>OBEQ011519394.1_pt1 | contig 12689 bp, 13 predicted proteins | sample 1670901 | NCBI WGS metagenome assembly OBEQ01 (sample SAMEA104232315, study PRJEB22302) | groundwater metagenome | biome: forest; feature: aquifer; material: groundwater | place: USA | collected 2011-08-07 | depth 5.4 m
CTTGCGCTCGATCTGGCTGTTAATCGCCACCAGCACTGGATGATTGAGTTGAATTTTCGCTATATCCGCCAATTTTTCCTGGTAATCGCCGGGCGTTTTAGTGATCCGGGTAACGCTGGCATAACGTTTGCGGGCGTGCATTAATTCCGCTTCGGCTTGCGTTACTAACGAACGTTTTTGCAGCGATTCCGATTGCGCCAACAATAAATCGGCTCTGGGCAGATCGCCCAACTCGACACGCCGCTGCACTTTAGCCACTAATTGATCGGTAATGCCAAGCTCGATTTTCGCCTGCTCGTACATTAAGCCGGCCAAAGCAATATTCCATAGCGCGGCCCTGACTAAGCCGGATACGCGTAATTTAACCGCATCCGCTTGCGATATTGCATTGCTCCCTGCCAGCTTTGCCACTTGCTGTTGGGCATCGCGCTGGCCTAAATTCCATAACGGCACTTGCACATCGGCATCGATATAATGCAGGGTGCCGCTGGTCGCTTCCTGGTAACGAAGCCCCGCTTGCGACGCGCCGGCTGTCCAGCTTTGGCTGCGTTTTTCTATCGCCTTGGCTTCTTCTTCCAACGCAGTCAGCCAGGTTGCATCGGGGTATTTCTCTAAGGTTAAATCGATGACTTTGGCCAAACTCAAAGTGGCATCGCTTTCAATCGGGTCATGATGCTCGACAACATAAGTCGAGTCGGCAAAACTCAGCGCCGCCGTCAGTAAATAAACAGACAGGCATCTGCTGAAAAGGGTTAAGGAAAACATAGCTCAAGCTCAATGCGGGGTTAATCCGCTTTATAAATAAAATCAATGCAGTTCAATGCGGCTCCTGCATATTGCAGCCGCCTAAGAACTAAACTATCAGTGGAAATTATTGGGCAGGGGGAGCGCGGGGGGATAACGATGGAATAAGCTGGCGGCGAACAAACAGCTGCGATTGCGGAGAAAAGTTAGTATCGAAAGGGGATATTGCAGCACTAAATGTTAAAGCCTGTTGATGCAGATAATAGCTGTTGTCTAAATCCGGCCCTACATTGGTCTGTCTATCTTTAATACCGGTATCGATACCGATAAGCATGCCGTCGGAATCGAAATCATGGGTAAAAGCTTTGCAATACAAGGCTTCTATCTGGAACGCCGACGCATCACGGTCAACACTATACCTTTCAAGACCGGGCACATGCAGGGTTCCGATACTCGAATTTGACAATACACCGACTTTTTCCCCGACATGCGCATGCACCAGCGGTGCAATCAGTTGCAGTATCGCCAGAAAAACAACGGTATATTTGCGTAGTGTCGTAAACATGCGAACAATATTACACGATTAAAAAGATATTAGCTTTCAAGATCTTATTATCTGAATTAAAAGGCATGATAGATTTATTGGCCCGTCGATTTTACTTTTGACATAAAGACTTAATGGAACACAGAGCTATCTTGCAAATTGATATTTAACAATATGCAACATTTTACACCATCCCTTGATGAAATAACCTTGATATTCCAAACCAATACAGGGCAATCGCGCTATCTATCCTTATGATCCCTAAAATTTGTTAAAGTATTTTTTGACAAAAGCTTTATGTTACCTGATCCACGCCCCTACTTTGCCGATCTAACCGATCCGCGCCGTGAGGCCAAAAATAAACTGCACAAACTCACCGACATCATCATGCTCGTCTTCTGCGCCGTGCTCAGCGGTATTGAAGACTGGGTCGGCATGGAAACCTTCGCCGAAGAAAAAGAAAGCTGGTTTCGACAGTTCCTGGAATTGCCTAATGGTATTCCTTCACATGATACGTTAAGCGATGTCATAGGCCGCTTGCAGCCAGGCGTCTTTGCCGAAGCTTTTTTGCGTTGGGTGCATCCGCTTTGCCCAGCCTTGCCGGAGAACAGGTTTGTCTGGATGGCAAAACCTTACGGGGCAGTCGAATGAACGGCAAAGCCGTACATTTACTGAGCGCTTATGCCACCAAGGCGCGGCTGGTTTTGATGCAGGCCGGAGTAGATGGAAAGTCCAACGAAATCAAGGCTATATCGGAGCTATTAAGCTGTCTGGATTTAACTGGCGCCGTAGTGACTATCGACGCCATCGGCTGCCAGAAAACCATCGCTGAACAAATTATCCAGGCGAAAGCAGACACTGTACTGGCCCTGAAAAATGACCACCCGCAACTCTGTGACGATGTCCGCCTGCGGCTGGACACCGAGGCTGATAAAGGCTCCCTGGAAGTTCATGAAACCGTCGACAAAGACCATGGTCGCCTGGAGATTCGTCGCTACAGCCTCAGTCGTGATATTGCCTGGTTGTTACAAAAGCCCGGATGGAGGGGGTTACAGGCCGTGGGGCGAGTGGAGTCGATCCGGCTCATCGGCGACAAAACCACTACCGAGCGCCGCTACTACCTGACTTCACTGACCGGTTTGTCTCGTTTTGCCGAAACGGTGCGCGGCCAGCATGCGATTCTGTTCGCTGGGCGTCAGCTGCCGGCGTTTGGCAATGGTGGCCAAGGTCGAGGCTGCCGACAAACCCGAATCGTGCAGTTCCCGCTGTTTTTGCGTCATCGCAATATCCAGCGTTACTTCGCTTCGATCGGGCAGCTGATTGCGGTTATGCTGCAACATGACCGAACCGATTTTTCGCCTAAGCTCCGATAAATTACGGTAACCGATCACTTTGCCGCGCTCATCGTCACATGAAAGTCGAGCAGGCAGCGCCATAATGGCCCCAACACGCGGAAATCCACCACTTGTAACAGGCTGTACAAATCTTCCGGACGGTTTCCCAGAGGCGTACCGCTTAAAACGAATGCATAGCGGGAAGGAATCAATTTAATCGTGGAAGCGATTTTGGTGCGCCAGTTTTTGATGCGTTGCGCTTCGTCCAGAATCAGCAAGGCGAAGTGTGTACTCTATCTTTAGGTTGACGCGTAGGAGCAAATCAGGCTTTAACATCCAGTCGTTTCAGCAAACGATGAAAGTTACCCCGATCCAACCCCAACATGCGTGCCGTAGCGGCCATATTGCCCTGTTGTGCAGCAAGCTGTTGCCGGATCAGTTGGCGCTGAAATTCGTCCACGGCGTTTTTAAAGTCTATGGCGGCGGATGGCGTTGGCGGTAAATGTGTTGCGCTGTCGATCGGGGAATCGGGCAACGGCTCCGGTACTATGTCCAAATAGGCCAGGGAAATGGTGATGAAGTTGGCTTGGCGATTTTCCGGAGTCGCCGATTTTAGCGCCGCCCGGCTGAGCAAATGTTCCAGCTCGCGGATGTTGCCCGGCCAGTGGTAAGCCAACAGGGCTTTCTTGGCGTCCTGGTCCAGGCGCAATTTTTTAACGCCAAGCCGCTGCTGGTTTTTTTCCAGGAAAGCGCCGGCCAGCAATAACACGTCCTTTCCCCGTTCGCGCAAGGCCGGAACGTGCATCGGATAAACGGCCAGACGATGGTAAAGATCCGGCCGGAACTGCCCCGCCGCGACTTCTTGTTGCAGGTTGCGGTTGGTGGCGGCGATGACTCGCACGTTGACTTTGATCTGCTTGTCGCTGCCGACGCGCTGTATCTCGCCGTTTTGCAAGGTGCGCAATAATTTGGCTTGTATCGAAAGCGGCAGTTCGCCGATTTCATCGAGAAAAATCGTGCCGCCGTTAGCCAGCTCGAATTTGCCGGTCCGGTCGCCGGTCGCGCCGGAAAACGCGCCTTTGACATGGCCGAATAGTTCGCTTTCGGCAATGCTTTCCGGTAATGCCGCGCAATTGACGTAGACCATGACTTGGTCGGCGCGAGTCGATTCCAAATGAATGCGCCGGGCAACCAGCTCTTTGCCGACGCCGGTTTCTCCCAAAATCAAAACCGCCAACTCCGACGGCGCGACGATGGCAATTTCATTACGCAATGTCCGCATGCATTCGCTGTCGCCGATCATGTCATCGCCGGTGTTTTCTTTAAACAAGGTTTGGGTTACATAACGGACCCGCTGTTCCAGCGAGGCAATCAGCTCCGCCGCCTTGACCGTCGCCGCAGTCAGGCTGATAAAGGTGTTCAGCTGGACCGGGTCGATATGGTCAAACGTGCCGGAGGCCAACGCATCCATCGTTAATACGCCCCACGCGTCGCCATCGATAAACAACTTAACGCCCATGCAATCATGTACCAGCAGTTGATCGTTATCGGTTTCAATCAGGCCGTCGTAGGGATCGGGCAGGTCGGAATCGGCGGCGAAACGTACCGATTGATCGGAGGCCAAAATCTGCGCCAGGCGGGGATGCTCACTAACCGCAAAGCGCCGTCCCAGGGTATCTTCCGACAAGCCGTTAACCGCCAGCGGTATCAGGTAATGGTTTTCGAATTTGAGTAGCGCGGACGCGTCGCAAGGAAAAATCCGGCATAGATGTTCCAGCAAGCGTTGGTAGCGCTGTTCCGCCGACATGCGCATGGACAGGTCGGCAACAATGGAAATGAGCGAGGCGGAAAATGAGTTTGTCGTCATAGTGATAACGTCGATGTTAATTAAACAACTTAATGATGATGTCAATAACACAACAATACCTTGATTACGCCAGTAAATACAATGTTTTTTGCTTGGCATGGTAAGTGCTCTTAACCAATAGGCATCAACTTAAGCGGATTTTTATTCACCACGAAGAACATGAAGAACATGAAGATAAAAACTTCGTGCTCTTCATGTTCTTCATGGTGAATAGCTCTTAAGTAGGATACATACGGCCCAGTATTTTCTGCGGCCTGAGTTAATTTATTAATTTGAGGAGATTACCTGATGTTTTGTTACCAATGCGAACAAACCGACCGCTCCAATGCCGTCAGCGGTTGCGCTACTGCCAAAGGCATGTGCGGCAAAGACGCCACGACTTCCGATTTGCAGGATTTGCTGGTTCACGGCGTCAAGGCCATTGCCCAGTACGCCAAACGCGCCCGCGCCCTGAATGTTCCGGATAATGCCGCCGACGACTTCATTCTGTACGCGATGTTCACGACCTTGACCAACGTGAACTTTAACGCGACCCGTTTCGTTACGATGATACAGGAAGCCGCCCAGATTCGGGATCGAGTCAAGGCGAGCTACATCGCGGCTGCGCTTGCATCCGGCACAACGCCGGAAGAATTGACCGGCCCGGCTGCCTGGCAGCCCGCGGCCGATATGAACGGGATGCTCAGACAGGCCGCCGATGTCGGCATCAATGCGGGACTCGACCAAGTCGGCGCGGACATTATCGGTCTGCGTTCGTTGGTGCTTTACGGCCTCAAGGGTGTTTGCGCTTATGCTCACCATGCCTATGTGTTGGGTAAGGAAAGCGATACTGTCTTCGCCGGAATTGAAGATGCGCTGGATTTTCTTGCCACGGATCCTACCGATGTCGAAGCGTTGCTGAGTCAGTCCATGGCACTGGGTACTTTAAATCTTGAAGTGATGGCGTTATTGGATGAGGCCAACACCGGCACTTTCGGCGCGCAACAGCCGACTCAAGTGCGTATCACCCCGGTCAAAGGCAAGGCCATTCTGGTATCCGGCCACGATCTGGGCGATTTGGCCGCTTTGCTGGAGCAAACTAAAGACACGGGCGTCAATATTTACACGCACGGCGAGATGCTGCCCGCCCACGCTTACCCGAAACTCAAGGCTTATTCGCATCTGGTCGGTAATTACGGCGGCGCTTGGCAGGATCAACAAAAAGAATTTGCCGAGTTTCCGGGCGCTATTTTGATGACTTCCAATTGCATCATCGAACCGCAGCCCCAATACCGTCAGCGCATTTTTACCGCAGGCCCGGTAGGCTGGCCCGGCGTGCGCCATATCAGCGACAAGAATTTTGCGCCGTTGATTCAGGCTGCCAATGCCTTGCCCGGTTTTAAAGATGATGTCGGCGAAAAATTCGTCACTGTCGGTTTCGGCCGCGATGCGGTGTTGGGCGTGGCCGATAAAGTGATCGATGCGGTCAAGTCCGGCGCGATTCAACATTTCTTTTTGGTCGGCGGCTGCGACGGCGCTGCACCCGGACGCAATTACTACACCGAGTTCGCCGAACAGGCGCCGCAAGATACCGTGGTCATGACCTTGGGCTGTGCCAAATACCGCTTTAACCAGCACGATTTCGGCGACATCGGCGGCATTCCCCGGCTGCTGGATATAGGTCAATGTAATGATAGCTACTCGGCGATCAAAATTGCCACTGCGCTGGCTGGCGCGTTTGAATGCGGCGTGAACGAACTGCCGTTATCGCTGGTCGTGTCATGGTTCGAGCAAAAAGCCGCCGCCGTGCTGCTGACCTTGTTGGCCTTGGGTATCCGGAACATTCGCCTTGGTCCCACGCTGCCGGCTTTCCTGACGCCTAATCTGGTTCAGGTGCTGGTCGATAAGTTCGGGTTGTTGCCTATTACCACCGCACAGGCTGATATTGAAGCTTCGCTGGCGCGCAAAGCAGCTTAATCCTCCCCTGCGTTGCCGGAACCGTATAAGTCTTTCGTAACCCTCCTTTGAAATCCCCCTGTTTCAAGGAGGGACTGGGTTTACAGCCTTTCCGGCAGCATTTTTTGGAGTCCAAACAAAACATGAACATTCACGCTATTGAACTCACCACCCGCGACGGCGAACAGTTCCGTTTCGAATGCGCTGAAGACCGGAATCTGCTGGAAGCCGCTGTCGGCGCACATATCGTCTTGCCTGCCCAGTGCGGGCAGGGCAATTGCGGCACGTGTTATGCCGATGTCACGGGCGGCGATTTTACTTTGGGCAAGCACAATGCCGCCGCATTGTCCGCGGACGATGCGGCAAAAGGCGGCACGCTGCTCTGTTGCACCTTTCCTAAAAGTGATTTGCGTATTGCCCTGCCTTTTGATCATGACCGTATTCTGCTGGGTGAAATCAAGATCAGAAACGCCGAAATCACCGCTGTCGATTCCGTCGGCGAAAATACCCTGCGCTTGGAACTGCGTCTTGAGCCGGATGAAGACGGCGGCAGCGTAGCCGAATTTGAGCCCGGCCAGTTCATGGAGCTGGAAGTGCCGGGGCAAGACATCAAGCGCGCCTATTCGCTTGCCAATACCGGCAACTGGGAAGGCCGGCTGGAATTCCTGATCCGCTTGCAGCCTGGCGGGCTTTTTTCTACTTGGCTACGGGAACAGGCGGCTGTCGGACAAACGCTTATTGTTCACGGACCCAAGGGCGCTTTCGGTTTATATGAAAGCGGCCTGAGACCGCGCTGGTTTGTCGCCGGCGGCACCGGCGTGGCGCCGATGCTGTCGATGTTAAGACGGATGGCCGAGTTTCAGGAACCGCATCCGGCGCGGCTGTATTTCGGCGCGAACCGCGTTGAAGACTTGTTTTGCCAAGACGAGTTAAAAGCATTGCAAGCGGAACTGCCCCAGCTTCAGGTGATTTTCTGTGTCTGGAAGCCGGATGATAATTGGCAGGGCTTTTGCGGCACGCCGGTGGATGCGTTGGCGCAAGATCTGGCGGATGCGCCGATGTTGCCCGACATCTACCTGTGCGGGCCGCCGGCCCTGATCGATGCCGCCGAGGCGGCGGCGCGAGCCCAAGGTGTGCCGGAGGCGCAGGTGCTCAGCGAACGCTTCTTGCCGGCTTGAAATTTGTCGCGCTTAAGTTATGGCATTTTCAATTTCGGTTAATTATTAAAATAGCTGCCGGAAATGACGGGAGTGCAAGCTTCGCTTGCCAGCGCAGGCGAAGCCTGCACTCCAATCCGCTGAATATCATGAAGGATGAGGTGGTAGCGAGTAGGGCGGATATTTTTAGGCGTCGACAGTGTCAATTGTCAGCTTATTTTAGTTAAGCAAGCCGGTAAAAACTGTAATAAGATAGCCGCAGTTTTTATATTTAAAAGAGTCACGTTATGCGACGTTTTATCTTATTGAGTTTGCTTGCTTTTCCGGCCTATGCTGTCGATGACCGGCCACCGGATCTTGAGCCTGTGCCGGAAGCGCCGGAACCGCCTTTGCCGGTGCAAAACGGTGAAAATATGGAGCCGGACATCACCATTATCCGTAAAGGCAAGGACACCATTCAGGAATATCGCCGTGGCGGCAGGCTTTTTATGATTAAAGTCATACCGGCTGTCGGCCCGCCTTATTATTTTCTCGATACCAACGGCGACGGTAAAATGGATGTGCGCCGCAACGACCTGGATAGAGGCCAGGACGTTCAAATGTGGAAATTGTTGGAATGGTAGCCGCTTAATCAGTGTCTGTATTTACTCGCATAACACGCCCGCAACTCGATCAATTCTTTAGTGCTTATAGCCTCGGTGAAGTCATCGGTTTTGAGGGTATAACGGACGGCATCGACAATACCAATTATTCGGTAACCACCAGACAGGGCAGTTTCGTACTGACCCTGTTCGAGTCGTTGACTGCCGACGATTTGCCGCATTTTTTAAAGCTGTTGTCGCATTTGGGTAAAAACAATCTGCCTTGTCCCCGGCCTCAACTTGATCGGCTGGGCAATCCGTTGCGCCGGCTTAACGGCAAACCGGCGGCGCTATTTGCGCGTTTGTCCGGCACCGCAACGGCAACGCCATCGATTTTGCAGTGCCAGGAAATCGGCTTGCAGCTGGCAAGTCTGCATCGCTGCACTGAAGACTATGTTTTTCCGGTAAAAAGCAGTAATGATCTAAGCTGGTGCAAAGCGGTGCTTGCCAGGATCGGCGGGCATTTATCGGCGGCCGATCGTGATTTGCTCGATGATGAGCTGGTTTTTCAAGCTGAAAACTCTCAGCTTAACCTGCCGCAAGGCGTCATTCATGCCGACCTGTTCAGGGATAATGTGTTGTTTGTTGATGACCAGCTTAGCGGTTTGCTGGATTTTTACAGTGCCTGCACCGATACTTTGCTGCTTGATGTGGCGATAACGGCTAATGACTGGTGCTGTGATGACGGCGAAGTTAATAATGAAAAGGTTAGCGCACTGTTAGCCGCTTATGAGAGTCTGAGGCCTTTGGAACCGCTGGAACAGCGGCACTGGCCGATCCTGCTCAGGGCAGCGGCGCTACGGTTCTGGTTATCGCGCTTAGAGCATCGGTGTTATCCCCGTCCCGGCGACATTACTCAGCAAAAAGATCCGCTGACTTTTCGTCGTATACTATTGCAGCATCGGCAACAGACTTGTTTATCCTAACAGCCGTAGTTGTGGTTTTTGGATTATTGGGCAAGACAACTTTTTTAACCTAAGGAGCACAGCATGATTAAGTTTTTTCACCTTATCTTTATTTTATTGTCCATTTCCAGTTTTGTCGGCAGAGTTTATCTGGCGGAAAAACAACCGGCGATGCTGGAACAAAAATGGATAAAAATCGGCCCGCATATCATCAACAGCTTGTTGCTGCTGAGCGGTTTTGCGCTGGTTTTCCAAGGCTCATGGTGGTCCGTCGAGCACGGCTGGATTATTGCTAAATTGATTGCCTTGGTGGCCTATGTCGGTTTGGGCATTGTCGCGATCAAAAACCAGGGCGACCTGCGTTGGAAAGCGTTTGCCGGCGCTATGGTTTGCTTTATTTATATCGTGATCGTGGCGGTTACCAAAAACGCGTTCATATTCTAAATACCGTTACAAAGTAAATTCAATCCGATTGATCTGCCGGTCCAGCCAAAGCAAAACATCCTTGGCTTTGGGCAGCAGGTTTTTATCAAATTCAGGCACTTCGGTGCCGGTTAATGCCGACCAGCGGGACAGCCGGTTCTTTAGCTGTCCCTGCTCACTGACGGTAAAATGATAATGGTGTATCAACTGCTCAAACAGCCTGGGTTCTTCCGGCGCAGTTATCAGTTCGGCCAGACGGTTTAAGTCGGCCAGCAGGGCTTCAACTGCGGCGACATGACCGGCTATTAATGACGTGACCTGCTTGGGCTGGATGTTTTCGGCCGGTGAGGCGTCATTATCCGAAATCACTTTCAGGCAATGGATTAATTCGCCGGTTGAAAAGCGTACTGCGGTTTCATAAAACGCGGATGCTTCCATATCGCAAAGATGTTGTGGGTCATAGACAAGCTGCGGCTTTGATACCGTTTGGATACTTGCTGTCGGGCAAGGCGGGGTGAACACCAGTGGCGGGTAATAGCTTTTGCCGCTGTCAACATCGGTGATTTTGTCGATTAAAAACAGGCTGCCCAGCGTATGGTGTTTATGTCCGGCGATACCGATATTAACCAGCAGCGGATGGTCAACTGAAGCGAACAACGCCTGGGTATAAGCTACGCCAGCCGCCATCGCGCTTTTTCCCAGACCGGTTACGGTCAGGCAAATGTCATGATTTAAATAAACCGCAAACGGCTGGATTGCCGCCGATTTTTTTAAGCCGAAATGCTCGACTAGTGGTTTGGCCTCGCAGGGCAGCGCGGCGTAGATGAAAATTCGGGGCGGAATTGATTGATTCATAAGCTGCAATGTTGCTTACGGTAAAGCAACATTGCCGTTGCAAGCTTGCTTATTTATTTTCCTGAATCACATGAAACGCATCCACGTAAATATCGCCCATCGATGCGCCTTTCATAAAGGCCATTTTCTTGCTCTGGCTGACCATTTCAGGGTGTCCGCACAGGAAAACCCGCCATCCGTTCAGGGATTCAATGGATGACAAGGCAATATCATGAGCGCGGCCCCGGACATGGTCCGATTCACTATTTTCCCCGGAAAGACAGGGCGTGTAATGGAAGTTGGCAAATTTTTCGGCAAGTTCGCGCATTTCATCAACAAAATACAGGCCGTTAAGGTCGCGGCTGCCGTGAAACAGATGGATAGGACCGGAGTGCTCTTGAGCCAAAGCGTCGGCAATAATGCCGTAAAGCGGCGCCAAGCCGCTGCCGGTTCCGATCAGTATTAACGGTTGCTCGGCGCGTCCGGGCAGGTAATGGCAAGAGCCTTGCGCTTCCGAAAGGGTTAATTGGGCGCCTAACTCCAATTCATCATGCACCCAGCTACTGAATTGGCCGTTCGGTAGGCGGCGAATATGAAATTCCAGGATGTTTTCATGATGCGGGATATTCGCAATCGAATAACTGCGGGTTAAGCCATCGGGACGTTTTAAGTTAACAAACTGTCCGGCAAAAAAATTAAACGGGGTTTTGTACTCCAAAACCAAGCGTATTATGTCCGGCGTTAGCTGCTGTTTGTCGATAACGCTGGCTTCAATCGAGGCGTCTTGCTGGTTGGGCAAGGCAACGGTCATATCCTGTTCGGGATGGCAAATACAAGGCAAAAAGTATTTTTGTGCTTGCAAGGTATCTTTAAGACCGTTTTGGGCTGAAACAGGTGGAGAGTTATCAAGACTGCGCATTAGGCAGGCTTGGCAAAGACCTTGACGGCAACCATTAGGTACTTGTACGTTTTCCCTTAACAGGGTCTCCAATACGGTCTCATCCGGTTGACAGGAAAATGTTGATTCGCCGATAGTTATTCTTCGCATGGTCTCCACCTGGTATTTCAGTTATTTGCCCAGTACGTCGTTGCGGGTGCTTTCCGCAATGGCAGCCGCTTGAGCGATCAGTTCTTGCGGTACGTTCAGCTCGGTTAATGTTGCGCCAAGATGCTCCATGACGGCATCGAAATGGCTTGCATTCAAGCCCATTTTCACTAAGCGCGCATGGGCATTGCGCATATCTTGACCGTTGTAGTTATTTGGACCGCCGAATGCCATGGTCAAAAAGGCTTTTTGTTTAGCAGCTTGTTTTTCCATGTCGGAATTGTCGAAAAAACGGTTGATGCGGTAGTCCGCCAGCACTTTGCGATAGAAAATATCGACAGCCGCATTAACAGCCGCTTCGCCGCCAAGTTGTTCATAAAGTGTTGGATTTGGTGTTGCTTCTTGTGAATCGCTCATCATTGTCTCCAGTGTTACGTAGGTAATTATTCTTATGTTAGAGCAAACTTGCTCAGATGGGAGTTTATAACAACAGACGAATTTATGCTATATAAAACTTTTACAAGTAATATGTGTCATAATGAGTTATTATTTTTGTGCGCTTAACAAAAGTCATGGTGAAAAGGATGAACCCGCTACTGCTTCAAAAAATAAGTTCCCGCCAACATCAAATACTTGAACACTTGCTGGAAAGCAGAAACGGTTTGAGCGTGGATGAACTGGCTAAAGCGCTGGATATTTCACGAACGGGCGTGCAACAGCATTTTGTTGTGCTTGAGCGGGACGGCTATATCAAAAAAAGTACGCTCAATAAAACAGCCGGACGTCCGGTGACTATTTACGTCATAACCGACAAAGGCAACAACTATTTTCCGAAGCAATATGCCTGGTTTTCGGAATTAATTCTTAGCGATTTGCAACAGGAAATAGGCCCTGAACGCTTTAAAGTCTATATGCAAAAACTGGGCAGTAAATTGGCGGATACGCTACGCAGCAAGTTTGAAGGGAAAAGTTTAACCGAGCGTGTCGATGAGCTGGCTTCGATTATGACGGATCTTGGTTTTCAGGTAAAAGTGGGTTCGGAACCCGATACTGAAAGTCCGGATATTCAAGCGTGTAATTGTATTTATCACGATTTGGCCCAGAAACATCAAGCTATTTGCGAGTTCGATCTGGCGCTGATGTCTTCTCTGCTGGATAAAGAAGTCGAGCAGTTAAGCTGTATGGCTAAGGGTGATTGTAACTGTAGTTTTAAAATCAAATAGCTGATGTTATGCATTGGCCGCGAAGACCGCAAAAAAG
>OBEQ011621984.1_pt1 | contig 12689 bp, 11 predicted proteins | sample 1670901 | NCBI WGS metagenome assembly OBEQ01 (sample SAMEA104232315, study PRJEB22302) | groundwater metagenome | biome: forest; feature: aquifer; material: groundwater | place: USA | collected 2011-08-07 | depth 5.4 m
AACTCCGGCATCGGGACTCGCTCGATCTCGACGTGGGCGGTGGGGGCGATCCGCTGCTGGCGGCGGTAGGCCACGTAGCAGAGGAGCCCGATCCCCATCCAGACGCAGCCGAGGTTGCGGCCGGCCGGCTTGCTGATGACCACGTCCACCCAGACCGCCACCGTCGCCAGGAATCCGAGCAGGGCCGTCACCGGGAGTTCGGCGCCACCGATCCGAATATTCACCGGGATCTTGAAGGGCCGCTCCAGGTCGGGCTGCCGGACCCGCAGGCCCAGCAACGAGAGGTGCGCCAACGCGAACGCCAGCATCGCGCCGAAATTGTAGAGGTCGGCCAGGAACGTGAGGCGCTTGGCCACGAGAATGATGAGGCCGGCGAGGCCGGCGAAGAAGGCCAGCGAGACGTACGGCGTGCGGAACCGGGGGTGGAGGCGATAGAAGAGGCGCGGGACCTGGTAATACTCCCCCATCGAGAAGCTCAGGCGCGAGGCGCCGACCAGGCCGGCGTTGGCGGCGACAAAGAGGATGGTGGCGCCGAGGATGCCGATCCACGGGCCGAACAGGCGGCCGCCGACGGGCAGGGCCGCGGCGATGCCCGCCAGCGGGTCCTCGAGATACTGCGTGGCGAGGACTTTCGGGGGGAGCGCCGAGAGGGCGACCGCCGAGATGCCGAAGTACATGATGAACAACGTGATCATCGTGAGGATGATGGCGCGGGGGACGGCGCGGCCGGGGTGCCGGGTCTCGCCGGCCAGCTGGGTGATGGACTCGATCCCGATATAGGCCACCATCGCCATCGAGACCCCCTTCCAGAACTGCGGCCAGGTCGGGGACCAATCCACGCCCGGCAGGCCGATCCGCATCTGGTGGAAGAGATGCGGGAAGTTCAGGAGGAAGAGGGCGCCGATCACGATGAGCGAGAGCTGCGTGGCGATGTCGAACAGGCAGAGGAGGAGGGAAATGCGGGTGGACTCCTTGATCCCGATGACGTTGAGCAGGAACAGGACGCCCAAGACGAGGAGGCTGAACGGGACATTGGCCATCGCCAGCTTCAGCGGCGGGAAGAAGTAGGCGAGGTACGGGCCCACCGTGAACGCCGAGATGGCGATCGTGACGATGTAGTCAAGGAGGAGGGCCCAGCCGGCGATGAACGACACGAGGTCGTTAAACGCGTGGCGGGCGAAGCTGGCGGAGCCGCCGGCCTCCGGCATGGCCGCCGACATCTCGGCGTAGGTCAGCGCCGTGCAGAAGAAGGCGACGCCGGCCAGGGCCAGGGCGATGGGGGTCGCCCCCAAGGCATACAGGGTCGTGATCCCCAACGCGTAGTAGATCGAGGACCCGACATCGCTGTAGCCGATGGCGAAGAGGTCGCGGACCCGCAGGACCCGCCGCAGGCCCCCTTTGTCCATCTGGACAATGTGGGACCGGCGCTGCGCGTCGTCGGAGAGATCGAATTCGCGTTGACGATCGGTCACGGCGTCATCCCCAACATGAAGCCGTCCTGCCAACGACAGCGCGCTGGCAGGACGGCCATGCAGGTAGTATACGGCGGCAACCCCGGGCGCTCAAGCAGAATCAGTGCCAAGCGGCCGGCGAGCGCGGCGGCGGTGCCTGGCAAATTACCGGGGCTTCGGGTATAGTAGCTCGATGATCTGCATCCCGAACGACAGGGCGCCGCGTTCTGATACCTTCGCGCCGCCGCCGCAAGGGGTGCCTTGAGGAAGCTCGGCGTGGCTGAACGGCTCTGGATCCTCACAGCGTTCTTCAATCCGACCAATACGGCTCTCCGGGTGCAGAATTATCGTCGGTTCCGAGACCATTTGCTCGCGCAAGGCGGGCACCTGCTGACCATCGAGATGGCCTTCCGAGACGATCCGTTTCAACTGCAGGCCGCCGACGCGCATCGGCTGATCCACGTCCGTGCCGACTCCGTCATGTGGCAGAAAGAACGCCTGCTCAACATCGGGCTCGACCATCTGCCGGACGACTGCGAGGCCATCGCGTGGGTGGACTGCGACGTGCTGTTCACGAATCCGACGTGGATCCACGATGCCAGGCAACGCCTCGAGAGCTACCCGGTGGTCCAACCGTATGAGTTCGCCGTTCGTCTGGGACGCCGATCACAGACGATGGATCTGACGGCGCTGCCGCTCGGGCCTGAGGAAGCTCAGAAAGATGTCGGGTGCGGATTCCGGGTCGCCCAAGGGGCCCACCGCACGCTCTCGGCGCCGGATCGTGAGACCCTTGGACACTGCGGTTTCGCGTGGTGTGGTCGTCGGGCCATCTTCCAGCGGCACCGCTTGTACGACCGCGCCATCTTGGGGTCAGGAGACCTGTATATGGCCGCCGCGTTTCTCAACCTGTCGCTGGACCGCGAGCTGCCGACGGCCCCCATGCGGAGCGATTATCAACGGTGGGCCCGCGCCCTCTACCCGGACGTGCAGGGGCGCCTCTCCTACGTCCCCGGGGCGCTGCTGCACCTCTGGCACGGGTCGCGAGGGCACCGCTTCTATGCCAGCCGCCAGCGCATCCTGGCTCGGTGTGCGTTTGATCCCGGCACGGATCTGACCCTCAACCGCGACCGCTGTTGGGAGTGGGCCTCCACGAAGCCGGCCTTGCACCAGGCCGTCAGACGCTACTTCTCGCTCCGAAATGAGGACGGCAACGTGTGGCGGTTTGCGCGCGCGGCACTGCGGGACCCGGTATTCGTGGGCCACGCCCTGCTCGGTCGGTGGCGGGCGCTGGGACTCGGGTGGTTGCGGCGACACCTGCCCGGCCTGTATCGCCAGGGGATCGCCATGCGGGAGACGTGGTGTCATGGTCGTTGACCTGACCGGTTTCGCCTCGGGGTTCTGCGATCGGCTTCGGCAAATCACGTTCTGCATCGCCGTCGCCACGCTGAGGAACGACCGTCTCCTCTCGATCCGGGAGACGCCGGACCCATGTTGCCCGTTCCGATTCGTGGACCTGTGTACCGTCGAAGGGTGTGAGATCCGACCATGGGAACCCTCGGCGGGGCCTGGGGAATGGCAGATGGACGGCGGCGTGTTTCCCGGCCTCCCGTCCGTCCGGAGGCACAAGCCCCCTGACGTCTCCCTCCCGGACGAACTGTTTCTGCAGCACTGGTTGGAGAGCTACCAACGGCTCCGCCCACACCCGCGCCTGCACACGATCCTCGAGCACCTGAGTGTCGGCCCAGATTGTCTCGGCCTCCACCTTCGATTCACCGACAAAGTGCGCGAGGAGGCGGAGGCTCGAACGGTCATCACGCCGGGGCAGCAACAGGCGGTGGAAGCCGTGGCGTACCGCCTGCTCATGGACCAGCGGCGTCGGACGGGACTGCGGAAGGTGTTTCTCGTCGCCGACAACGCCGCGTCGAAAGACGCGTGGGCGCGGACACTCCGGGAGGCCGGCTGTATGGTGGTGATGCACGCCGCCGCGTTCGACGCCTCCCGGTTGCGGCAGACCAGCGGGGATGACTTTGCCGTGGACCTCTTCGCCCTCGCCCGGTGCCGCGCGATCATCGGCACGACGCGCAGCGGCGTGGTGCGGTCGGCCACCTGGATGAGCGGGCGGCGGACGTGTGTCTTTGCGGCAGACCACCTGGTCTTTGGGCCCCTCCTGCTGCGCCGTCTCAGCCGGAGTCGGCTCGTTCGCTGGCCGCAGCGCCTCGCCCGGGCACTGACGGGCTGCCCAGACCGTTGATCACGCGGCGGGCGCATGACACGTACAGCGAGTTGACGGCGTGGGTCTTGCCCGAGACGAAATGGAGAAAACATGGCTGACCGTCAACGACCCCGCCCCCGCGCGCCGTCCCGCTTCGGAACCCACAGGTCACATACCGCCTCTCGCTCAATGGGGCGATGGCTTTCCGGCCGAGGAGCACGCACCACGCGGCTTGTTCTTTGAATTTCACAGTCGGCAGTCCGGCCACCACCTCCAGGATATGCCGCACCTCATCCTTCACCAGGTCTTCCCTGAACAGCCCCACGAACCCTGCGTTGAAATAGGGAGGGAACGCCGACACGCCGAACGCTTGTTTCAGCTCCCCCTTCGAATTGTGGTGCTCGCTCAGGTCCTGCGCATACCATCGAACCGCGGTGCCCTCCACGATCCATCGCAGCACCTCGGTCGGTTCCTTGAGAAAAATCACGTCGCTGTCCATCAAGAGGATCTTGTGCGTGCGGGCGTAGCGCAACACTCCTTGGAGTTTCCCCACATTCCGATCACTGGCGACATGGCGGTCCAGCGGATCGTCCGGCCCGGGCAAGGCGTAGAGGCCGATGCCCTGGATATGCTGCTCGAGCAAGCGCCGATCCGCTCGTGTGAGCGTCCCATCATCAAACACCATCACGGCGACGTCGCGGTAGAACGTCAGGAACGACTTGATCGCCACCAGATACATCAGGACATCGCGATGGCACGTGAGCGTGCAGAGTGTCGCGGGGGCCTGGGGGTGGGTCTTCATAGCGGGCGTCCGCACGATTCGTTGAAAACGGCGCCGGTTGTGGTGCTGGACATACGAGGACCGAAGCGTCGAATACCACTGGCGGACGGTGGAGATGAGCGGCTGACTCATCGGGTCTCCTGCAGATCATACAACTGGTTCAGAACCGATGTGCAAACAATCTTCGTGCGTTAGAATACCCCCATGGACCGATCCGGGCGCCGGCGGATTCTCTACGTGCAGTACACCAATCCCGCCGCCTATCCTTCGCTGGAGCACAGCGCCACGATCCTGGCGCGCCGGGGATGGCAGGTGATCTTTGCCGGAGCCGGCGTCGCGGGCGTGGAATGTCTGCGGTTCCCGACGACCCCCAACATCCGCGTGCACCAGCTGGCTCCCGGTGCAGGCCGGCAGCGCCAATGGCTCCGGTATCTGCGCTTCTGCGTGTGGACGCTCGGGCTGGCGTTCCGCCATCGCCCGGACTGGGTCTATCTGTCCGATTCCCTCGCCTGCCCGGCCGGGCTCCTGATCCGCGGCGTCACGGGGCGCCGTCGCCTCATCTACCACGAGCATGATTTGCCTGACGCCGGCCGGCCGTCGCGCGCCATGGAGATCGTGGCATGGGCGCGGCGGGTGCTCGGCCGGTGCGCGGCGCTGTGCGTGGCCCCCAACGCGCCGCGCCTTGAGCGCTTGGTGCGCGACACGGGGCGAGCGTCGTCCCCAACGATCGCGGTGTTCAACTGTCCCCTCAAGGACGAGGTGGTTCCGCTGCGGACCGACCGTCCCCGCGGCCTGGCGGTGCTGTACCACGGCTCCCTGGTGCCTGCGCGGCTGCCGTTGACCATCCTCGATGCCCTGGCTCGACTGCCGGACTCCGTCACGTTGGATGTGGTCGGCTACGTCCCGGCGGGGGCACCGGATTACCTCCGCCACCTGCAGGCCCGCGCCGCCGAGCGGGGGGTGGCGCACCGTCTCCACGTCGTCGGGACCGTCCCCACGCGGCAGGACCTGTTCCGGCAGGCGCAACGCTGCGATGTCGGGCTAGCCCTCATGCCGACGACGAGCGACGATCCGAATCTGCGGACCATGGCCGGCGCCTCCAACAAACCGTTCGACTACCTGGCCTGCGGTCTCGCGCTGCTCGTCAGCGAGCTCCCCGACTGGCGAACGCTGTACGTCGAGCCCGGCTACGGCCTGGCCTGCCATCCGGAAGATGCCGAGAGTCTCGCCCGGGCGCTCCGTTGGTTCCTTGACCATCCGGCGGACACGCGCGCGATGGGCGAGCGGGGCCGGCAACGGATTGTGACCGAATGGCATTACGAACGGCAGTTCCAACCCGTGGCCCGCTACTTGGAAGAGACCCCGTCCCCTCAACGACGGAGTGGCGATGCGCGATAGCTCCTGTCTGTTTTGCCATGTCATCCTGCCCCGCACGGGCCTCGGGAACCGCCTGCTCCCCTGGGCCCGGTGCCGCCTCTTTGCCGAGGTCAACCACGCCCGGATGCTCGTCCCGTATTGGCCACAGGTCAAATTCATGTCGTCGGTCAGAGGGGCGCTCGGCCATCCTGTCAACATCTTCCCGATCCGAACGTATCACAATCTGTTTCGTCGAGGCCGCGAGGAGGTCACCGGCTGGCAACGGTTGTGGCTCCAATGGACGGCGTCGAAATGTCCGGAGCCGTCGGCGGTCGCGGCCCCGTGGCCAACACCGGTGGCACAGCGCACCGTGGTCGTGTTTGAAGGCTTGAGAGATTATTTCCAACAACTGAAGGGATGGGATGAGTTCCTCCACCGAGAGCTTCGAGCCATCACACGCACGCGATGGCTTCGGCGGGTTGACCAAATTCCCCTCAACGTCGTCGGCATCAATGTGGGCCTGAGCCCCTTCGGAGACCGGGTGCCCCCGTGGGGCATTGAGTGGTACGCGGAGAGCCTGGCGTTGATCCGCAAGATCGCCGGCTTCTCCGTCCCAGCGTTTCTCGTCTCCGATGGGCGCCCACGAGTGCTCGCGCCGTTACTGACGATGGGCAGCGTCACGTTGGTCACGACCGGATCGGCCATCGGCGATATCCTGCTGCTGGCAAGGGCCCGAGTGCTCATCGGCAGCGGGGGGAGCACGTTCAGCGCCTGGGCGGCCTTTCTCGGTCAAATGCCCACGGTGACCCCCCCAGGGTACCCGCTCAGCTGGTTTCGACTCCATCCGAGGAGGCGCGTCTACTGGGGCACGCTGGATCCGACCAGTCCGTCCCCGATCTTCGTCGAGCAAGCCCGGGAGATTGTGAACTCCGCACAAGGGCCGACGGTATGAAGATCGCGCTCGTCGTGCCCGGCCGGTTCCACGCCTTCGACCTCGCGTGCGCCCTCTTGGCGCGCGGCCACGCGGTGACCGTCTTCACGAATTACCCCGCGTGGGCGGCCGCGCGGTTCGGGGTGCCGGCGCGCTGTGTCCGAAGCTGCTGGCCGCACGGCATCGCCGCGCGGGTCGCCGGCTGGGGCCACGACACGTTCGGCAGCCCCGTGTCGGAGGCGGCGCTCCATCGGTGGTTCGGGCGCTGGGCAGCCGCCCGCGTCTCTCGAGAACGCTGGGACGTCATCCTGTGTTGGAGCGGCGTCGGAGAAGAAACGTTCCGCCGCGTGCCCCGCGGTCACGCCCTGCGGATTTGCCACCGGAGCTCGTCGCACATCCGCACCCAAGCCCGCCTGCTGAAGGAGGAATCTCAGCGGGTCGGCTGTCCGATCGACCACCCGAGCCCTTGGATCATCGCCAGGGAAGAGCGGGAATACACGCTGGCCGATGTGATCTATGTCCCTTCGACGTTCACGCATGACAGCTTTATCGAAGAGGGGGTCCCGCCCGATAGGTTGGCGATGATCCCCCTCGGGGTGAATATCGGCGCGTTCCGTCCGCCCCCGGCGGTCATCAACACCCGTTGCCGCCGCCTCCTCGCCGGGCACCCGCTTCAGGTGCTGACGGTAGGGACCGTGTCATTCAGAAAGGGGCTTTGGGATGCGCGGGACATCGTGATGGCGCTCGATCCGACACATGTCCGTTTCCGCTTCGTGGGTCCAGTCCTCCCGGAAGCCGCGCGGGTCGTGGCGGCGCTGCGGGCCCGAGCTGATTTTCTCCCGGCACAACCCCAACACACCTTGGTCGGTCAGTACGCGGAAGGCGATCTCTTCCTGCTCCCCACGATCGAGGACGGGTTCCCTCTGGTCCTCGCGCAGGCCGCGGCGGGCGGCCTCCCCATCCTGACCACGCCCAACGGCGCCGGGACGGACCTGGTCCAGGAGGGGTCCACCGGCTGGGTGTTGCCCATTCGGACTCCTCACGCGTTCATCGAACGCCTGCAGTGGTGCCATCGCCACCGGCCGGAACTAGCGGCGATGGCACAGGCGATTCCCGAGACCTACCGGCCGCGCGATTGGGCTAACGTGGCGGCCGACCTCGAACGGCTGTGCCAGGGCTCGTGGCCGATGCCGCGGTCTGGGGCCCGCCCATGACAGGGCCGCCGCTGGCCGTGATCGCCACCCACCCGACCCAGTACCATGCGCCCGTCTACCGTTGGCTGCAGACGCGCCTCGGGATTCCGGTGACGGTTCTCTACGGATCGGATTTCAGCGTGGCCGGCTATCATGACCACGAGTTCGCCACGACGCTGGCGTGGGACACGGATCTCGTGAGCGGGTACACGGCCCGCTTCCTGGCCCGCGTCGCCGATGGCGGACCGCGCGAGCTGGATCAGGTATCGCCGCGCGGGATCTTCCGCGCCCTGCGGGACGCTGCGCCCGGGGCCATCCTGCTCACCGGCACGCATCCGTGGTTTCACCAAGCCGCCTTCTTCGCCGCGCGGCGGTTGGGGGTGCCGCTCCTGTTCCGCGGGGAGGCGGCCGACCACGCCCGGGCACGAGGGCCGCTGGCCGCCGCGCTCCGGGACCGCCTCCTCTACTGGGAGTACCGGCAGTGCGCCCGCCTGCTGTATATTGGCCAACGCGCCCTCCATCACTTCCGACGGCTCGGGGGCCGTGAGGAGCAGCTCGTCTTCTCCCCCTACTGCGTGGAGACGGCGCCGTTCCAGACGGACGAGGCGGCCCGCGCCGGCCTGCGCCTCGACACCCGCCGGGCGCTCGGTGTGGGCGACGACCAGCGGATCCTGCTGTTCTCCGGAAAGCTGGTCGCTCGTAAAGGCCCCGACCTCCTCGTGGAGGCCGTGCGGGGTCTGCCGTCAATCGTGCGGGACTCGAGCGTCGTGGTGTTCCTCGGGGATGGGCCGTTGGCATCGGCGCTCGAGGCGCAGGTGCGGACCCCGACGGTGATCTCGGCGCGGTTCGTCGGATTCCAACACCAGACTGCCCTCAGCGCCTACTACCACGCGGCCGATCTCTTGGTCCTCCCAAGCCGGTGGGGCGAGACGTGGGGGCTGGTCGTCAACGAGGCGCTGCACCACGGCCTCCCGTGCGTCGTCTCCGATGCCGTCGGCTGCGCCCCCGATCTGATCCGGCCCGGCGTCACGGGCGAACACGCCCCGGCCCACACGGCCGCGGCGCTCACCGAGGCGATCGTGCGAGCGCTCCCGTTGGTGGGCCGCGCGGAGATTCGAGCGCAGTGCCGACACCGGGTCAGTGGGTACTCGGTTGAACAGGCGGCTCACGGCATTGCCGCCGCCTATCGGTCGCTCGTGACCTCGTGAATCCTTCGCTCCTCCTCGTGGGGCACCTCGAGCCCGGTCACGTCGGGGCGCACCTCGCTCAGGCCAGCCAGGCGGTAGGGCTCCGCGTCCACGCGTGCGACGCCCAAGAAGCGTTTGCTGGACCGCGCTGGCAACGACAGCTGGCGTGGCGGCTGGGGGGGCATCGCCCCGTCCGGCTGGCCGTGTTCGGCCATCGGATCATCCAAGCCGCTCACGCGGACCGCCCCCGCTGGTTGCTGGCCACCGGACTCGCGCCGCTGTCCCGCACGGTGTTGGAAACCCTCAGAGCGTCAGGGGTCCAGACGCTCAATTACCTGACCGACGATCCTTGGAATCCGGTTCATCGAGCCGGGTGGTTTCTGAACGCCCTCCCTGGGTATGACCACGTCTTCTCACCCCGGCAGGCGGTGCTCGAGGACCTGCGCCGCGCCGGCGTCAGGGCTGCGCACTATCTCCCCTTCGCGTACGCACCAGCACTCCACTATCCTGACCCTCCGACCGCCGCCGAGCGAGCCCGATGGACGTGCGACGCCGTGTTTGTCGGCGGCGCGGACCGCGACCGCGTGCCGTGGATCCTGCCCCCCCTCCGTGCGGGACTGACGGTGCGCCTGTACGGCGGTTACTGGGATCGGTGGCGCGCCACACGACCGTGGACCCTCGGCTTCGCCGACCCCGCGGCGTATCGTCACGCCGTTGGCGCGGCGGCGGTCGCGCTCTGTCTGGTGCGGCGGGCCAACCGCGATGGGCACGCGATGCGAACGTTCGAACTGGCCGCCATGCGCGCCTGTCTGCTCGCCGAAGCGACCGCGGAGCACCAGGCCCTCCTCGGCCCCGAGGGGCAGGCGGCCCTCTACTGCCACACGCCGACCGAGATGCTGGAGAAACTGCGCTGGCTCCTGGCGCGCCCGAGGGAGCGCGTTCGGCTGGCCGACGCGGCCTACCGCCTGGTCACGCAGGGGCATCACACGTACGCGGATCGCCTCGCCGCCATGGTGGAGATGGATGCGGGGCGTAGCTGAGCGATTCTGGATCCTGACGGCGTTCTTCAACCCGGTCCCGTCTGCGCGCCGACTGCAGAACTACCGCCGGTTCCGCGAGCGGACGGGCGGGGGGCACTGCGGCTTCGCCGGGTGCGGCCGACGGGAGATCCTCACCCGTCACGGGTTCTATGACCGCGGCATTCCTCGACCGCTGGCGCGAGTCGTGGAGTGGTTGAAATGGCGAATGCCGCCGGTGTGGCGCGCCCTGCGATGGTGCTGGAAGCACGCCGCGTCGCCGGGGGCTCCTCGGCCGTCACGCTGACGACGGCCCCACCCGTCTCTGAGCCACAATTTCTTCGTAACGATCGATCACGACGACCGGCTGCCCGTTCAGCGTCGACACGTCGAATCCGCATATACTCAGCAACTGCAGGAAGGACTCGCTGGACGTGCCCACGCCCTTCCAGGCGTACGGGTGCACCTCGACGTAGATCGTGCGGGGGCCACGAGCCGCATCGCTCAGCAGTCGCATCCCGCCCCTGAGCACCTGCTCTTCGTGACCCTCGACATCCACTTTGAGCAGGTCAACACGCTGGGTCGGAAACTCCTCGTCGAGCGTGGTCACCGGCACCCTCAGTCCCCCTTTCTGAACGTCGCCAAGATGAGACTCGTTGTCCCGGCTCAAAAAACCTGCCTCGCCGGCCCGATCGGCCACCGCCGCGCGTACCAACGTCACGTGGTGCTGGACACGGTTCAACACGACGTGGCGCTGGAGCCATGCGAAGTTCGTGGGGTCGGGTTCGAAGGCGACGACGGAACCGTGAGGCCCCACCCGTTTGGCGAGCGCAATCGTATACAGTCCGACGAAGGCCCCGACATCGACCACGACATCCCCCGGTCGGGCATCACTCGTGAAGCGTTCCCACACGGAGGGCTCGTAGACTTCCTGAATGCCTCGCCACTCGGGGGCAATCCGGATCGCATCTGTGCCGTTGACGATTCGTTCAAGGCCGCGGCGGCCCGCGAGCGCCCTGATGACGTTGTTATAGAGGGGCCGGACACCGTTCCAGAAGGACGCCTGTTCCAGCGCCGGATGATGCCGCACGCGGATGCACCACCGCTCGAGGGTGTTCACGGGGTTCTCGACAAAGCCACATCGTGTATTGGAATGGCCGGGTCGAACAGGAAGCACCCTTGTCTAAAGTAAATGGAGGTGCAATGGGGTAAAAGAACTCCGGGGGTGTGGCCAAAAAAATCGACTCGCTGGAAATCGCTGTCCTTGAAAGCCTCGAAACATCCATACCCCTCTGCGTCATCGACAATGATGGCTCCAGTGGGGTTGACCCAGTGCCTCGACAGTTCGGCCATCTCCTGTCGGTATAAGCCATCGATGACGATCAGATCAAATTTCCCGTCGCCACGCTCTCGCAGTGTTTCCCGTACCCCCTCCACGCAGCGGCTCGGGCTTTCCGGGGACACCTGCTGCAAATCGACATGGGGCGGAACTTTGGTGCTGAGCTCTTTCAACCAGCCGGGGTCGCTCTCAAACGCCAGTACTTTGCTGCATCGTTTGGCCCAAAATAACGTGGAATGGCCGGCGCCAAATTCCAGCACGGTTCTATGCTCATAGCGTCGTTGACTCAAAAAATCAATGGCCGGGTAAGAGTACCACGGGATGGGTTGTCCGCTCCGATTCACCGCTCGGCCTTTCATGCTGCTCAAGAAATGGCCGCTGTGAACGCTGAAGTAGAGTGGGGTGATCAAAGAGGTACCGACCCTTCGCAAGGATGACGAAAGGCCGGCTGGCAACAGCCTCTTGACGGGGGCGAAGATCTTATGAATCCAGATTCCGCGCAATCGAATTCCTTGGTCACCGACGTTCTGGTGTACGCTGTACCAGCGATGAACGGGGCCGACGGGACGACTTTGGAACCGCTCCTGAAGGACCCGTAGCCGATTTCCTCGCACAATTCCGGGACTGGTGCTTCAGCGGTGAGTTAACCCAGCTGACCTACGAGATTCCACCCCTTGCCAAATGTTTCTAACGACTCCGCAGTCGATTAAAACCTAAAGCTTCGGCGGGCAAGGAAGCCCATCGGCTGGATTGCATTCCACATCGTCCCCAGCGCCAACTCCGTCCACGTCGGCTTCGACGCCTCCCGTCACTTCGGTTGTCGCAGAAACATCAGTGCTGCCGGTCTCGGTGCCGACGGTCGTCGTTTCGGCGGCGGTGGTGCCGGTCCCCACGTCCACCTCCAGACCGGCGCTCGACGTGAGCTCCTGTTCGATGACGTCGGTACTGGTGGCCGCTTCGGCGTCGACCAAACCGCCACTGGCGTTCGGATCAATCGCGACCTCAGTCTCCACGGTCGGAGATCCGCCGCTGACATCCACCCCTGCGTTTGCCTCAATAATGCTCTGTTCGCTGTCGGTTTCCGCCTGAGTATTCGTGCCGGACGTCACTTCTTGACCGGCGACATCAGTGGTCGTATTGGTATTGGCGTCCAGGAGGCCGCCGCCGGCGTTCGTGTCGATCGCGATGTCGCCATTCACAGTGGGACTATCCGTATTGAGATT
>OBEQ012698433.1_pt1 | contig 12684 bp, 14 predicted proteins | sample 1670901 | NCBI WGS metagenome assembly OBEQ01 (sample SAMEA104232315, study PRJEB22302) | groundwater metagenome | biome: forest; feature: aquifer; material: groundwater | place: USA | collected 2011-08-07 | depth 5.4 m
GAACTTAAAGATCCAAATATTTCGTCCAGTTTTTGGCGTCGTGTGTCCCAAGAATAGAGAGCTGAAGAATAAAATAAAGAGCTGAAGAATAAAGAACTGAAGAATAAATGACGCGGCGTTGCTGAATGAAAATAAAAATTAAAATTAAAGGGAACTGAGAAAGTGCAAAGAATACTGATCATTGGAGCTAGCTCTGCCATTGCGGAGTCGGTAGCTCAACTCTATGCGGTGGGGGGCAACAAACTGTTTTTAATCGGTCGCAACCCGCAAAAACTACAAGCGACAGCTGAGGATTTAACAGTGCGAGGCGCGCAATCTGTCGGCTTCGATGTATTAGATCTGCTGGATTGTGATAAGCATGGCGAGAGCATTGCTAAAGCCGAACAATCCATGGGAGGAATTGATATTGTCTTGATTGCGCATGGCACGCTAAGCGATCAAAAACAGTGTGAAGAGAGTTTTGCCGCAACGTTAAAGGAGCACCAGATCAATTCGCTGAGTGTAATTTCATTATTAACAATATTAGCTAATATCTTTGAAAAAAAACGCAGTGGCACCATAGCGGTTATTTCGTCTGTGGCTGGCGATCGCGGCCGACAATCGAATTATGTATATGGTTCTGCGAAGGCAACCGTATCGGTTTTTTTGCAGGGTCTGCGCAATCGCCTGAATAAATCCAACGTGCATGTTCTCACAATTAAACCTGGATTTGTGGACACGCCCATGACGGCGGATATAGCTAATAAAGGCGCGCTCTGGGCTAAGCCGAAAGATGTTGCGCAGGGTATAGTCCGAGCAATCGAGAAGAAACGCAATGTGGTTTATTTGCCTTGGTTCTGGTGGGGAATCATGACAATCATTAAACATATTCCAGAGGCGATCTTTAAAAAGTTGAGTCTGTAGTATTTGAAAAAAATGCTCGACAAAAGTACTTTCTTTTTCGGTCCAACCCTATTGCTGTGAAGTACTAGCTCTACCATAATCCGCGCATGCATAGCTTCGGATCCTGATTACTGATAAGTATAAATACCCATTAATCGTTTTCGAAAAAATTTTGCCAATCAAAGGGTGAACACTTCGAATGCTGACAATAAATGTTAATGGCAAAGATAGAGAAGTAGACGCGGCGGCTGATACTCCATTACTTTGGGTGATCAGAGATGAATTAAAACTTATGGGAACAAAGTTCGGTTGCGGCATGGGCTTGTGTGGTGCCTGCACAGTTCATCTGGATGGCAATGCTGTACGCAGCTGTACGTTGCCAATTTCTTCGCTGGCCGGCGCTAAAATTACGACGATAGAAGGGCTATCCTCTGCTGCTGTTCTACATCCTGTTCAGCAGGCGTGGCTAGAGGCGGATGTTCCTCAATGTGGTTATTGTCAGTCTGGCCAGATTATGTCGGCGAGCGCCCTGATAAATAAAAATTCTAATCCCAGTGACGCGGAAATAGATGCCGCGATGTCGGGCAATCTATGCCGATGTGGAACCTATCCGCGGATTCGACGCGCTATTCATCGCGCGGGAGACATTGCTGCGGCCCCTGCAGCAGGCACACAAAATAAATCATTTCCGGAAATTACCAATTTCTTCAAGGCAGCCGGTTCTTTTTCCTCAGGTAATCTGTCCGCTGAAAATTTTCTTGCGACTGAGGAGCACCAATCATGACGATTACACGACGCGATTTTCTTAAGACGTCTGGTTTGCTGAGTGGTGGGCTCGTCATCGGCTATCATCTTACGGGTTGTTCCGCACAACCGGTTCCCAATTCGATACCTGGCGCCCTGCAACCCAACGCCTGGCTGCAAATCACCGAAGATAACCGGATTATTTTTCAACTCGATAAGGTTGAAATGGGGCAGGGGGTAAGCACCGCAATGCCGACTATTTTAGCCGAAGAGTTAGAGGTGTCGCCCGATGCCATTGAAGTTGAATTTGCAGGTGTTCATCACGATTTTAAAAACCGCGCAATGGGCACGCAGATGACCGGTGGAAGTACAAGTATTACGTCGAGCTACGAGCCATTGCTGCAAGCAGGCGCGATTGCTCGAGAGTTAATGCTAAATGCGGCCGCAAAAAAATGGCAGGTTGATAAATCTCAGTTGAAGGCGCAGGACGGCACGGTTATTTATGCTGCCCAAAATAAAGTTGCCACTTATGGAGAACTGGTGCCAATCGCCAAGACATTGAGTGTACCAAGCAAAGCGCCATTAAAGGATCCAGCGCAATTTCGCTGGATTGGTAAATCTATTAAAAAGCGCGACACCCTGGAGAAATCCACTGGCGCCGCAGTCTTCGGTATCGACGTGGATATACCCGATGCGCTTACTGCTGTAGTTGTGCGTTGCCCGCATTTTGGCGGCAAAGTACAGTCGTACGATGCTACCAAAACTAGAAGCCATGCGGGAGTTGTGGAAGTGCTGCAGATACCCAGTGGTATCGCGGTGGTGGCTAAAGGTTATTGGCAAGCGAGAAGTGCCGCGAAAGATCTGCAGATTATTTGGGATAAAGGACCACTCGCCGGTTTGGATTCAGAAAAAATTTCCGCTGTTCAACACGAGAAACTCGATGCAGAAGATGTTTATAGCATTACCTCGCGTGGTGACGCAGAAAAGATATTGCTGAATGCCGATAGAAAAATGACCGCCGAATTCGACAGCCCTTTTTTACATCATTCACCGATGGAACCACAAAATTGCACTGCGGTAGTGACCAACAACCGCTGCGATATCTGGGCGCCCAATCAGGGGCCGGATGTATTAAGAGGTGTGGTGAGTGAATACACCGGGTTGCCCTATGAAGCGATAAATGTTCATACCACTTATTTGGGCGGTGGTTTTGGTCGACGCTCTTATCCCGATTTTGCCGCAGAAGCAGCTGTGATTGCTCAACGCATGGCAAAACCAATAAAAGTAATTTGGTCGCGTGAAGATGACATGCAACACGATTATTATCGACCTAAGACCTATCATCGAGTTACGGCCTCCTTGGATAAAGATGGCAAATTGGATGCCTGGCATCACCGTGTGGTAGCGCCGAGTTTAATGAAAGATTTTGCCCCAGATATGTTTGTCGGTATGTTGCCGACATGGGTTCCACGGGCGGTGGCACGTGGAGTAGGACGATTTGCCGGAAATATTATGGCGGATTCACCTTATGATCCGACAACCATGGAAGGCACCGAAATTCCCTATCGTGTGGCAAATTTTTCCACCGATACGGTTTATCATGATCCAGGCGTACCGATCGGGTTCTGGCGTTCAGTGGGGAATTCTCATTCGGCTTTTGTGGTCGAAAGTTTTATTGATGAGTTGGCCGCGTCTGCTGGTACCGATCCTGTGGAATTCAGAAAACAGCATTTAGTCGACCAGCCGCGCCTACTCAATGTATTGCAATTAGTTGCAGAAAAAGCTGTTTGGGGTAAACCAAAATACGCTAACGCTGCACAGGGAGCTGCTTCTCACTTCTCATTCAAAACCTATGTAGCACAAATTGCCGAAGTAGAATTGGATGGCAATAATCAGTTTAAGGTAAAACGAATTGTCTGTGCGGTTGATTGTGGTCGAGTGATTAATCCTGAGATCGTCAAAGCGCAAGTTGAGAGTGCCATTATTTACGGACTGACTGCCGCATTAAAAGATCCCATTACCATAAAAGATGGCGCGGTTGTGCAGAGCAATTTCCACGATGCGCAGGTGTTACGTTTTGACGAAACGCCGGAAATCGAAGTGCATATTGTTGAGAGCAGTGAACCCCCCACGGGAATCGGTGAGCCTGGTTTACCGCCAGTTGCGCCAGCGGTTGCCAACGCAGTGTTTCGCTTAACCGGTAAGAGATTGCGCAATATTCCGTTGCGCCTTCTGTGATATTTTAAAGTGTGATGTTTTAGAGAGCGCCTATGCAGAGCACAGATTTTCGTGTAATAGATTCCGTCGTTGAGTGGTTGGCTGTGGGGAATAAAGTCTGGCTCTGTACAGTGATTGCGACTTGGGGATCATCTCCTCGGCCAAAAGGCTCGCTGTTTGCGCTCAATGAAAATGGGCAGCATATCGGCTCGCTGTCAGGCGGTTGTGTGGAAGAAGATCTCATGGAGAAATTGCTGCATCGTGGCAAACAGTTTAATTCTGAGGGTAAAAAATTCCCTGTTGAGATTCAAATTTATGGCGGCGACAAAGAACAGACTGAACGATTTCGATTGCCTTGTGGTGGCCAACTAAAAATTGCAATTGAATATCTATCGCAAAAAGATCAGGCAAATTATTGCGGCTTGTTAAATAGAATACGCAATAATGAAGCTACTGTAAAAACCCTTGCAATGGACAGCGGTGAAGCTGAATTTGAAAATCCAGCAGTAATAGACGAGTACACAAGAAATTTAATTCAACGAGAAACAATTATCCTGCGGAATAATACGCTAACGCAAATAATTGGACCGCAGTTCGAATTATTTATTATTGGGGCGTCGGAGGTTTCTTTTGCCGTCGCTAAGATCGCTTTGATGATGGACTACAAGATCACCGTGTGTGATCCGCGCGACAATCTGCCATCCGGCTGGCCGTTGGCGGATGTTGAATTAATTCGCAGCATGCCAGATGACGCAATTAGGCAACATACCAATTTAGCGCGAACAGCTGTACTGGCATTAACCCATGATCCTCGACTGGATGATATGGGGCTGATGGAAGCATTAACCACAGACGCGTTTTACATTGGTGCAATGGGTTCTCTAAAAAGTTCGCAAAAAAGACGCGACCGATTGGCACAACTCGATATTAGTTCAGAGAATATTGCCAAGTTGCGAGCACCTATCGGTTTATCAATTGGCAGCAAAACACCAGTGGAAATCGCGGTATCTATATTGGCGGAGATCACCAGTGTCAGATCGAAGCTTGTCAAAAACATCTGCAACGTTGAAACAACTACCGCTGCTGTAAATTGACTTTTTCTTAAATGAATAATTTTTTAGCTACTGAAAACCATCAATTCACTGCATTAGTTTTGGCTGCCGGCAAAGCAAAGCGTTTTGGTCAGGACAAACGTTTCGCTCAACTTGCGAATGGCCAATCTGTTTTGCAATCGAGTCTGGCGATTTATTCTGAAGTGGTTGATGAGCTTGCAGTAGTTGTTTCCGCATTAGATGAAAAAAATGATCTCTTACCGCTGCGAGTGAATGGCAAGCAGGTGCGTTATCTCTATTCGACTAACTGTGAAAAAGGCATGTCTGGTTCGCTGGCTGATGGCCTTTCGCAGCTTGACTCTCAATCTGACCAGCCATCCAATCAGCAAAATCATTTGTTAGTAGCGCTGGCGGACATGCCATTTATTCGCACTGAAACAGTTACAAAACTAATTGAAGTATTTTGTGCCAGTCAAAAAAGCCGGCCGATTGTATTTCCGCTAATGAAAACTGCCGCAGATGGCGACAGGCGAGGGCATCCTGTGATATTTCACAGGAGTTATCGAAATGAGTTGGGCCAGCTTCATGGAGATGAAGGAGCGAAGCAGATCATCACAATCAATGTAGATCAGGTTGAACCGGTCTATGTAGACGACGAGGGTATTTTCATCGACATCGATACACCGGCGGATTTAAATTATCCTACAAGACTAAAATAATTTTTGTGCTTATTGCGCTGCTGGTGCAGGTAATTCACTGGCCCTAAAATAACCGAAAATTAAGACTAGCAAAACATTTAATCCCGGCGAGTCGGATGCCTGAATTTTTTTCATGAAAACGACAACTTCAATTGCATGCGTTACTACCAAGCCGATTAATCCATAGTTCAACCAGGTCGCGGTGGGTTCACTAAAGGGCACAATCAGGTTGTAGAAAAGCACTGCCCAGCCGAGGACTGTGAGTACTTTGGGTATAAATGTATTCATCTCGATTCTCCTTATCGGGGTAAATTTTTGTTGAGTAGCTTTTTAAAATTTTGACGAGTAACTTTTTAAATATTGGCGAGTATCTATGGTTCGACAATGTGATGTCAATGCGCAATCCTCACTGATTTATCCCTTAAAAGCTGCCTCTGGCGAGCCGCCGCTGACTAAGTCTTCCTCTTTATGTACAACTCGCTTGATTATCATTTGTCGCGGGAATAATCTGTAAATACCACTGAACGTAGTGAGGTATCGTCAATGGTAATCGTTGATCGGCAAAGTGATACTGAGAGTAAGCAGGGTTTAATAGAACTGCGGCCAAACTGTTCACTGAGTTGGCGCGGTAATCTCTATTTGGTTGCAGCCATAGCGTTGGTATCAAGTATTATCTCGATCAGTTTTGCTCTTGTGGGCGCCTGGTTAATTCTTCCCTTCGCAGGGCTAGAAGTCATCCTGCTCTTTTGCGTTATTTATCATGTGTCTTATCAAGCCCAACGCAAAGAGTTGATTGCTTTTCTTGCAGAGGATATAACCGTTGAACGCGGCAAATACAAGCCGGAAAATCATCAGAGTTTGCTCAGAGCTGGGGCTTATGTTTCGGTCACTCCTGCTACGCGACCCATGGATCTATCCCAGATTGAAATCTGTGAAGGCACCCAATCCATCGCCGTCGGTGAGTTTCTCAATGAAGCTGATTTGAAGATCTTAATAGAGGAATTGAAGGGTTTTGGGTTACACTCTCGGCTGCGAATGAGTACTCAACAGGAATTCTAGAGTGGTGTGAACTGTAATAGCTCTGTCCCGTAAAAAGCTTTCTCCCAAAAAATTGTCATTTTCACGCTTAGAGTTCTTCCACTAACGCTTACCTGTGTCGTGAGATTGATTAATCCCCGAATTTTCTGATTAGAGACAAAAGAGGAAACAACACTGTGGAATTTCCCAGAATAGGTACTATGGCGCCAGCGCTTGCATTGTTGAATCAAGAAAACAAAAAAATATCGTTAAAGGAGTTTCGCGAGAAGAGTAATGTAGTGCTCTATTTTTATCCTCGAGCATCAACACCCGGTTGTACCGTGCAAGCTTGTGGTATTCGCGACTATAAAAAAGAGTTCGCTCAACTGAATACTGTCGTGTTGGCCGTGAGTCCCGATTCTGTGAGTAAAATAGCAAAATTCGTTGCGAAGTATGATCTCAATTTTGATCTTCTATCGGATGAAGACCGCAGCATCGCTGAGAAATACAGTGTCTGGGGTTTAAAAAAGTTTATGGGAAAAGAATCGATGGGTATTTTGCGAACGACGTTTATCATTGGTAAAGATGGAAAAATTAAACATATCATGGATAAAGTAAAAACCAAAACTCACCATGATGATGTACTGAACTATATAAAAGAAAATTTGCAGGCATAGCTAACTAAAGGTGTAGGTAACAGCGGTATGTGGTTCGGCAAAATTTTAGCAGCTATTTTTGGATATATGGTCGCTGGACCAATCGGCGCATTGATCGGTTTTTTCGTCGGGCATGTTTTTGATAAAGGGTTGTCACAAACCTTTTCCATGACTGGGGTGGTCCATCCACCAGGCAGTGGCGGAGCTGAAATTCACTCGGCGTTCTTCAAGGCTGTATTTGTAGTAATGGGGCGTTTGGCAAAAGCTGATGGGCGAATTTGCGAAAATGAAATAGCTCTCGCTGAACAACTTATGACGCAAATGCAACTCCCTACCGAACAACGAAACATAGCGATTGAGTTGTTTAAACAGGGCGCTGATGCGGAATTTGATTACACCCAACCGCTTAGGGATTTTATCGCCGTAGCATCGACTGCCTCTCCGGTACGTGAAACCTATCTCACGCTGCTGATTAGCCTCGCCTTGGTAGATCATGATTATCATCGCAACGAAAAAGCCATACTAATGCAGGTATCCGAGTTACTGGGATTTTCGGCTGCACAATTTGAGCGGCTGTTTTCGATGATTTATGCGCAAACTCAGTTTGGTAGCAATCAAAATGCGCCGGGTAAATCTGCCGAAAAGCATCTCGAAGAGGCGTATGAAGCTTTAGGTGTTTCGCGCGAATCATCGCTGGCTGAAGTTAAATTAGCCTATCGCAAATTGATCAGTGAGCATCATCCTGACAAATTGATTGCGCAAGGCGTACCTGAGGAGATGATCAAGATTGCCACGGAAAAATCGCAACAGATTCATTCAGCCTATGAATTGATAAAAATCTCTCTGGCCAATTGAGCAGCAATCGGAGACACGGTTGATACTACAGGGTAAAACGGGTAGATTAGCCGCGATTTTATCGAACGAACAAATCAGCAATTTAGTATGAGAAGAGGATGTACCGATGAGTTTTTTTATACCACAGGCAATGGCCGAGGGTCCCATGGGGCCAGGACCTGGGGCAGCCGAACCCATGATTACAATGGGCATGATGGTGGTGTTTTTCGTCATGCTGTATTTTTTTACCATTCGCCCGCAGCGCAAGCGTCAGAAAGAACATGCCACTATCCTCACTCAATTAGCCAAAGGTGATGAGGTAGTTCTAAACAGTGGCATGTTGGGCAGAGTCGTAAAAGTTGATGAGAGTTATGTGGTAGTGAATACCGGAAATAATATAGAGCTTAAGTTTCAAAAAAGTGCTGTGATGGCCATGTTACCCAAAGGCACGTTGAAATCCATTTAACCCGTGAATTTTACTGACAAGATGCTTTTATTGATGGGGCATTTCCCCTCAATAAAAGCAAGCCCCCTCACATTGCGAGGCAGTCAATATGGCAATTTTGTATCCCACTCGTCTTTCACTCGCACAACTTCCCACGCCTTTTCATCCCCTCGATAATCTTTCAGCAGAATTCAAAGGGCAGCGTATTTGGATAAAACGCGACGACCTAACTGGTGCAGCCACCAGTGGCAATAAAATCAGAAAACTTGAATTTGTTTTGGCGCAAGCGAGAGCAGAGGGCTGTGATCGCATTATTACTTGCGGCGGATTGCAGTCTAATCACTGTCGTACTACAGCAATTTTATGTTCGCAGCTTGGACTAAAGTGTCATCTGATTTTACGTGGTCTGCCAGAAGGTATTGCTGAGGGAAATCTTTTTCTTGATCAACTGGTTGGCGCCGATATCTCTTATCACACCCTAGACGATTATCAGCGAAATTTATCCGTATTGTTTAATGAGTACAAAGAAAAATACCAGTCGGTGGGACAAAAAGTTTTTACAGTTCCCACTGGCGCGAGTGATGAGATCGGTGTGTGGGGATATGTCCGTGCCGTTGAAGAGTTAAAGTCCGACTTTGCCAATACTCAAATTCAACCAGAGTATATCGTGTGTGCCACCGGTTCTGGAGGAACACAAGCAGGATTAACAGCGGGAGTTGTGGTACACAATGTTGACTCACAAGTTTGGGGGATGGCGGTGTGCGACAGCGAAGTCTATTTTAAAAATAAAGTCCGCCAGGATATTCGCCAGTGGCAAGCGCGTTACCAGGTTGATCTGTCCTTAGATGATCTGAAAATTCATGTCAATCAGAACTACATCGGGCCAGGTTATGCCAAAGCAACCACCGAGGTTTATCAGACCATTAAACATGTCGCGCGCAAGGAAGGGATCATTCTCGATCCTGTTTATAGCGGAAAAGCGTTTTATGGCATGTTAGAAGAGATGAAAGCAGGTTGCTTTAGCGACGCAAAAAATATCGTTTTCGTGCATACAGGGGGAATATTTGGATTATTCCCCTATAGGAATGAACTAGCCTAAACTGAATTGCGAAGCTTGATTCAATCTAAGTAGGTCTGCAAAATTCTTTGCAAAAATGTCTAACCCAAAAGTTGTTGGACAGTATGCTATGCGGGTCAAAAAAATGTTTTTTGATTTGGATTTTTTCTATTCCGACCCGCACCTGTTAGTGCCGAAGCACTTTTCAAGACACGCCGTATATACATCCATGTAGGCTCTCATCGGCATCCATGCCTCAGAAGGTCTTGGAAAGTGCTTCGGCACTAACAGGTGCTAACACCGAGCAGTTTACAAAGTTCCTTTTATTTTGTAGGGCAAAATCGATAATTCTCACTGAAGCCCAGAGCGAGGTATCTCTCTGTGAGACCTTCTGAGGCATGGATGCCGATGAGAGCCTACATGGATGTATTTACGGCGTGTCTCACAGAGAGATACCTCGCTCTGGGCTGGACTAAGGGTAAAGCAATTCCAATTTTACATTATCAGAATATTTTCTGGGACCCGCTTAGCTTTTCGTAGAGCTTCGCTAAGATGTAAATTGAGAATCCATTTACTGAGGGTTATTTTTGCAAAGACTTTTGCAGACCTACTTAGTGATCGATAAATTCAAACTTAACTCTCGATGTTAATCCCGTGAGCAACTCATAGGGAATGGTATTCGCATATTTGGCAATCTCCGCGACAGAAAGATCTTTTCCCCACAATGTGGCGCGATCGCCAACTTGCACATCAGGAAAATCCGTTAAATCCACCGTGATAAGATCCATTGAGACTTTTCCTACCAGCGGAACTCTCTTGCCATTAATCAATACCGGTGTGCCGTACTGAGCTTTCAATGGGTAGCCATCACCATAACCAATGGCGATTACACCAATGCGTGATTCACGTTGGCTAATCCAAGTTTCATTGTATCCAACTGCTTCATTGCAGCCGACGTTGTTAATAGCGATAACCTGCGAGTCAAATGTCATCGCCGGAATTAATTCTGCGCTTAAGGTAGAGTTACCGTTAACGGGGCTTACGCCGTATAACATCAGTCCTGGCCGCACCCAGTCGCCATGTGTTTGTGGCCAAGCGAGAATGGCTGCGGAATTAGCTGTACTGGTTTCGATATCTTGAATTCCCAGCGCTCTTAATTGGTTACAACATTCATTGAAGCGCGACATTTGCAATTCAGTCTTTGGGTTGTCGATCTCGTCCGCGCTGGAAAAATGCGTCATTGAAATCACTTTTTTGACTTTGCTGCTGGTTACCAAATATTGATAAGCTTTGATAAAGTTTGTCGGTGAGAGTCCCAGGCGATGCATCCCTGAATCTAACTTTAGCCACAGGGTTAGCGGTTTTGGGATGTCAGTTTTATCGAGTAACTCCAACTGTTGTGGATGGTAAATAACGAGTTGTAAATCATGCGCGATCGCCGCTTCGAGTTCGTTACTATTAACGTAACCGCTAAGCAACAGAATGGGTTTTTTTACGCCAGCCAAACGCAGATCAACCGCTTCTTCCATGCGGCCGACGGCGTAGAGATCGCAGGCATCCAGTGCTTTAAGGGTAGGTAAAATCGCATGGCCGTAGGCGCCGGCTTTTACTACTGCGGCGATTTTTGCTTGAGGCGCGGCCTTATGTACGAGATTTAAATTGTGTCTGATGGCTGAAAGGTCAATCCTTGCCCTCGCTTTAACGCTCATGTTTTTTCCTACAAATTCAACCGTTGACTGGCCGGCATTCTAGCAATTTAAACAATAGGCCGCACGTCTCGTCGCAGACTAACCTGTGTTATTTTATCCGGCGAAAATTTTATAAAGGGTCGAGAAAGTGGTGATAAAAGGCTTTTTGGAAAACCACCAACCAGTTATTGATATCACTTCTTATCTTTTTAGTAGAGCGTAATTCAATCATTTTTTATAACCAGGACCTGCTGTTTTTCCTGTTGGAGCGATTGAATAGGAACATTATTCAATCAGTTCATGCCTTGTGAAAGATTAAACTACACTTGAATGAGAAGGCTAGGCGAATGCTAGGTCGATCAACCTTCGATAAATTTTAAGATCGCTAAGAGCCTGTCTTTGACTGGAGTATTTAAGATGTATCAGTCCATGGAGAATAAACTTGTTATCGCTATCTCTTCTACTGCGTTGTTTGATTTGAGAGAAAGTGATCTGGTCTTTCACAATCTGGGTGTCAGTGCTTACGCAGATTATCAGATCGAACATGAGGATGAAATTCTCTCACCCGGTGATGCATTTCCTCTCGTACAAAAGTTACTAAAGCTTAATTCCTGCTTAGAAAAACATCAGGTGGAAGTCATTCTATTGTCGCGTAATAGCTGTGACACAGGGTTGAGGGTTTTTAACTCGATTGAACACTATGGTTTGAAGATTTATCGCGCTGCGTTTTGTGGTGGAGAAAGTCCCTATCGTTATGTCACTGCATTCGGCAGTCACTTGTTTCTCTCAACCAATCATAGTGATGTTCAGCGTGCGTTAGAAAATAACGTTGCCGCAGCGACAATTATTTCTCCCTCTTTGGAAAAATATAATGAAGTCGATCAATTGAGATTCGCTTTTGATGGTGATGCAGTCCTATTTTCCGATGAGGCTGAGCGTGTCTATCACGAGCAAGGATTTGCTGCGTTTACTGAATATGAACGACGTGAGGCGAGAACTCCGCTGGGCGGCGGTCCCTTTAAAGCATTTTTACAAACTCTGCAGCAACTTCAAGCAGAGTTTCCGACGGAGAACTGTCCCATTAGAACAGCACTCGTCACCGCTAGATCTGCCCCAAATCATGAGCGGGTGGTCCGCACACTTAGAGCCTGGGATATTCGTTTGGATGAAGCACTTTTTCTGGGTGGGTTGGACAAAGCTGAATTTTTACAAGCTTTTGGAGCCGATATTTTCTTCGATGATCTTCAGGAGAATTGTACGCGAGTGAGCCAATTTCTGCCCGCTGGCCATGTTCCTCATGGGGTTCGAAATCACTAGCATCAGGCGTCAACGTTAATTAATTTTCTGCTTAACTTTTTGATTCATAAAGTTAAATATATGTAGTGGTTTAAACC
>OBEQ012203939.1_pt1 | contig 12681 bp, 15 predicted proteins | sample 1670901 | NCBI WGS metagenome assembly OBEQ01 (sample SAMEA104232315, study PRJEB22302) | groundwater metagenome | biome: forest; feature: aquifer; material: groundwater | place: USA | collected 2011-08-07 | depth 5.4 m
AGGGTTTTCGCATGTTAAGAACCAAAATCATTTTCGTATCAGGCGGCGTAATTTCCGGAATAGGAAAGGGAATTGCCACCTCTTCGATTGCTCTTCTTTTAAAATCCCGCGGCTTTCATGTAACTGCCATGAAAGCAGATCCATACCTAAATATTGACGCCGGCACCCTAAATCCAATTGAACACGGCGAAGTATTTGTCCTGGATGACGGCATGGAATGTGACCAGGATCTGGGCAACTATGAAAGATACCTGGATCAGGACCTTAACTCCACCAACTACATGACAACCGGCCAGGTCTTCAAATCAATAATCGATCGTGAAAGATCGCTAGGTTACGAAGGGAAAACGGTCGAATTTTTTCAGCATCCTCCGGAAGAAATTATTGAAAGGATTCTAAAATGTGCCAAAGCCAACCGTGCCGAAGTAGTCGTGTTTGAAGTTGGCGGAACAGTAGGGGAGTACCAAAATCTTTTATTTCTGGAAGCAAACCGTCTGCTAAAACTTAGATATCCGCGCGACGTTGCCCATGTTCACACAACTTATCTGCCAATACCAACATCAGTGGGGGAAATGAAAAGCAAACCCGCCCAAATGTCTATTCATCAGCTCGCCCAAGCAGGGATTATCCCGGACTTTGTTCTTGCGAGGTCAACCGTCGCGGTTGATGAAAAGCGCAAGGAAAAAATTGCTATCGCTTGTGGTCTTCAACCCGAAGACATCATCTCCGCCCCGGATGTCGAGAGCATTTATCAGGTTCCGTTGAATTTTGAAAACCAGGATCTATCGGACAAAATATTAAAAAAACTATACACAAAACCCAGAACCTCAGACCTCTCGAAATGGAAAGTTATGGTCAACAATACCTTAACTGCCAAAAAAACCGCCAAAATCGCAATGGTTGGTAAATATTTCTCTACAGGCAGCTTTACTCTCTCAGATGCCTATCTTTCCGTTATCGAATCATTAAAGCACGCAGCGGCGCGCCACGATATCAAACCAAAAATGGTCTGGATCGACAGCACTCAGATAGAAGAAGAGGGGCCGGAATTGCTCTCAGGCTTCGATGGAATTGTGGTCCCCGGAGGCTTTGGCAGCCGCGCCGTGGAAGGCATCATCGAATCAATTAAATACGCCCGGGAAAACAAAATTCCGTACTTTGGCCTTTGTTTTGGTATGCAGCTTGCGGCCGTCGAATTTGCCAGGAACATCTGCGGCTATCATGATGCTCACACTACGGAGATTAGTCCCAATACTAAGCATCCAATTATTCACGTAATGGAAACCCAAAGAGAAAAAGTCGAAAAGAAAAACCTCGGCGGTACTATGCGCCTTGGTGCTTGGGAATTTAAGGCAAAAAAGGGAACTAAGCTTGAAAAAGCCTACAAGTCCGAAACCGGTAGTGAACGCCATCGTCATCGCTATGAATTTAACAACGACTATCGCAAAATTTTCGAAGAAAAAGGTATGCAAATTGCGGCAACTACCAAAGACGGTAAACTAGTCGAAGCCTTAGAACTAAAAGACCACCCTTTCTTCATCGGCGTTCAATACCACCCGGAATTAAAATCCCGCCCGCTCCGTCCACACCCTCTCTATATGGCCTTCATGTCCGAAGTCGCCAAAAGCGCCAAAGAAGTGTAATTAGCTTACTTTCTCCTCGCACCACTTAAGTCACGTTAATCTACTATTTAACAGTCAAAGTGCAGAAATCTACAATCCGATAGCATGTTAAGCAAACAAGAGCGTTCTGAAATTCAACGGTTGTTAAAAAACGGATATTCTATCGCATATATAGCCCGACAGGTGTAAGTTTACACAAAAAGTTTAACTTTTTTTAGCTTCCGAGTTTGCAAAATTTGCAAAATCCAAGGCTAGGAATTGTTTAACAATTTGTGCAAACTTACAATTGTCAGAATCAAAGAAAAATTATCAATAATTGCCCATTTTAATTTGACGGCTTGACAACCGGATAAATTTTGTTACAATGTTAGCAGTCGCAACATAAAAGTGCTTGCGGCTTTTGTAATCTCTGCCCCGATTAACAATTAACTATAAACGATTAACATGCTAAAACCGCTTGCCGGATACGTCTTAATAGAACCTGCCGCAAAAGAAACTAAAACCGCGTCCGGTATAGTTCTTCCTGAATCTGCCGACGAAAAACCTCAAGAAGGAAAAATCCTTGCCTGCGGTGACGATCTGGTTGAAGAAGGCAAAACAGTCAAATGTCCAGTTAAAGTAGGCGATAGGGTAGTCTATAAAAAATGGGGCGGCAACGAAGTTAAAGTAGACGGCAAAGAAATGCTTTTGACCAAATTTGAAGACCTAATGGCAGTCGTCACGAAGTAATATGGCCAAACAAATCATCTATTCAACAGAAGCAAGGACAAAACTCAAAGCCGGAGTAGACAAGCTCGCGGCAGCAGTTGCCACTACTCTAGGCCCTAAAGGCCGCAACGTGGCATTAGACAAGAAGTGGGGAGCCCCAAGCGTTATTCACGATGGTGTAACCGTAGCCAAAGAAATTGAACTCGAAGATCCTTTTGAAAATATGGGAGCTTCTCTTGTTAAAGAAGCGGCAAGCAAAACCAACGACGTAGCCGGAGACGGTACGACAACAGCTACGGTTCTTGCGCAAGCCATAGTCGAAGAAGGCCTCAAAAATATTACAGCCGGCGCAAACCCCATGATATTAAAACATGGTGTTGAAAAAGCCACCGCGGCAGTAGTTGCCGAACTCAAAAGAATGGCCAAGAAAGTGGCCGGTGAAGAAATCGAAAAAATAGCAACCATTTCGGCAGCAGATCCGCAAATTGGCAGAATGATCTCAGACGCCCTAAATAAAGTCGGTCCGGACGGTGTTATCACAGTTGAGGAGGGTAAAGGTCTGGAACTCTCCGTAGAATACAAAGAAGGTATGGAATTTGACCGCGGGTTTGTTTCTGCCTACTTTGTAACCGATTCCGACAAAATGCAGTCAGTTATCGAAGATGCCTACATCCTGATTACCGACCAAAAAGTAGCCTCATTAAACGACCTCATCCAATTTTTAGAAAACTTTGTCAAAGTCAGCAAGAATTTAGTAATTATCGCAGACGAAGTTGAAGGTGAAGCTCTGGCAACCCTGGTTGTCAACAAACTGCGCGGCACCTTCAATGTTCTGGCAATCAAAGCCCCCGGTTTTGGCGACCGCCGCAAGGAAATGCTTGAGGATATTGCCACTCTCACCGGCGGCACAGTCATCTCAGAGGACATGGGTCGCAAGCTGGAGTCAGTTAAAATTGAGGATCTTGGAAAAGCCGATCGCATAGTTTCCGACAAAGACAATACCATAATCGTTGGCGGCAAAGGCTCAAAGAGTGCGATTGAGGCCAGGATTAAACAAATCCGAACAGAGATCGAGCGAACAGACAGCGATTTCGACCGCGAAAAACTGGAAGAGCGTCTGGCAAAACTGTCAGGCGGGGTAGCAGTTATTAATGTTGGGGCGGCAACAGAAATTGAATTAAAAGAGAAGAAAGAAAGAGTAGACGACGCGGTTCATGCGACCAAAGCCGCCGTTGAAGAAGGCTACGTAGTCGGCGGCGGAGTCGCCTTCATTCGGGCCATGAAAGTATTGGACAAATTACCAATGGATGGTCAAACAGACGAACGCATCGGTATAGAAATTGTCAAAAGCGCTTTAGAAAAACCACTTGCAATGCTTGCCAAAAATGCGGGCGTTGATGATGGCTGGGCTGTTCGCGAAGTTGAAAAGGCATCGGGCAACGTTGGCCTAAACGCAATGACTGGCAAATTTGAAGATCTGGTAACAGCAGGCGTCATCGATCCAGTCAAAGTTACCCGTTCCGCTCTGCAGAATGCCGCGTCTGTTGCCATGATGATCTTAACAACCGAAGCATTAATAACCGACATAGTCGAGAAAAATCCACCCGCACCAACAATGCCCCCCGGCGGCATGGACTACTAAACCATTTTAGCAATTGACAAAATCTGCCTGATAAATCTGCGATAAGTAAAATGACAGATAGATATACAGGAGAACCTTCCAGGCTGCCCGATGGTCAAAGAAGCTGGATGAGAACAAGAACTGAGAATACTCGAATCCAGCAATTTGGTTGGAAGGGTTATGTAGAGAGATTTTGTAGTCAACCCATTCGTATTGCTATCTCGGTCACGCCCGCCCCGCCAAGACCAGAAACCAAATTCCCATTTCCCGCATTTCCAGACTTACCGCAAATTTCTATAGCCCCGCCTGAACCATTAGCAGAACCAATTGGACCAATCGACGAACAGCAAATTCCAAGCCAACCGAATATCGTTCGAGGCAAAATGTCGATCCTCTTTGGCAAACTTCGAAAGCTGATAGGTAATTAGTACCGCAAGAGTCGTTCTTCCTTCTTGTTCATCACTTAAGTGTAATTTTGATGCGTGCGTTATTAACGTTAGCAGGGTAAGCCGTCAAGTCGGTTTTAGCCTGGACGCTGTAAGTTTTGGAGCCGCCATCCAAAACAATCGGTGAAGAAACGACTAAAACTCCGCTTGCCGAAACCGTAGAGATTGCACTATTCCAAACCGGATGCCCGTCCGTCTTGTTAAAAAGTTGCGCATACATTTTACCGTTGCCGCCTGTGACATAAATCGAAGCTTCAAAATCCGCAGACGCGATTGTACCGTATTTAGTTGTGTCAATCGTCACCTGCAAACCGTCCAAATCTACATAGCTGTTGTTCTGTGATGAGCCGGAACCTATTGGGATAAAAATTTCCCTCTGGGCGTTTTGCACAATTGTCTGCTGTTGAACCACAGTCTGGACAGCTGGCGATTGGGCCGGAGCCGCACTCGGCGTAGGTTTGGCAGATGGCAATATTGACGGTGAAGCCGACAAAAGGGCCTTATCGGTAGATAAACTTGCATTTGGAGAAGGAATTACTTGAGTGTTAGACACTGACCTCTGATTGCCAAATTCCGGTGTCTGACGTTTAATAATCCAATAATTAAGGTAAACCAGGTCAATAAGAGCAATAGCAAATATGGCCAGGCCTATTTTCACCAGAATTTTTTGCGCCAAAGACTGGTCCATATATCTCCATTATATGCTAAACTGAAAAACGGATAGATGGCCTACAAACCACCCAGTAAAAGCCAGAGAAAGAGGCTTAGTAAACTTCTCGCGCATGACGAAGAATTAATTCTCGTAACATCGATAGGAAACCTTTACTTCTGGTCTAAATTCATTACTCTTTTACCCCTGGCTTTTTTAATAGTCGGGCTTCCTAAGTTCGGCCAGCTCGTCAGGATGCGCCAATCCTACACTTATGCCCTTACAAACCGCCGTTTTATAATCCTTCGCGGCATTTTCTCAAGGAAAATCACGACCGCGCCGCTTACCGCAATTACCCACGTCACCATTGAACAATCATTCTCACAGCGTTACTTCTACAACACGGGCCATCTTGTTATCATTACGGCCGGTTTCGACCAAAGGGAAATTGTTATTGAAAATATAAGTAACCCGGTACAATTTAAGATTTTAATAGAAGAGTTAACGATCAAACTTGATAGGGGAGAAACGTCGGAGCAGGAGGATGAATCGGAATTTAAGCTTCGCTCCCTGCGCGCTTGAGCCCTGACTTTGTCTAAAAGGCTATAGTCCTGAGTGATGGTGAGTGAAATCGAACCAGAATCGAAGGATTTAGTTTTTCCCTATAATTTCACCCGGATCAATCTGCACCCCATTATCCAAAACCTCCAAGTGAACATGAGGGCCGGTTGTGCGTCCGGTTAGACCGATTGTCCCGACAGTAGTTGAATCGCCAACCATATTACCGACCCCTACTTTAATCTGATTCATATGGGCATAAACCGACTTAAGGCCATCGCCGTGGTCAATTATAATCTCATTTCCGTACCCGTCGTTGGCAAATCCGGCGAACTCAACAACACCCGAACCAATTGAATGGATAGGTGCGCCAAAAGGGGCCGCGATGTCATTTGCCCTGTGATAAGCACTGTAGCCTTGAGAAATATACCCGTCTACGGGCTTTTTGTAATCAAAAGGGGAACGGCGCCCGACAACTGACTGTTTAATCTCAACAGGTGAATTATCCCGATCAGGAGCATTCTGAGCGACCAGAATAGCCTGTCCGTTGATCTTAATTTGAGCCTTTTTCGGCCTCAAATAGGCTTTGGCCTGGCTTGTTGCCACAAAGGCGATAAATAGGATTAAAATTAGCTTTGAGAATAGCCTGATTCTGGGCCTGATTTTAAGCTGAAATGCCAACTTATCAAGGCCAAGAGTAATAGCCTCGCGCAGGCTCATTTTGCGTGCCTTCCGTATGTTTCGTTTTAACTTTCTTAAAGTTTTGTTCATATATATCCCCACAGGAATTAGTCTTAACTAAACCCATAGTGGGGAATTTCAAAGGAGAATGGTACCATAAACACCCTCAATTGTCAAATTTAATAAAAGACCGATAGGATCAACGCTAACTAAAAAATTTAGATCAAAAATTGTTATACTTATCCTTAATCACACTATGAAGAGAAAAACCCTCAAATACTTGTCACTTGTCACCTGTTCCGGCATTGCCGGATCAATTGTCCTCATCCTTTCCGGCTGCAAGGCCATAGGCACGGACAAGCCTGCCGCGCTCCAAATAACTTCGAAGCCCGAAGCCTCTGTATTTTTAGACGGCAAACATATTGGGAAAACGCCATTTTATGCAGATCAGCTCAAAAGCGGGGAACATACGCTCAAATTAACAGCCTCCCAGGCCGACTTCGTAGAAAAAATAGACTTAGCCTCTCAAACACTGACTGTCATAAATCGCGAACTGTCAAATAATTTCATGGCCCAGGCCGGAGAAAACCTTTATCTTAAAGAAGGATCAGGACTTTTTGTCTCCTCTATGCCAAATCAGGCAGATTTAACGGTAGATGACCGATTAGTCGGCCAAACACCAATCCTAATCGAAAAGATTGACGAAGGAGAACATAAGCTGCATCTTACAAAAACCGGATACCAGGATCGTCAGTTCGCAGTCAAAATTTCAAACCAATACCAACTGGTAGTGCAAGCAACCTTAGCCTCAGAAATTGCCAAAGGTATTATATCCCAATCGACATCACCAGCGCCTCAGGTTCAAGTCGAAAAAGTAGAGATAACCCAAACTCCCCAAGGTTTTTTACGCGTGCGCCAGGATCCAACTACCACAGCCGCAGAAATCGGCAGGGTAAATACCGGTGATCAGCTTGAAGTAATTCAAAAAACAGCCGATTGGATACAGGTAAGGTTTCAGGGCAAGCAAGGCTGGATTTCAACCCAATACACCAAAGGTCTTTAGCATTGACATCTTGATGACAAGATGCTAAACTAATATTAGAATGCAGAATTCAGTCAGGACTACCATTAGAATTAGGAAAGATTTACTAGATCAGTCCAAGTTAATATCTTTAAAAAGACAAACTTCCTTGCAGGAAACAATTAATCAGGCACTGGCTCTAGGTTTTGGACATATTTCTGATCTTGATTCACAAAGACAGGCAATGGCCAAAATTGATAAGTTCAGGGAAAAGTTAACAAGCCAAAAGTTTAAGACGAGTGAAATGATAGAACAAAATAAAGGTGAACTTCAAAACCGTGCCGACAAATTGATCGCTAGCCGTGACCATAGTTAAAACAAACATTGTTGTCGACGCATCGGTAGCTGCTAAATGGTTTTTCCCGGATGAAGAATTTGCAAAAGACGCATTTAGAATCCAACAGGATTTCCTCGACAAAACGGTTGTGCTTTCTGTACCTACGCTTATTTATTATGAAATTAATAACATATTAAAATCGGCAGTTCAAAGTAAAAGGGTTACAGAAAAGGAAGCCATCGAGGCTTACGAAGGTTTTTTAAACTTGGAGTTTGCGGTTTATTCATCAAAAGATCTCATGAAACAAGCCTTGGCAAAAGCCACCGAATATGATATTTCTTCATATGATGCTTCGTATGTGGCCCTTGCGAGTTATTTAAAGATACCATTCTTTACAGCTGATAGAAAATTACTGGACAAAGTTGGCGATAAATTCATTTTTGGGCTGGAAAGTTATTAAAAATGCTAAACTGGTTTTATGGTTGCGAAATCATTGGTCAAGTTAATCGACGAAGCGATAATTCCGGCCGCGGCCTTAATCGCTGCCAAGATGCTGGGTATTTTGGCATCAGCCTACTTTTTGCACTTGCCGCTTATAGTAACAAAAAGTGATTTTCTCTTCTTCTTGCCCGCGGTTCACTTTTTAAACCTAAACGATTACATATCGGCCGAAAATTTTGCAAACACTCTTCTACTTACGGTGGTTTGCCTGGGTACTACCATTGTCCTAATTCGTGCCCATTTCTTCCACGCAAACCACATAAACCCGAAATTCCACGCCAAGCTCGCCCGGCTTAATTTGGAAAGCCTCATTACGCCATCGTATCACCTATACCACCAGGCTCTCATCTGGCTTGTTTTTCTCTGGATGACCGTTGCCTTTTTAACTTTTAACGCGTTTTCAAAAGTAACTCACTATCAAATAGCAATCGCCTCCGTCGTAATTGCCGCCAACCTCACTTGGCTTTTTGCAAAAGACGTGGAGAAAGAGACTCAAGATTCTTACGCAGCATGAGTAAAAACCATCTATTTAATATAGCCGCTAATTTTCTTGGTATTGTTTTTCTAATATCCTTAATTTCCTTGCCGTTTCTGTTTGCCGCAGATTTTGCCAAGGTTGCAGGAGTTAAAACCCAGGCAAAATATTTAATAGTTAGCCAAATAGATAAATTTCCCAATCTAAGCCTGTCTCAATTAGGCGATCAATATACAATCACAGTTACCAAACTCGGCCCCTCCCAGGCATTCCTTGATCTTGCCTTTGTAAACAACCCTACCGATCAAAATCAAACCTACACGATCAAAACCGAATCAGCAGGCGCTGAAGTTTTCTTCGGTGACAATTTAGACAATCAGCAAACCAAAATTTCCGTCCCCGGTCAAACATCTATTCCAATCAGTCTTTTATCGGATCCAGCTGATAAATCTCAGTCGGTCGAGTTCCAAATAGAAGCAAATTAATTTACTGCAGATACCTCAAAAGTTTAAGTGGCAGGAATTGCCCGCCGTAAATTATTACAAACACTAAAACAATCCACAAAAGGATCGACGTAAGAAGAGGCACGTCTGATAACAGCACCCTCTCAGGCGATTCACCCTCTTTCTTCTCATAAATCACGTATAAATACCTCATCACGCCGTAAATTACAAACGGCACGGTTGCCATCAGCCATTTGGATGCCAGAAAAGTCCGCGGTAAATAATCACCGAAAAGTATCAAAACTTGTGGGCCGGCAGACGGCGGCGGCTGCAGGAAAGTAAACATTGTATAAGAAAGCCAGCAGGCGGTAGCAAACATATTTGTTAGCGAGTCCAGAAGTGATTCCGGGTAAGCAAGCAGTATTGACCTACTGCTTCCAAGCTGATGCTCCGAGCCCAACCCCGCCAAAAGCGTCCGCTCCGACCTTCTTTTCCCAATTGCCAGAAATAGCGCAAGCGATGCTACTGTCAAGATAAACCATACCGTCACGTGAGCATTAATAATCACCGCCCCGGCATAAACCCGCAGTAAAAATCCGGAGGCAATGGCCATCACATCAAGTAAAATAATTGATCTCAAAAACAGGGAGTAAACTACTTGCAGCAGGGCATATGTCAAAATAGCGAAACAAAAAAATGTGGAAATTAAAATGTTTGCCCCCATAAGCGCCAGTAAAATTAAAGCTACAGCCATAATAAATGCGAATGTCGGATTAATTCTGCCGGAGGCGATCGGCCTTTTGCGTTTGAATGGATGGGCTAGATCGACTTTAAGATCAACAACATCATTAATGATATAAATTCCGGAAGTCATCACGCAGAAAATGACGAATGCTTCCAAAGTCAGGAAAAATTTGTTGGGGTTAAAAAATTCTCCTTCAAAAACCAGTGGTGCAAATAATGCCAGATTTTTTAACCATTGGCGCGGTCTTGAGGAAACCAAAAGCCAAAAAGGCAGCCAAATTAATCCCGGTCCCTTGGTTGTAAAGTCATATTTAGCCAAATTAATCCCCCTAAAATAATAATAGCAACTACTACTGCCGCAAACAGCTTCTCAAATGAATGCAAAAGCAATGCGATCGAACCCAAAATAGCACACAGCAGCCAATAAAACAAGGCAATTCGTCTCTGTCCCCATCCAAGTTCCAGAAGTCTATGGTGAAGATGCTTCCTATCCCCTCTAAATGGTGACCTATGCGATGCGATTCTGCGCATAACCGTAAAAACTCCATCAACTAGAGGAACAGCCATAACCAGCATCGCCGTGCCTACCCTGACTCCGGCCAAAATCGCAAGCACCGCCACTAAAAACCCCATAAAATAAGACCCGGAATCACCGGGAAAAATCTTAGCCGGAAAAAAATTGTAGATTAGAAAACCAAGTATTGCCCCCGCACCGATCAAAGCCAGCTGTATGACAATAACCTGACTCGGGTCAATTCTGGAAAATCTAAGCGTTGCCGCGAAGATCACGATCAAAGTTATAAAAACAACCCCCGGCATTTGTCCATCAACACCCGTTGAAAAATTAACCATGTTAATAACCCAAACAATCCAAAATATTGCAGCCAGATCGGCCAAAATTACAATCGAATGCGTCCCCATTAAGTTAAACGCGAACCGCAATGCGTCCAAATGAATAACACTGCCTAAGCCAAGACCACCCGGGCTAATAATTGTAAGCGGGTTAGTTATAAAATTAATTCCAACACCGCTTGCAACAACAACAATAGCCGCCGCAAGCTGTAAGATCAGTTTATAAGAATTTCGCAAGTCCCGGCGGTCGTCATAAAGTCCAACCGCGACAAGTATCAACCCTCCAAGAAATATCCCAATGAGTTCTTTGCTAACTGGCAGGACCAAAAACGCTGCGGCAGCAACGGCTATAAAAACCGGTAAACCCCCGGCCCTTGGAATAATCCTGCTGTGCAAAATAGCCGGATGTTTATGGACGCGAGGATCATCCACAAAACCGAATTTTACGGCCAAAGCAGCAACAATTGGGGTCAAAATGACAGAAATTATAAGTGCTATTAGCGCTCCGCCAAAAAGAGGTATCATGCCAAAAGAGAAATTATGCGAATAGTATCATAAAGAGTAGCCATTGCGATAATAAGGCTAAAGATAAACAAAATACGGCCCAAAAATCCGCCATAAGAAGATTTCATAGACATTTGACTACTCTCAAGGCGCAAACCAAATCTGTGTGAAAGAAGACCTCTTTTATTTGAAAGATCCTGCCTGGACTCAGAAAAATTTAATCTGTTTGCCAGGTAAAAATTAAGCAAAAAAACCGCCAGGCAAATTATAGGCAAAACCCAAATTGCCGCAGTCGGTGCGAGTAGTTCCCCACCCCATGCTCTTGAGTAAAAAATCGGCAGCTGGGGAGGCAAAGACCTCCAGGATATTAAAATTAATAACGACTGGACACCAACCCCGAGTATCGCAAGTATTTGTGCATACTTTTGTAAAATAGCAGCCATAATCTAACCCGTTCAATCCTTCCGCCTGAAAACCGAGGCATTTTCAACCTGCAGAACGAAAGTATAGTTGTAGGAGAGTAATTTCTCAAGCTCTCCAAAATAACCGATGGAACTTTGCCCTTTAATAATATACTTAGGCTTGTTAGCATCTAGTGCTTTGGCGACTTCTTCTTTACCGTTTGGAACACCAAATACGTGGAAAGAAGTTACGTACCTGCTGGGATTCCTTAAGTCGCCGACAGCATAAAGCCATGACATATCTCCCCAAATGTACGCGCTTGTTCCATGGTCACCGCGGCTTGCAAAAAAATCATTTAAAGCCATTATTGTATTTACATTACTGTCAAAAAAGTTATTGTAGGCCGTTAGATTTTTACGCCCGGTGGCAAAATCCAGAAAATTGCGGAAGTATTTGATTTGATTTACCGGCCCTCCCGATAGAAAGTTAGAGAATAAAAGCTGTGTCAAAAGCACAAGCGGAATAAAGTAAAGAATGGCAAAACCAACAACGAATTTGTTTGATCTAAGCCTTCCAAAATGCAGATTAACGCCGGCCAAAAGCAGGGAAACAGCGACAGTGGCCTGGACTAAATAGTGGCCATAGGTTCTCCCTGAAAAATAGCTGCCTAAAAACGAAAAGGCCGTCCACAAAAGAACCAGGTCAAACAGGTCAACACCAGATCCTTCTCCGGCAGACGCCGGATCAGGATGACGAATGAGGGACAGTCCGTACTTCTTGATCAAACCGTATCCAACAGCCGCAAGTATCGGCATGTATTTAAGAATGTTAATCAAAACCGCGTATCTTGGGCTTTCACCAAGATAAATTCGGTAATAGGTATAAGCGGCAAAAATATAGTCTGATAAAAGATGTTTTTGGGCAAAATATAAGATCGTAAATAAATAAACAAGCCCAAATCCACACGAAAGAACTAACGCTTTTTTAACAAATCGCGAGAATCCGTTAGTATAAAGAAAAAGAAAAATCCCAAGGGCTGCGGCCTCCATCACCCCAACCTGTTTATATAAGGAACCAACAGCAAACAAAACTCCGGCTGCAAACAATGATGGATAAT
>OBEQ011405381.1_pt1 | contig 12680 bp, 6 predicted proteins | sample 1670901 | NCBI WGS metagenome assembly OBEQ01 (sample SAMEA104232315, study PRJEB22302) | groundwater metagenome | biome: forest; feature: aquifer; material: groundwater | place: USA | collected 2011-08-07 | depth 5.4 m
AAGAAACCGTTCGCGGTTTAAGAAACCGTTCGCGCGTGCGGAATAGGCCACCGGTGTTGCCCGCGGTCAGTTCATGGTAACCCACAAGTTTCCCTCCGGCCTTGTGGGCTCCCGCCGCGAAAGCGTTATGGCGCGCTCGAAACGCGCAAACGGATGCGAAGGGATTTTCCGATCGTCAGGTTTAGGGAAGAAAAAACGTGAACCTGGAACGGAAAAAGCCGAAGGTGTAAAGAGCTCCGGGGCTATTCGATTCGCAGGTTCAGACTGAGGTGATGCGCGGCTCGGTGTTGGGATTATCCAACGCTTCCTGGCGCTCCGCTTCGCGAATGGCTTCGCGATCCCCGTGCGTCCCCATATGGCTGGGGATATAGACCGGATTGCGCTTCAGCATAACCTGGACGCGTCGCGTATCGATGCTGTCGCGGATGGACGTGAAGGAGAACTTCTGCATCAGGCGGTTGAGCTTCCACTCCAGGGTATGCAGGTTCACGTAGTGCTGGAATGATTTGACGATGCCGACGCTCACGCGGCGCTGATCCTGATCCAGTTCCCAGGGATGGAAATACACCATGGCCGGATGGCCCTTGCGGTTGCAGGCTTCGATGAAGCTCTCCGTGACCACGTGGGGGAAAAGACGCAGGTAACCTCCGCCGGACATGGGCAGGAACTTGTTGCCCACGCCCAAGGTGGACATCGGGAACTCCATCAGGGTCTTGCCGCTCTTGAGATGCTGGGTATGCGGCAGGCGGTTGGGATAATTCGGGATGCCGTAGCGATCGCGCTTGATGGGGAAGATGCTGGAATCGTACTTCAGGCCGTGCTTGGCCATGATCTCCAGGGCCCAATAGGTGTTGGGCACGATGGTGAAGTTGGACGCGCGGTGGCCCAGGATGGGCTCCCTCGCATGCTTGGAGATCGCTTCCAGGGACTTGAGCAGATCCTCTTCGTAGCTGGCCGGGGTCATGTCCGTGATCAGGTTGTGGTAATAGCCGTGGGTGCCGATCTCGTGGCCTTCCGCCGCGATCATCTTCACCACTTCCGGGAAGCGTTCCGCCACCCAGCCCAGCACGAAGAAGGTGGCCTTGGCCTCGTGGGAGCGGAACAGGCCCAGGATGCGCTCGATGTTGTTGACGACGCGCGTTTCCTGAAGGTGCCAGGTGGAAGGCGGGATCTTTTCCTTGAGGTTGTACGCATGGAACCAGCACTCCACGTCCACGGTCATGAAATTGCGAACGCGTCCGGCGGGACGCGCGATGTCCACCACCTTGTCCATGTGGATTTCCTGCAGCATGCGGCGCACGCGCGCGCTGGGGTCCCGCACGGATACGCGGCCGCCCACCTGCTTGACCCGGTGCGACAGATCCACCAGGAAGCCCAGGTCCTCCAGATCGAAATCCTTGCGCGGGGTGTAGCTCACCTCCAGCGTCTTGAGGCCGCGGGCGGACAGGCGCGCCAGGCGGTCGATGATCTCCGAGGGATCCTTACCCTGCAGCACGACCGAGCGGTCGTCGTGATCGAGCTTGACCCAGGCCGTAACCTTCTGGGTACCCTGCTTCCTGGGGGTGCGGGCGAGCATGTTCAGCACCTTGACGCGTTTGAGGCTGGCCAAATCGCGGGTGTCGCCATCCTTGCGGGGCTTGATGAGCAGATACCCCACCGTGTTCAGCAACACCCACCATTCCATGCGGACCCAGGAGCGGAAGTGGCCGAAGGAGGCGCGGTAGGAATAATCGAAGTAGGTCTTGCGGACCACGCTCTCCAGTCCCTCGTCGTAACCGAGGGAGATTTGGGCCAGGCCGGTGAGGCCGGGCTTGACCCACAAGGTGCGGTTCTGGTAATGCGGGATGGTGCGGCCGAATTCCACGGTGAAATGCGCGCGCTCGGGGCGCGGCCCGATAAAGCTCATGTCCCCGCGCAGCACGCTGAGGAACTGCGGCAATTCATCCAGGTGAAGCGCGCGCAGCCACCAGCCCAGCCTGGTCACGCGCGGATCGATTCCCTTGACGGCCAACTGCGGTCCGTTTTTCTCCGCGTCCGTGCGCATGCTGCGGAACTTGTAGATCTCGAAGGGCTTGCCGCCCACGTCGGACTTGCGGATGGGCAGGGCCTCTTCCTTGTCCCATTCGTTCCCGCGCGAGCGCGAACGCTTGTTGATGCCGACGCGCTCCTGGCTGTACAGCACGGGGCCCGGGCTTTCCAGCTTGATCAGGATGGCGAGGATGGGATAGCAAAACAGGAATGCCAAGGTCCCCACCAGACCGATGCACATATCGATGATCCGCTTCACCACGATGACGCTGGGACTGGGTCGCATCATACTCCTTGCGCGCATGGGGCGCTTTTCCGCATCGTCCGCGCCGCGCCGGGGCGCAAGGCGGACACGCATGTCGAACTCCATCGGCCCCTTTATATAGTGGGGGACTCCGGCGCCGGTAAAAGCCCGGCGTTGCAATCTTAGGGGATGGGCGGGCTTTTTTCCAAGTTTTTCGATTTTTGAGGGGCTTTTTACGGCCTTTGCGGCCCCCGGGTGAGGGGGATGGGCCGCTTTGCGCCCAAAGACATCGTCCATAAGGTTCCACCGGGCCCCGCCGCAAAACCTTGTTTCGAGCTATGCGGCCGTCCGCCACGTAGACGGCGCCACGGAATGAAAAGGTTTGGGAGTCCGGACGGACGGGTCCGGACAAGGAGATGGGAATGCGGGAATGGTTGATAGTGAACGGCGTGTGGGGCGTGGGCCTGCTGATGCTGGTGCAGAATCTCTTTCCCCTGCTGCCTTCCGAAGTGATCATGCCCCTGGCCGGTTTCCTGGCCTCGGTGGGCTTGCTCGACATGAAGGGCGTAGTGGTCGCCGGGCTGGTCGGATCCATGCTCGGCCATCTTCCCTGGTACTTTCTGGGTTACGCTATGGGCGAAAAGAAGGTGGAGGCCCTGGTGGCGCGCCATGGCCACTGGATCCGCCTGCGGGGGGCGCATATCCGCAAGGCCGAAGCCTGGTTCCAGCGCAACGGAATCAAGGCCGTGATCCTGGGCCGCCTGGTGCCGGGCTTGCGCACCTGCGTGAACATCCCCGCCGGCACCACCCGCATGGGGTTCATGCCCTATCTCCTCTGCACCCTCCTGGGCGATACCATCTGGACCACCTTTCTCGCATACGGCGGCTACGTCATGGGACGCGACTACGGCTTGATCGCCGGATACCTGCATCTTTTCGCCTGGTCGCTCGCGGGGGGCATCGTCCTGCTCAGCATCCGGCTCTGGTTCCGGCACCACGCCAAGGCCAAGGAGAGGGCGGTTCCGCTGTTTGCCGTCGGATTCTTCGGCCCGTTCTGGACCTGGTTCAATGTCCTGATCCGCCCCCGGCCTTAGGCTTAGGGGGTCCGTAAGATTCTCCCGGATCGGTCAGCGGCGATTCGGCGCCCGGTGAGGGCTTGCGTTGCAACTTCGCTGGCGCCCTGGGAGCGCGAGGAGTCTTGGGCGGCGGCGGGGCCTTCCCCTTGCGCACCGAAGGCCGGGCGGGAGCCGAGACCCGTTGCTCGCGCTCGATCAGGTAAGGAACCCCTTCGCCTTCGGCCCGCTCCGGATAATACGCCATCACCAATTGCACCCGCGAGAATGCGGGCCTGGCCTCGGAATCGCCGAGCACGCGATCGAGCTTTCGCTGTCCCTGGAAGGTCTGATGCGCGGCCACCCGTTGGGGCGGGAAATCGTCCGGATTCACCGCGCCGCCGTCCACGGGACCGCCGGCGACCACGGAGCCTCCGGATCCCATGCCTGCCGGACCCGTAACACGCCCGGTACCCAAAGAGGAGACCCCGTGTCCGCCTCCGCCTCCGGAAGCCGGAGGTACGCCTCCGGAAGCCGGAGCTGAGCCGCCTGCGCCGACTGAAGAGATCGCCGTGCCACCAGAGGCGGCGGCTTGAAACGATTTACGTTCGAAGGTCAGCACCAAGGTGCTTCCGGACATGCGGGCATGGGGCGGGATCTGGCAATCCAGGAACAGCACGCTGTCCGTGGGATTCGTGAAGGTGAAGGAGTATTGCAGGGCGCCCTGCTCCAGATGGTAAAGGGAGGTATCGGTTTTCAGGGTGGGCGCGGCCACGGTCGCCGACGCGGCCGATGCGGAAACCTCTCCGTTCTCCTGCGCCGCCGCCAGCCCGCACAGGATCAGGCCCAGAGCCGATCCCGCAAACCTTGCCCTCGGGCGATGCGTTTCCGAAAATCCCTTACCCATGGCTGCCTCCCGCGGTGATGTTTCCCAGGGCCAATCCGATCCGGGGATACCGGAAAGCATACTCCATTCCGGCCAGCTTTTTCCCGTCCGTCTTCTGGCCTTCGAGCAAGGTACCCGCCATCTCACCCAAGGCCACACGCAGGACGAACGCCGGAGCCTTCAACAACAGGGGGCGATGCACCGCCGCGGCCAGCACCCGGGCGAACTCCGCCTGCCGCACGGGATCCGGAGAGGCCCCGTTCACGGCCCCGCGCATCTTCGGGGTCTTGAGGGCATGGGCGAAAATCCCCGCCGTGTCCTCCACGTGGATCCAGCTCCACCATTGCCTTCCCGATCCCAATACCGCTCCCGCGCCCAGCCGGAACGCGGGCAGGAGTTTTTCCAGCGCGCCCCCGCGCCCCAGCACCAGTCCGTTGCGGACAGCGACCGTACGCACGCCGTGTTCCTCCGCGCGGAAGATCTCCCGCTCCCAGGCAACGCAGACTTCGGCCAGGAATCCCCGGCCCGGCGGCGCCGTCTCTTCCATGAGCGCCTCACCGCCGTCGCCGTAGTACCCCATCCCCGAAGCGGCCACGAACACGGCGGGCTTGCGGGCCGCGCGGCCCATGGCTTCCACCAGGTCCCGGGTCCCCTGCACGCGCGAGTCCAGGATGCGGCGCTTGCGCGCGGAGGTCCAGGGCCATTGGCCGATATTTTCGCCCGCAAGGTGCACCACCGCGTCCGCGCCTTCCAGGGCCGCATCGGGAAACGGACCGGCGGCAGGCCATGCGAATACCGGGGCTCCGGAGGGAAGCCGCGCCGCAGTAGCACGTGGGTTACGGGAGAGGACGCGGAGGGAGTGGCCTTCCGCCGCCAACCTGGCCGACAGGGCTTTTCCGAGAAAGCCCGAGGCGCCGGTGAGGACTACAATCATTTCCCCGGAGGGGTTTTGGCCGGGACGGGGCGGGTCGGTTTGGAAGCCTTCTCCGGCTTGACGGCTTTCGCGGGCGCGGGCTTGGCGGGCGCGGCTTTCGCGGATTCCCCGGCCGTCCCGGAGACCGTTGCTTCCATGGCGGCCGCAGCCGGTTGGGCGGCTTCTTTCACCGCCGCGGGCTCGGCCTGAGCGGCTTTCGCGGGACGCTCCGGCGCGTCTTCGCGCGGGGCCATGATGGAATACTCGGCCACGATCACTTCCAGGGCGCCGTTGTCGATCATCAGGCGGCGTTCCGGCTTGAACCAGATTTCCTTTTCCAGTTCCCGATCCGGGATCAGCACGTAGGCCTTGGAAGCCGGGCACTTCACCTTCAGGAACTGGCCCAGGGATTTGTAGAACTCCTGCAGGCCTTCCTTGGTGTCCTCGAGCCGAACGCCGTAGGGCGGATTCGCGACCACGGTGCGATCGGGATACGGGCCTTCCAGCTTGGCGAAATCCTTCTGCACCAGTTTGACCGCGTCCAGAAAAGGCGTGCGGGCCAGGTTGGCGCGCGTGGCGGCCATGGCGCGGGCGCTGATATCGACGCCGGTGATGAGGCCCTTGGGAAGGGGCAGGATGTTCTTGGTGAATTCGTTCTTGACCTTCGCCCACAGGGAGTCGGAGAAATCCGGCAGGGTCTCGAAGCCCTGGGTCTCGCGGAAGTAGCCCGCGGGCATGTGCGTCGCGATCATGGCGGCTTCGATGAGGAAGGTCCCGCTGCCGCAGAACAGATCGATCAGGGGACGGTCGCCTTTCCACTTGGCGAACAGCAGCACCGCGGAGGCCAGATTCTCCTTGAGGGGCGCGTCCACGGCCTGGATGCGATAGCCGCGGCGATGCATGATGCCGTCGGAATAGTAGAGGCTGATGGTCGCCTGATCGTGGCGCAGGAAGAGATCCAGGCGCACGTCCGGGGTCTCGCGGTCGATGGAGGGGCGGGCGCCGGTGCGTTCGCGCAGGCTGTCGACCACGGCGTCCTTGAGCTTGAGGGCGGCGTATTGGCTGTGGGTGATGGCGGAATCCGAAATCGAGGCCGTGACCTTGAGGGTCTGGCCCTCTTTAAGGATGCGGGCCCAATTGAATTTCACGGCATGCTCGTAGAGCTCGTCGGGATTGCGGCAGGGGAAGGTAGCCAGCGGCCGCAGCACGCGGGAGGCGAGGCGGGAGGCATAGACCACCCGGTACACCTCTTCCCGGGAGAGCTTGGCTTCCACGCCTAGGTACACCTGCTTCACATCGACGATGCCGAGATCGCGCAATTCCGCTTCCAAAAGCGGTTCCAGATTGCGGGGGGTGCTGATGAAAAAAGCGTGTCGAGCGGGGCCCTTGCGTCCGGCTTCCGGCTGGGTTTCCTCCAAGACGGAAAGGGGATCTGAGGCAGTCATGGGGGAAACATAAAAATTACGCGTGATCTTTGCCTATTCCATTTAAAAGCATTCACCGATGATTCCGCAAAAAAGTCCGGAAACACCCGAAAACCGGGTTTACGGGAACGATACAGGTAGCATGGAAAGAACAGGAAGCTTAATCGCGGTTAGGGAAGGGCCGTGACGGGGAGGAAGAATCCAAGGCCGCGGAACGGGATCCATTCCGCGACATGAGGCTGATTAGTAGGTGCCCCGGTTGGTGCTCTGGGTGTTGGGACGGGTGTCCCGGCGGAATCCGCCGCCGCCGGCGCCAGGTCCCTCTTCGCGGGGACGGGCTTCGCGCGCGTTGATTTTGCGGCCGGTCAATTCGGCGCCGTTCATGCCTTCAAGCGCGGCGCGGGCTTCGTCATCGTTGCCCATCTCCACGAACCCGAACCCCCGGGATTTTCCGGTCAGCTTGTCTTTGATGATACGGGCGGAACTCACGTTTCCAAATCCCGCGAACGCATCGCGAAGCTCATCCTCGGTGGTCTGGTAAGGTATGTTGCTGACATAAATATTCATCTGGGATTCCTTCTTTGAGAACGCATCAGCCACCCGGTAAAACCAGTGCGTCAATGCGTTGTCCCGCACGACCATCCTAGCCTACCCGAACGCCAAGTAACCGATTGAGGCTAAATATACTACGGGCCCCAGAAACAGGGGCGCGGATTTTTTGCGTTTACAGGCGTGAACGGCCCTGAAATCGGACGTTTTCTCATAATGTCAATCGGCCTAATCAGTTCCAGCATTCCCGTATGCGCGAGGTCACCGGGGCGCGATCCTTCCAGCACGTGGGAGTTACCCCCTTTACCGACCCGGCCCGCGCGGGCCGGAACGAATTGTTTCGGAACGGTTCGTGACGGGCGGCATTTCCCACCGCAGCGGCGGTAGTCCGATGGACAACGCGTTCGAACGGAGAACAGGCCGCGAATGACGTCGCCGTCTTATGCGGCGGACGTTGCAGGCCCATCGGTGCGCTCCACGGGCGGAAGTGGATTGCTTCGTGGATGGAGAGTCGATATCCCAGGAACGGACCCTCTCAGGCTGAAGGCGATCATGGCATGACGGGATCCTCTCCTGGGACGGATTTCTGCTCCGGCCATCCACACCCCCGGGGGGGGGCGTTCAGGACTAAATATGTCCCGCTTCATGTGTGGTTTTTCCACCCCAATCCATCCATAAATCGTACCAAACCGTACTCTGGGAACACGCGTCCGCGTTGCTAAATTCTTGCCACCAAGTTCTCCTATCCAAACGGATTTCCATCGACCTTTTCCTATCGTCCGGAGTTCCCACCGATGCCGCCACGCGCCCGTACCGTTACGAGAATGTTACAGTCGGCACTCTTGCTCCTCCCCGTCGCCCTCTTGCTCCTGGTGGGATGCCGGCGCGGCCCCAATCCCGGCCCCGACTTCGGCTCCAGCCGCATCCAAGGCGTGCGGTTCGATCCGTCGTATTACTACAACCTGAAACAACCCCTAAGGGAATTCGTCGACTCCTCCGTGGGCGAATGGCAGTCCCGGGGCATCAATACCATCTTCTTCAAAGCCTATGACGCCGAGTTCGGCGCGGTCTACAGGACCGGATATCCCGGCAACCGCAAAACCGACTACGGGAACAAGGATCTGCTCCGGCTGTTCCTGGACGCGTCCCATAAGCATGGCGTGCGCCTGGTGGCCTGGATGCCGGTGTTCGAGCACAAAGGGGCCTGGGACGCCCATCCCGAATGGAGGATCAAGGCCGCGGACGGGAAGGATCTCATCCCCATGCCCGATCACCATTATCTCTGCGTGCGCCAACCGGGCGTGGCCGAATGGTGGAAGGGATTCGTGCGCGACCTCCTGGAACGATACCCCGATCTGGACGGCGTGGATTTCGCCGAACCCGCCATCCTCTGGAAGGGAACGGTCACCTGCGCCTGCGCGGTTTGCAAAAAGGAAATCGCCGCCGGCGGCCGGGACCCCTTTTCCCCCGAGGCCGTGACCGAACGCGCGCGCGGCATGACCGATCTGTTGCTGGCTTCCATCCGCGAGATCAAACGCGCCGGGAAGACCGCTTGCGTCACCTTCATCGCCACCGCGGATCATTCCTCGGATCTGCTTCCCTTCTCGCGCCAGAAGGATTTGACCGGCCTGGACGTGGACCGCCTGCTCGATTCGCCGGATCGCCCGCAATGGGTTTCCATCGAAATGATGTGGCAACAATGGGCGGATACCTATGACAATCCCGCCACCTTCCGCCCGTCCTGGACGCGCAAGGCCGTGGAGCAATCCCTGGCCCAGGTGGGCACGCGCGCGCACGTGCTGGCCCATGTGGAAATCACCCCGCTGGGCCCGGTGGAGGTGAGCCCGAATGAATTGACGGAGAGCATCGTGGCGGCGCGCGCGGGCGGCGCCCAGAGCATCGAATTCTACGATACCCACCTGGCCGACAGCCTGGGGGCCTGGCCCAATCTGGAACGCGCGTGGCGGGCCCAAAGCGAGCGCAAAGCCATCGTATACCATGATCCGGGAGGCGCGGGCGTGGCCATGCAGGTGGCCGTGCTCTTCGGGCATTTCGGCCTCAAGACCGTGGTCGCCGAAGTCGACTCCTTCGCGGATACGTTGATCCACCCCGCCGATCTGGTCGCCTATGTGGGCAACAAGGAAAACCACCCGCTTCCCGCGGCCTTCCTGAAATGGGCGGCCCGCCCGGACGCGAAGCTGTTCTGGGCCGACTTCAACCTGTGGCAGCTCGACCGGCCGTTGACCGGCGCGCATGGGGACACCAACACCTACAAGGACACGGCGCACGGGATTGCCAACGCGCCCTCCAACGGCACCCTCGCCTCCAAGGGGCTGAAGTTCGCCTACCACCAGCGGACATCGGAATATCCCTCCGTGATGTATAAGGGCCAGGAACTCTTCAAGACCGATTCGGTGTTCAATCTGATCGCCGTGCTGGATACCGCCAAGGTCAAGGTGCACGCCCAGGTACGCTCCCGGGACGGGGACCTGAAGCCCTATATCGTGCAGGCCGGGAATTTCTGGTACGTGGCGGACTGCCCCACGGATTACATCGTCGAGGGCGGCCGGGATGCGGCTTTCGCGGATCTGCTGCACGACTTCGTGGGGGATCTGCACCCGGTGAAGCGGACCGCGCTGGTGCGCATCGAGGACGTATGCCCGCTCACCGATCCCCTTTCCATCCGCGCCATCGCCGATTACCTGGGCGGGCAAGGCGTGCCCTTCTCCATCGCCCTGGTGCCCTTCTACGTGGACCCGGATGAGAACGTGGCCGCCAGCCTTTCCGACAAACCCGAACTCGCCAAGGCCATCCGTTACGCCATGTCCAAGGGGGCGGCCATCGTCATGCATGGAAGCACCCACCAATACCGGGGGCGCTCCACCCATGACTACGAGTTCTGGGACGCCCTGCACGACACCCCCATCTTCGAGGATTCCCGGGAATACTTGCGCTTGCGGATCCAAAAGGGCATCGATGAGATGCGCAAGAACGGCATCTATCCCATCGTGTTCGAGACGCCGCATTATGCCTGCTCGCAACTGGACTACTCCGTTATCGATCGCTTCTTCTCCGCGGAATACGGCCGGCGGCAGGTGATCGACAAGACCGGGTTCGATCAGCTGGTCCCGTATTTCATCGCCCGGCACCCGACGGGATCCTCCATCATCCCCGAGAACCTGGGGTACGTGCCCAACGATCGCCAGGAGGCCGCTCCCCTGCTGCGCTGCGCCAAGAACAACCTGGCCGTCCGCGACGGCTTCGCCAGCTTCTTCTTCCATCCCTGGATCGACCGCAAGGTCCTGAAGGATCTGGTGGAGGGCATCCGCGGCATGGGCTACCAGTTCTCGGACATCCGCGGCCTGCAACTGGAGATGCAGGCCCAGGGTATTGTGCATGTTACGGGTAGCCGGGAAGTGGTCCTCAACCCGCAAGGCAAATACCTGCGCACGTTCTATCTCGACGCCTCCGGCAACAAGCATGAGGAATGGATTTCCGGCAATCCCGTTTCCGTCGAATACAAAAAGGCGGTCCACTGTCCGCCCGGCTGGAGCTTCGTGGCCGAGGCCATCGAGAAGCCGGAAGGTTGGATGCCCCGGTTCTCGCAGCAGCGGAAAGGCCTCTTTGGGAAGGCCCGGGAACGCCTGTTCTATTCGCCGGCCCTGCGCCTGGGGCATGGGGTGCCCGCCCGGCCCTGCGTCCTCTGGGTGCCGCCCGGTTTCGCCAACGGACATGGTCATTGGCATCCCCCGTCGGCCGTTCCCGCGCAAGCCGCCGCGGCCGCAGGCGGAAAGGACTCCGCCGCCCCGCTTTCCGGTCCCGCTTCGGCGGAGCGCGTCAAGTTCCCGGCCAACCAGGCTTCCTGGGTCGGCGCCTTCCGGGCCTGCGGCATCGATGTGGACACCTTGCGGGTGGACCGGTTCCTGGAAATCCCCGACGAAAACAACCTGGTTGTGGTTCCCGCCCAGGCGACCGCCTATATCTCGACCCAACAGGCCCTGATGCTGGAAAAATGGGTGGCCAAGGGAAACTCCGTGATCCTTGAAGGCCCGTCCACCCTCGCGGAACTGATCGGGATACGCGCCACGGATTCCGGAAAAACCGTGACGGATCTCAAGGATGACTTCCTGCCCCAGGTGGAAATGAAATGGCCGGAACCCTCGCCCTATATGGTATTCGACGCCGACGTGGAATACGTGAACGAGTACAGCACTTCCGAAGACGCGCCTCTGGTGGCGGGAGGGGAATACGGCGAAGGCAAGTACCTGTTCTTCGCCACGTCTTTCGCGGCGGACTCCGCGCGCGGCGGGCCCTACCGTTTCCCCTTCTTCCTGGATATGGTGCAGCGCGAATTCGATTTGCATCCCGCCCTCAAATCCCCGAGCCTGGAGATCTATTTCGATCCCGGCAACCGCGAAGACATCCCCTTGGAGCAACTGGTAGCCAACTGGCACAAGAACGGGGTCAAAGCCGCTTATCTCGCCGGGTGGCACGAGTATGATAAATACACCTTTGAATACGGCTACCTGGCGGATCTGCTCCACCAGAACGGAATCCTGGCCTATGCCTGGCTCGATCTCCCCGAGGTCTCGGACAAGTTCTGGCAGGACCATCCAGCCTGGCGCGAAAAGACCGCCGCGGGCACGGACGCGGAGATGGATTCGGAAATCGGCTGGAAGCAATACATGAACATGAGCAACGATACCTGCCGGGCCGGCGTCTACAATTCCTACAAACGCCTGCTGCAATCCGCCGCCTGGGACGGCGCCGTGCTCACAGGCCGCATGTTCGCCGGCGACAAGCCGGAAGACTCCCTCAAGCATATCACCCCCTTCCATCCCTCGTTCAGGGCAAGTTACCTCGCCGCGCGCGGCTATGATCCCATCCGCATCTTCGATCCCAAGGCGCCCCAGTTCCACGGCAAGTCCGCGCGGTACTGGGAAGAGTTCCGGGCCTATCGGGATTCGCTGGAACAGGATCTGACCCAGGACGCGATCGCCTTCCTCAAGCAGCAGCGCGTCCTGCAAAAGGCCGGAACCGAAATCATCCTGACCCGGAACCTGGACGGCGCCTCGGCCCGGGCCCAGGCCTGGTACCGCGACCTGATCGAGAAGGACCCCCAAGTCCGCCTGCAAGCGGCCCCGCCCCGGTCCGCCATGAACGAGGGCGTGCTGCTGGAGGATCTGGCCAGGTGGCAGGCCGAATATCCCAAATGGCAACCCATGGTGGAGATCCATTTCGACAACCAGAAGCCGGCGAGCGGCGTCACCACCCAGCTGTGCGGATTGGAGCTGATGGATCTGGTGGCCAACGCGCAACATGCGGGGGCGCGCCTGACTCTGCGCACGGAAGACTACATCTACGATACCGATTTCCGCGATCTCGCCTACGCCGCCGCCGCCGCCGCCCACGAGCGCATCTCGCCGGGCGGATGGCTCGTGGATTCCAAGGGGCGCACGGTCCTGGAACTAGACGATAAAGTGAATCCGGAAGTGCTGGTGGACGGCGGCTTGTGGCCCGCCTACGTCAAAGGGCGCCTGCTCCTGCCCGAAGGCGCGAAAAAGAGAAATTGTAAAAGAACGGA
>OBEQ010560828.1_pt1 | contig 12677 bp, 12 predicted proteins | sample 1670901 | NCBI WGS metagenome assembly OBEQ01 (sample SAMEA104232315, study PRJEB22302) | groundwater metagenome | biome: forest; feature: aquifer; material: groundwater | place: USA | collected 2011-08-07 | depth 5.4 m
TCCTTCCATGCTTGGCGCTATTATGAACAAATACACCCGATGCAAGAGCAAAATTATGCGTACCTTCTACTTCAATATCATATACATCCATCTTCCCGCCATATGGCAATACGGCGACTACTTTATGGTTAAAATTTGACACAGCTTCCGTAAGTAGTTCATCACTTCCTTGAAAAAAGCGTTCTCGAAGTGTCTTATACGAAAGAATGTTTTTATTTTTTAATTCAATTCTCTGCGCGTCGAAGGTTATATCATCCACAATGTGAGATTCATCATATAATTTTCTCAGGAGAGATAATGAATGATGGAGATACGTCTTATCGTATGCCTCCTTTCTTTTTTTACGAAACTCTGGCGTCCATTGCTCCTTTGTTTTTTCTGCCCTCCACTTGATAAGTTCCACATCTTCCCACTGATGTTTTGCAAGAGAGGAGAGTTCATTTTTTCGATCAGGATTCTGTGCAAAAAAAGCTCTCACTCTCTCAGCTTGCGACATACGATTTTGAGGAGAAGACCAATATTTACTCTGCTCATTAAACAATCTTTGTTTTAATAGCTTTCGATATTCACTATTGAAATTGTAAAATGCTTTAAAGGCAGCTCTCATAAAGTCTTTATAGGAGGGGTTATCCCATTGTTTTTCGGCGCGTTCTCGCAGCAATGGAGCCATAGATAACATTTTCTTCCTAATTTTCGCTCTAAATTCTGGAGTTTTATGTATGGCTCTGACTTTTTCTTTCACATCCTCACGATGGATTGTCTTTTCCATGTGAGTATAATGCAGTTGGAGATGCCCTTCTTTTGTAAGCCGAAGAATATTGATAGGATCATTGTTTCTCTTATTAAAGTCTTTATGATGTCTATGTTCTCCTTGCGAAACCGTATAACATCCTTGCTGTATATTGTATTCATCGGCAAGCATGTGTGTAAAAATCCATCGTAAATCCTTTGGGTCATAAACAAGTTCATATCCAACAATAGTGATCCGCTTACCAAGTCTCGATAGTTGTCGGCGGAGAGGCATCAAAGATACGCCATGTCGTAAAGATTGTGCTTTGGAATACGACCCATCACGTAACATGAATTTATGATCGGGGGTACAAATAATCTCCTCACCATTATCAAGAATTACCTTGATTACTTCCGCATTCTTTTTTGTCTTTCGAGGATGTACTATTTTCCCAATTCCGACATTGCCGTTTTTTAAGATCGTATAACAATAATGATCCCTACCATCGGCATGCTCTTTTGTAAGATCTTCAAAACTCAATTCCCGTCCATCTGCAAGGGCTATTTTCGTATTACCAGCAAAACAGCCTCCAGCGCTGTCACCCTCAACCAAGAAGAGTTCTGAGTCAGATGGATTACGCGATGAACAATCTGCAAGTTTTCCCGGGAGTGTAAGTCCTTCAAGCACTCCTTTTCGAAGTACAGTCTCCCGAGCGCTTCGAGCAGCCATTCGAGCACGAGATGCAAGCACGCATTTGCCAATAATTCCTTCCGCATCTTTCGGATGCTCCTCCAAAAAAATCGTAAATGCTTCAGAAAATACCGCATCAACAGCTGTACGTGCTTCTACATTACCAAGTTTTGATTTTGTCTGGCCCTCAAACTGTGGCTCTGGAATTTTGATACTAATGACAACCGTAAGACCTTCGCGCACGTCTTCGCCGGTGAGATTTTCGTCTTTCTCTTTCAAATATCCTTTATTGCGCGCGTATGTATTCAGAGTGCGGGTAAGTGCGGTGCGAAAACCTACCACATGCATACCGCCTTCTGGATTCAAGATATTATTCGTGAATGCGAATATCGTTTCTTTGTAATCATCGACATACTGCACCGCCACTTCTACGAGCACATTTTCACCCCATTGTTTTTCTATATAGAATACAGTTTCATGTTTTGCTTCTTTTTTTGTCTGTAAATATTTTACATACGATGCGACACCGCCTTCAAAATAAAAAGAATATCGAGCGCATACAGGTTTTTCACGTTTATCAATGAAAGTGATATGCACACCTTTTGCAAGATACGCAAGCTGTCGCAGTCGATCGGCAACTGTAGACCACTGAAACTCACTTACACTAAAAATACTCGTGTCGGGTTTGAATGTCACCGTAGTACCGGTCGAGGTTGCTTTCCCTATCATTTTTACCTTACTGAGAGGTTTTCCGATTTTGAACTCTTGACGATAAAGCTTTCCTGCGTACTTCACCTCAGCAATCAATTGGGTAGAAAGCGCGTTCACCACAGAGATACCTACCCCATGAAGCCCGCCGGATACTTTATATGCCCCAGAACCAAATTTACCCCCTGCGTGCAAGCGAGTCATTACCGTTTCAAGAGCAGAAACCCCTGTTTGCTTGTGGATTTCTGTTGGAATCCCACGACCATTGTCCTGCACAGATGCCATTGCCTCAGGGAGTAATGCAACGATGATACGATTGCAGTGTCCTGCCATTGCCTCGTCGATCGCGTTATCAATAACTTCCCATAAAAGATGGTGCAATCCCGCTTCAGCGGTATTGCCAATATACATGCCAGGGCGCTTTCGTACTGCTTCAAGCCCTTCAAGGACAGTGATTTGACCTGCACCGTAGTCGTTTTTATTTTCTTTTTTTGCCATACCCTGTTAAAAACTTATTGTCTTTCAAATGATTTTATCATTATACTACAGTATGGAGGCGTGTTCAAGTGTGTGGTATGATACTTGTGCACATTAGCATTAAGCAAACCTTATGGCATATCAAGAAGAACTCACCAGTGATACAGACATCAAAAAAAGTTATTGGTGGGTTACACATCTTATTCAAATAAAAAAAAGGCTCACTACCCTCATTATTACTCTTTTAATCCTTTGGTGGCTTGTGATAATTGGATTTGTTATTTTAATATTCGTTATCCAAAGAGATCAAGATAGTACGCTACGCAATAATATTCGCAAACAAACGACAGCGTATAGTGTATCCGTGCCGCCCACTGAGGTTGTCATAAGTGATATCGGAACACTTGCGGGAAGCGGCCAAAGCTTTGATCTCTATGCTTCGCTCCAGAATCCAAATCAAGAATGGTGGCTCGACTTCACCTATCAATTCTTTGCGGATGGCAAACCCCTTGAACAACGTTTTTCATTTATTTTTCCGGGGGAGCAAAAATATCTATTATTTCTTGCACAGACCATTCCAAGTAACGCAAAAATTGATCTCAAGATTGCTTCCCAAAAATGGTACCGAATAACCAAAAAGGATAAAGAACTTCTTGCCCAACATCATCGTTTTAGCGTTTCAGATATACAATATACACCTGCAGATCAAACCGGCAGTGGTTTTGCAGTCCCTATTTCATCAGTAAAATTTACCATGAAGAATCTCAGTCCGTTCTTTTTCCCTGAACTCATTGTCCCCATTATCGCCAAAGAAGATAGTGCCATCGTTGCTGTCGCACAAATCCCTCTCTATTCTATTCGAGGCGAGGAAGAGCGGACTCGTGTTGTTCAGTGGTTTCACTCATTTTCCCAACCAACCTCATTTGATATCCGCCCCACTGTCAACGTATTGAAGCTCATCAAGTAGCATATGATTTTGCAACATCTCAAGGCCATGTGGCTCCATCAATTCCTGTAGAATTTTTTCTCCTTGGGGCCATTCACCAAAACCGGCATCAACATTGATATGTCCCTGTTTGCCGATATTTATCATTTCTGCGCCCCAACATTGTGCAAAATAGTTGGTTCGTTGGATATTTGACCATGTGTCGCTCTCACTTGCCACAACAATACTTCTAAATTTTAGTTTTTCTAAACAAATGGGTGAAAATCCCTGAATTTCTTTCGGAAAGTTTGGTGCGTCCATATCAATTGGACTCACAAGCAATGCGCCTGTAATGTTTGCATGGGTATGCGAAAAGTATTCGTCCGACCAATGAGCAATAACGGCACAGGCCAAGCTATGTCCAACCAAAATAATGTCTTTACTGTTATATTTTTCAATGTACTCATGGAAAGTTTCTACCCACTGTTTTTTTTCGGGATACATCCAATCATTTTGTACAACTTTTATTGCCTGTGGATACTTCGCAAGCCAAATGCTCTGCCAGTGACGTGGTCCTGAATCTTGCCAACCAGGTAGAATAAAAATGGTAGGTTGATCCATATGAAATATATAAAATGTTAGCTCATTTGAATGATAGTTCAACGTATGTTATATTCCTGTCATTCAAAATGATTAGGATATGATAGCATGAATGATACTACTATACAATAACGTATGCTTGTGGAAAAACTAAAAAAGTACGATCTCATCCTCCTTATCACGGTCATTTTTCTTTCCTGTATCGGCTTATCCGCACTCTACAGTATCGGAACAGGGAGAGGTGGCGACGCAATACAATTTTTCAATAAACAACTGCTCTTTTTTGTTATTCTCACTCCCGGAGTACTACTGCTGAGTCTCGTACACTATAATTTTTTTCGCAGCACCAGTACGATTATCTATATCGCCTCAATCGCGAGCCTTTGTTTTGTTTTATTTTTTGGCGATGTAATTCGTGGAACGAGGGGATGGATTTCATTTGGATCAATTACATTCCAACCGGTGGAATTGGCAAAAATAAGTTTGATCCTTGTACTTGCTGCATATTTCTCGAGTCATACAAAACAGGTAAATCAATTACGACATATATTTATCAGCGGTATCATCGCTGCGCTTCCGGTGGTTCTTGTGCTGATGCAACCAGATATCGGTTCAGCGAGTATACTTTTTTTTATTTGGTGCACAATGATTTTAGTGAGTAAAGTCCCAAAAAAATATATTATAACACTCTTTGCGCTGGGTTTGATTACTCTGGTATGCGCATGGTTTTTCCTTCTCCAAAACTATCAGAAGGATCGTGTTATGACATTTCTCAATCCAACGTCAGATGTTCATGACAGGGGATACAATGTGCGCCAAGCAATGATTGCAATAGGATCAGGCCAAATTTTTGGAAAAGGCTTGGGTTCAGGATCTCAAAGTCAGTTGAGATTTTTGCCGGAAGCGCAAACCGATTTTATATTTTCCGTCATAGCTGAAGAAATGGGACTTTTTGGCGTATTCTTAATTCTCGCCGCATGGACAATATTTTTTTTGCGGCTTTTTTATCTCATGAAAATTTCAAATGATGATTTTTCTCAGTTTACCCTCTTTGGCATCAGTATGCTTTTTTTTGCCCACGTTGCAATCAATATCGGTGGGAATTTGGGCCTTTTACCGCTCACAGGCATTGTGTTACCTTTCTTGAGTTATGGAGGAAGTGCTCTGTTTATGGCATGGAGCACTGTTGGGGTGGTGCAAAGCATACGTCTTCACACTTCATCACGATCACCGATTGACACTGATCTTTTCTTATGATACGGTGTCATACATAAAATTGATCTCAATATATTTAAACAGACTATGTCACTTTACACACTCCAAGCAAAAACACGCACCAAGCTCGGAAAACAAGCGTCTCAAGTGCGCTTAGAAAGACTTATTCCTGCAGTTGTATATGGAAATAAGGTAGAAAATCAGGTCTTAACGGTATCTCGATCTGAATTTGAAAAGATATACACCAATGCAGGCGCTTCTAACTTAGTAGACCTGGTCATAGAAGGTGCCTCGCAAGTGCCCGTGCTTATCCATGATGTACAACGCGATCCTCGTCTTAATGAAGTCATTCATGTGGATTTTTACCAAGTCAATATGGCGGAAAAGCTCACTGCCCATATCCCATTGAAATTTATTGGCGAGTCAAAAGCGGTAAAGGGACTTGGTGGAATTTTAATAAAAAATTTCGCTCATATTGAAGTGAGATGTTTACCGCAAGACCTCGTACCAGAAATTATTGTCGACATCAGCGCATTACAAACATTTGAAGATAATATAAAAATCAAAGATTTGGCCGTACCCGCTTCGATAGAAGTAATGACAACTCCTGGGGCAATTGTTGCTACCGTTACTGCGCCTCTCACTGACGATGAATTGAAAAAATCCCTTGAAGGTAAGCCAGAGGCAAATGTTGAAGATGTGAAAGTTGAAGAAAAAGGCAAGAAAGAAGATAAAGAAGAGCCTGCTAAATAATACTGCGTACTAATCGTAATCCCATGGCAGTAGGACCAAGAGTATTGATCGGTATTATAGGGCGCCTTGCATCGGGCAAGGGGCGAATGACGGCTGAAGTACTCAAGCGCTACAGCGCTGAGTATGTAAAATTTTCGGATAGCATGCGCAACGTCCTTGATATATATGATATTTCCCAAAGCAGAGATCATATTGATGCGCTCTCAACATTTTTACGCCAGACCTACGGTGAAGATGTTCTCGCTCGTGCGGTAGAAAAAAAAGCACTTTCCTCAGCAAGTGACATAGTCATTATTGATGGGGTGCGCAGAAAAGTAGATTTTGAGCGCCTAGGCAAGCATCCGCATTTTGTCCTTGTCTATATTGATGTAAAACCGGAAATTCGATACCTTCGTTCAAAGAATCGTAATGAAAATGTCGGAGATGCGGATCTGACGTATGAAGAATTTCTGAGCGGAGACTCCGGTGAACCGCAACAACAAATCGAATCGCTCAAACAAGGCGCCCATTATGTCATTGACAACAACGGAACAGTTGAAGAATTTGACCGACAAATTGACGAGGTGCTCAAAAAAATTCTTGCGTAATTAAGTAAAGACACACACTACTCGATCTCTTCGGCTGAGATCTTTTTTTATTTCTATCTCACACGGAGACAAAAACTTTTCCGCTAGTATTTTCATACTTTCCGCTTGCTGATCTCCGATTTCAAAAAATACTGCTCCACCGGCGTTGAGGCGTTTACGAGCTTGCTGAAGTAATTGGGTATTAAACAAAAGACCATCAGTGCCTCCCAGAAGAGCAATCTGCGGCTCCCATTCGAGTTCTGGACTCGCTTTTCTGGCTTGCGTAAGCTCCTTACTTGATATATAGGGGAGATTGGCAACGATAATATCAAAACGATCTTTGATCAGAGACAGCATATTGTATCGCTTGAATGTAAAACGATCCTCGAGGTGATACAACGCCGCATTTTGCCGTGCAACATCAAGCGCTCGTTTCACACGATCTATTCCCCAAAGTTTGCCCACATTTTGCGCTTCACACGCAAGAGAGATAATGATACACCCCGATCCTGTTCCAACATCTATGACAGAATATTTTTTTTGTTGGTTTTTTTTCAAGTATGCCAATACGATCTCGACAAGAATTTCTGTGTCAGGCCGAGGGACTAGCGTATATTTATTAACAATAAATTCGCGTCCATAAAATTCTTTTTTACCAACGAGATACGCAAAAGGAACGTGATCGGCTCTTTTCAAAATAATTGTTTTGTATCTGCGCTCTTCATCCTTACTCAATTCGATCTCAGGACGCGCAAGAACAAATGCACGGTCTTTTTTTAATACAAAAGCTAACAAAGCCTCTGCGTCCAGTGCGGCAGAATCTATGTTTTTACTTTCGAGAAGTGGTTGGGCGAAAGCCAGTACCTCGCCAATTGTCATAGGACCGTCGGTTTGGCCGCAAGCTCTTTATCTTGAAATACTTTGCTTCCTGTTGTCCCCCTTTGTCCAAGATATTTTCCGTTATACGGATTTTCGACCTGTTGATCCATTTTGTAGAGCACAAGCTGGCAAATCCTGCGGCCAGCATCAAGACGGATCGGTAATGAATTTGCATTATACAATTCAAGCGTGATATTGCCCTTAAATCCAGGGTCTATCCATCCTGCGTTTTGTATAAACAACCCCAGCCGACCAATAGAACTACGACCTTCAACAGCACCAGTGGCAAAATTTGGTATCTCAACGTATTCAAGCGTCGTAGCTAGTACAAATGAATGGGGGGGCACTGTGATACTTTGGGCAATAATTTCACGATAGGGAACGGGCGTATCCAATCGGATTATTTCAAGTGTATTATGTTCAAGTACTAAAAAATGATTCCCAAGCCGCAAGTCAATTGAAGCAGCTTGAACTGCATTTTCATGGAGTGGGTCAATGACAAGCGTACTGTCTGCAATCATGCTCTTCATTGTTTTGTCTGAAAGCACCATGTGATTTTTTATTATTATTTGTTAGAGAGTCTCTGGAGTGGATTGCGCTGCTTTTTGAAGAGATTGTATCAATGGACCAAGATTTCCATCGAGAATCTGCTGTATCCCATGCCACGATTCCTTGATTCGATGGTCAGTGATACGATCTTGAGGAAAATTATATGTACGGATCTTTTCGGAACGATCCCCAGTCCCTACCATACTGCGACGTTGTGCGCTCAGTTGGCTGAGGCGTTTTTCTTCCTCAAAAGCAAGGAGGCGAGAACGCAGAACAACCATAGCTCGCTCTCGATTTTGCTGCTGAGAGCGCTCATCCTGACAGGATACTACGATACCACTGGGGATGTGTGTCACACGTACTGCCGAATACGTAGTATTGACTGATTGACCTCCTGCACCAGAGGCACAAAATGTATCTATCCGAAGATCCTTTGCATCAATTGTAATATCAACTTCTTCTGCTTCCGCAAGAATGGCAACCGTAACAGTAGACGTATGTATTCTACCACTTTTTTCAGTTTCAGGAACCCTCTGTACGCGATGCACTCCGCTTTCATATTTTAGCGAGCGATACACATTTTTTCCAGTAACACTAAAGATGACCTCTTTGATACCCCCTATACCTGTTCGATTTGCAGATATGAGCTTGGTATTCCATCCTTGTGCTGCAGAATACATGGAGTAAAGACGAAAAAGTTCACCGGCAAAAAGAGCGGCCTCATCGCCTCCCGCACCTGCACGGATTTCGATAATGATGTTCTTTTTATCAAATGGATCTTGTGGGGTGAGATACTCAGTAAGCTCAAGCTCGGCTGAATCTTTTTTTTCACTTAAACTACGTAGCTCATCTTGGGCAATTACACGCAACTCCTCATCTGTTGTGTTTCTTACTAACTCTTGTAGCTCTGCTATTTGGACCAAAGCATGTTCGTAGTCACTAATAACTTTTATGATATCAGAAATCTCTGCAAACTCTCTACTCAGTGCAGCGTATTTTTTCTGATCGCCAGTAACAGAAGGATCGGAGAGTTGGCTCTCCAATTTCTTAAATTTTTCCTTTATATTATGCATGGATTCTTGTGTAATCATAACTGTATTGGTTCTAACAAAAAACCCGCATATATCTCTCGTCAAGAAAGAGGGTATCGCGGGTTTAATGAAATCAATCTTATTACTTTTCGGTTTTTTCCTTTGCTACCTTTTTTATCACTTTGCGAGCTGAACGCACTTCGTTTTTTGCTTTTTTGCCTTTTCGCGTAGCTTTTGCATCCGTTTTTTTGGAAGCGCGTTTTTGGAAGCGCTCAAGACGACCGGCAGTATCAATAAGCTTCTGCTTACCGGTATAAAAAGGGTGGCAGGCAGAACAAATTTCAACAGAAACCTCCTGCATAGTAGATCCTACAGTAAGCAGATTTCCACATGCGCAGGCAATTTTTGCGTCTTTGTAATATGTTGGGTGTATATCCTTTTTCATAACATTTTCTTTGATATATAAAGTATTTCACAAAAAATAAATATCTGCAAGGGTCTTTTATGCGTACATCCTGCTAAGTCCTTGCTATTGCAGGTTTTTTTCGATTCCTGTATACTATTTTCATCTAATTATATATCCCGCATACTCTGGCTTCTCCTTGTGTCCGACATATATTGGACCTCCCCAGAGTAGAGGAAAGAAAGGAGACTTATTCTATGGCACATATGCCAACCCTGATAGAAATGCTGCAAGCAGGCGTGCATTTCGGTCACAAAACATCAAAACGATATCCAAAGATGGAGTCCAATATATTTGGGGTACGCAATGGTATCCACATATTGGATCTTGAAAAAACGCAAAAAGCGCTCTTAGAGGTGGCCGCGCATTGCCAAGAACTCGCAAAGAAGAATGGGGTTATTCTTTTTGTGGGAACTAAAAGTCAGGCGAAGGAAATCGTCAAAACGGCAGCCGAACGCGCTGGCATGCCATATGTAACAACAAGATGGATTGGCGGCACGCTCACAAATTTTACTGTTATCTCTCGGATGATTAAGAAATTTAAAAAGTTGAAAAGCGAACAAGCAAGCGGCGAATTGGAAAAATATACAAAAAAAGAACAGCTCGAAATCACCCGTGAAATCGAGGAAATGAATGAATTACTTGGTGGAATCGAATCGCTCACAAAAAAGCCTGACGCTGTTTATATCGTAGATATAAAAAAAGAACGCACTGCCTTACGAGAGGCTCGCAAATCAAGAGTGCCTGTAATTGCGCCATGTGACACAAATTGCAATCCGGAATTGGTGGATCATTGCATTCCGGCAAATGATGATGCGCGTAAATCGATTGAGCTCATCACAAACGTGATTGCTGATGCTATTATCGCTGGTAAGGGCGCAATCGAAGTGCCACCACAGCCGCAAATTCCAGCCGCAACAATAACAGCTGCTGCGGCAAAGTAAAATTATTTATTTTAAAACGAAATGATTGACACAAAAGTTCTTACTCAATTACGCTCTCTCACTGGAGCTGCCATAGTAGACTGCAAAAAAGCACTTGAAGAAGCAGGCGGTGATTTTGATAACTCGGTTATCTTGCTTCGTAAAAAGGGGCAAAAAGTCGCGGCAAACAAAGAGGGGAGAGAAACAAAAGAAGGGCTTATCCATGCGTATGTGCACGGCAACGGCCGTGTGGGCGCATTGGTGGAAATTCTTTGTGAAACTGATTTTGTCGGTCGTAATGATGAATTCAAAAAGTTTGCGCACGAGGTTGCGCTGCAGATCGTTGCTACAAATCCTCTATATGTAAAACCTGAGGATGTACCGGCTGAAATAATCGCACGAGAAAAAGAAGTATACATGGAGCAAGTGCCAAAGGATAAACCAAAAGAAATCCAAGAAAAAATTCTTTTAGGAAAACTGGAAAAATTTTACCAAGAAGTCTGTCTTCTCAAACAACAATCGATCAAAGATGAGAGCGTGAGTATTCAGGATTTGCTAACCCAAACCATTGCAAAAACAGGCGAAAACGTGCAAATCAAAAGATTCTCTCGGTTTTCCCTATCGTAACATACTAACTATTATTGGTTCCCTATGCCAATCAGAGTTGCAATCAATGGCTTCGGCCGCATTGGAAGGAATACATTTAAGGCTGGGTTTGGTCATTCTGAGCTTGAATTTGTAGCAATCAATGACCCGAGTGAGCCTGAGACGCTCGTTCATCTTCTTAAGTACGACAGTGTATTTCGAACATGGAATCACGATGTATCGCATGAAGGCAATGAATTGATCATTGATGGAAAACGAATTGCGTTATCTGCTGAGCGTGATCCTGCGCTTTTGCAATGGAAAAAATACAATGTTGACGTCGTACTTGAATGTACAGGACGTTTTACAAACAAAGAAGATGCCACCAAGCATTTAACAGCAGGTGCAAAGCGCGTAGTAGTATCTGCTCCGGTAAAGGGAGGTGTGCCTACATATGTATTTGGCGCAAACGCGCAGGACTATAAAGGCGAGGATCTTATCAATAATGCCTCGTGTACCACCAATTGCATTGCCCCTGTAGCATCAATCATGGTAGAAAAATTTGGAGTGCAAAAAGCGATCATGTCTACGATTCATGCGGTGACTGCAGAACAAAATCTCGTAGATGGCGCGCCCCCGGGAGGAAAGAAAGGGGATATGAGACGCGCGCGAGCGGCATACGCAAGTATCATACCGACAACCACGGGTGGGGCGATTGCTACTGCCGAGGCGATTCCCGAACTCAAAGGCCTTTTTGATGGTATTGCATTTCGCGTGCCGGTGATGGATGTTTCTTTGACAGATTTTGTATTTTTATTGAAGAAAAAAACTACTGTTGAGGAAATTAATACTACGCTCTCGGAGGCTGCTACGCAAGCGAGATACAAAGGAATCCTTGGTGTAACCACAGAACAGCTTGTTTCAAGTGATTTTATCGGATCGTCATATTCCTCGATCGTTGATCTTTCGCTCACCAAAGTGATAGACGGTGATCTCGTGAAAATAATCGCCTGGTATGATAATGAATGGGGATACTCCTGCAGACTAGCTGAGATGGCAGTATTGGTAGGCAAGGGGTTGTATCCTATGTAGTCTGTCATCCCGAGCGTCAAGTCCGATGACCATCGGACTGAAGTCGAGGGATCTACGTTTTGTTTTATAGCCACATAGATTCCTCCACTCTTTACAGTCGATCGGGAATGACAAAGACTCTATGCAGGCCATCACAGGCTTGCTTTTTTGTTTGGCGCAGTATAGAGTGGTTTCAACTTGAGAACTGTTCTTTTTATTTACGGAAAATTGCTGGTAAAAGCAAAGGTGTACACACAAGATCTCCTGAAAGGAGGAAAATCAGGTGGATTACGCGCAAGAATGGCGAGGGTTTTTCGAGACTCTCGGGAGTCTCAAAGGTAAAAAAATCAAAATAGAGACGGGTGGGCCGCTCTCTCGCGACATCATCGGGCTCTGAATTACGAAACTCCTAAATAACACAAAATTGTTAAAAAATGGTAGAATACAAAAAGCACCTGATTAAGGTGCTTTTTGATTGAGACGTATGAGATTGACGATCTACGACAACCTCA
>OBEQ012315816.1_pt1 | contig 12676 bp, 13 predicted proteins | sample 1670901 | NCBI WGS metagenome assembly OBEQ01 (sample SAMEA104232315, study PRJEB22302) | groundwater metagenome | biome: forest; feature: aquifer; material: groundwater | place: USA | collected 2011-08-07 | depth 5.4 m
AGGCACTACCCATTCCAGCTACATCCGCGACATTCAATAGTCCGCATTTCAGCCAACTTTGGGCATCGGGTCATCCATCGTATAAGCTGTGACCTCAAAGGCATCCAGAATCTCTTGGGCGCACTTCTTATTATGTCATCCAGTTTTGCCACCCATGACGACAACAAAAAATCGCTGTCACCATTTAGAATAGAATTGATATTCTCTGTACTACTCATATTTGAACTGCTCGAGGGCCTCTTGAGGAGGCGAAGCATTCTGTCGGCATCAGTCAATCCCATTTTTCCAATCAGTTCACTTTCGACAAAATCGGCTGGGTTGGTAACCAGATTCTCGAGCATGATCTTGGTGAGATTGCTTCTGGTTGATATTCGCCCATGATGCGTGGAGACGACCCAGTCCAAGATTGCTGTCTCCCAGATATTACCGCGACGCAGAATATCCTGGCCGTACCGGATCTGCTGCTGAGTAAAGATTTTTTCCATTTCTTCCGGTCGATTGAAGTAGGCCTTCACACCGAAGTCCCAATTCTGCCGGGTTACGGACAGGGCCTGCGCAGCCGGATATTGAACACTTCGGACTTCCGTTCCATTAATGAAAGGAACCGTCCATGAAGTATTTGCGATACACCGAAAAAACAAATCATTGGCGTAAGGTCAAGGTCGTGAGCTACCCTTCGATCTCAAGTATTGGCGTAAAGGTAATACACGAGAAAAATGGCAGAAGGTCCAGCTTCAACATCGAAACAGCGTTCGCAACGGGATTTCCCCATTCGCCTCGATAATTACACTGGTTCAAATAGCGAGGATCCATTACGTATTCAAAGAAACAAAAGTTATAGCTTTTGAAAGGCAGAAAGAATTTCTACTTCCTTAGGGACCGGGAATCAATGTCAAGCGTGTCCAAGCCAGTACCACAATCAACACCGAAGCGGCAAGGAATATCAGGTCGAGCTTGGGTTGCCACAATCCATTGCGGGACATCACAAACGCATTTATAGGATACACGATCCAATTAGCCGCTGCCACACCCATTACTATGCCCATGCCCTTCCCATAATGATATCCAACAAACATCCCACCCATCTGGGATGCGATCTGGATTGCCGTCAGCAGTGCATGACTAGTGACTTTGCCTATTGCCAGCAACACACCCGCGTAAGATCCCCACACGCAACCGAGAAGCGAACCCGCGGCAAGCAACTGAAGCATGGCGCCAGACCCATGATAACGCTCATCGTACAGCAGCCCCATAAGCTGGCTACCAAAAAAAACGAATAAAACCGCCAGACACCAGTTGGGAAAAATAAGCGCCAGACGCGCCTTGTACAGAACATTCGCAAAGTTCTTCGGATTAGTGCGATAAACTTCCGCATAAGCAGGAAAAAATACACTCCCTACTAGTGACTGCATCGCTTGCCAGAACGTGAGACTCATCGTGCTTGCCAATGTATATAAAGCCAATTGGCGCATGTCGAGTAAAGAACCGATCAGCAGGCGTGCTCCTTCTACCGAGAGAAAAGTCAGCGTGGAGCTCAACAGGACCCAGCGTCCAAACCCTACCAAATGATTAATCGCGCTACGATCCCACGCAAACTGATTTTTTATACCATGCAGCGCCACATGGCTGACAAACATTTTCAGGCAGGCTGTGATAATACTGCCCCAAACTAGCGCCCAGACTGATCGCTGAAGCCAAGCAAAATAAATGGTACTGAGCAGCCCAAGCGCGTAAGCACAGACTTCAATCTGAATAACGCGTGCCGCCTCCAAATTGCGCTGCGCCGTATATAATTTGGTAGAATTGAATCCGCTAATGATTGCAGTAAGGCCAACAACCGGAAGCATGCCGGCGAGCAGCGGCTCACCATAAAAAATCGACATGGGCAGCGCCAAGGCGCAAAGCCCACCCCACATCAGCAAACCTCGCACAATCTGAACGGTCCAGGCCGTGTTCAAAAAAATTGGCTCATCTCCGTGGGACTTCTGGACGATTGATGGGCCAATCCCCACATCGGTAAGCATTGTCATGCCATAGATCACTACCTGAACAATTGCCATCAAACCAAATGCTTCGGGAAACAGCAGGCGCGTGAGAATGAGATTTCCCACTAGACGCAGAGCTTGGTTCACACCGTACCCAGCCAGGGTCCAGGAACCAGCCTGAAGTATGCGCTGCCTAAAGGTGGGGAAGTTATTTAACAACGTTGACATTGATGAGTCACATGCTTACAGCAAGAGAAAACTTATTATAATTGCACAAAATGTAAATATAGACGACGGACACTTACTACAGCCCTATCTAAAATGAATTATCGAGCAAATGCGAAAAAGCGGCTACCTAGATAGAACAGCACAGTATAGGGAAAAGCACCTATCGCGTGGGCGAGGTAGCTATTGACGCCGAATGCTCCAATCACCGTCATCACTGTAGCCAGATTAGCCAAGTAAGCCATGCAAAATACCCAGAAAAAACGCGTTGCTGCTGGCAATATCCTGCCCATATGCGCGAAAGTCCAGCGCCGGTTCCATGCGAAACTGTTCGTCAATGCCACGACGTAACCGATCGCGTTTGCGGGAACATCGCTCATCTGGCCGAAGTACTTGCAAGTATAGATCACAGCGAGACCGACAATAGTGTTCAATACGCCGACCGCGAGAAACCTGGCAATACGTGTCAATTCACCAGCACTTGCCATATCGCCTCTGATGTCCACCCGCTATCATCTTACGATCCCTGCAATGCATACGTGCTGCGATAACAGGATGCGTCTATATCAAAAGAGGCTCGTAAACCATCCGACGGCCCAGCACAAAAACGGCGCTGCCGGGCCTGCGCATCCTGTATCAGGAAGGGCTCAACTGAGCCATGAGTGATACTCCAAAAGGAAAATTAAATGCCCTCAACAAGGCCTTCTCCATACTAAAAACACGATAGAGCACTGAATTGACGATGGGCGATGGCATGCCCGTTCCAACAGGTTCTTGGCTAGGGATGATCTTGTCGGTCACCCGCGCGACTACAGCAAGGGGGAAAAGCAACGTGTTGAAGTATGTGATTCGGCGAACTGTCCATCCCGTTTCGCGCGCCTTCCGTTTCAGTTCCCCGGCCGTGTAACGTCTGACGTGATGCAGGCGCTCGTCGTGGGCGCTCCACAGCCATGAATAGGCGGGCACGGTGAGCAGCAAACAGCCGTCGGTCGAGACCATTCGCCGTATGGCTTTAAGCGAATCAATATCCCGCTCAACGTGTTCCAGCACATCGAAGAGGCAAACAAGATCGAATTCATCGTTAAATGGAATTTCGTCAGGCAAGTGCCCTTGGCGAATATCGATCTGCCCTGGGGTTCGCTGCCGCGCGATCGACAGTGCGTAGTCGTCCATCTCCGATGCCTTGACGGATCCAAACTGCGACAGCATCGTTAGATTGCCGCCGGTCCCGGCGCCGATCTCAAGAATGCGGGGGGACTCGGGCAAAGGAAGCCTTCCGATCACGGACTCTAAGATTTCACGCCTGCCCTTGAACCACCAATGCGCATCCTGAACTTCGGCCATTTCGATATAGGCTTCGGGTCGCATGGTTATTTCTTCTGCAAGCGGTTGCGCACAATGTATATGGGGCGCTGCTTGGATTCGATATAAGTACGGCCTATGTATTCGCCAATGACACCAATGCCTATGAGCTGGATGCCTCCAAGCACCAATACCACGGTAAGCAACGACGCATAGCCTGGCAGGTCGATGCCCAACATCACCACACGCAAGATAATGAACAATGCATACAAAAATCCGATCACTGCGAACGAGGTGCCCAGGTAAGTCCACACCCGCAGGGGCATCGTGCTGAAACTGGTAATGCCTTCCAAAGCAAAATTCCACAACCTCCACCCGGAAAATTTTGTCTTACCCGCTACCCGTGCGGCACGCGCATATTCAACGGTCACCGTCTTGAAACCGACCCATGCAAACAGACCTTTCATGAACCGTCGACGCTCCGGCAGTGTATGCAGCGCGGTAACAACGGCACGGTCGATCAGGCGGAAATCTCCCACATTTTCCGGGAGACGAGTGTCTGAAATGCTGTTATGCAATCGATAGAAGAACTCCGCGGTTTTTCTCTTTAGATAACTATCCGACTGCCGGTCTGATCGTTTCGCCAATACGACTTCGTAGCCTTGCCTCCAGTGTGAGATTAGGGCAGCAATAAGCTCCGGTGGATCCTGCAAATCGGCGTCCATAGGTATGACCGCATCCCCTCGCGATTCGTCGAGCCCCGCGGTCAACGCGGCCTCCTTGCCGAAGTTTCTCGACAAGTCGATGACTCTCACCCGGGCGTCGTCGGCGACCAGTTGCGCCAACTTCTCTAGAGTGTCATCCTGACTACCATCATTGACGCAAACAAACTCGAACTCCACGTCAGGAATGGTATTTGCGACTTTCGTGATGCTCTCATAAAAAGCCGCGACCACTTCGCCCTCATTGAAAAAGGGCGTAACTATTGAGATCAACGTTTTGTCTGTCATCCTGATATATCTTATTTGGTTTCTGAAAAACTATCTGCAGATGCGGTTGTACCGTGTGGTGCACCCCGAGCGCGGGCAGCCAATACTCCCACAGTTCCTGGCCTCACACTTCCGTAGCAACTACCCCCCCGCGATCAACGAATTGCAGTCCTAACTCGGCGCTTTGACTTTGACTTAATTAATGTTCTACCCCCTGAACCAGGAAAGTTGGAATGAACCCGCCCATACTCCAATTAGAATCTGACACTTTTGTTATAACCCTGTCAAACCAGTGTATCTTAACATGTGCCGATCAAGCCAGAACTGGTTATACTTTTGCACGGCTACTGTATTCGCAATTTGCCTCGGCGCTCAAGATGCCTTCGTTTTCGGAAATTATCTGTCACGGTAAAACGTTGGTGCTGGAGCGCATGGGGTGCAGCATTCGGAGGCGTTTATGAATGGGTCAAGCGTGGAGCAATCCGGTTGGCGAAAAAGCACGCTCGCCCTTGCGGGTGCAATTGTCGCTGTGGTGGCAATAAAAGCATTTCTGCTATTTGTGGCAATCCCCTACCTGCACGATGCATCGCCCACGACCTATCAGGCCGAGAAATTTCCCGATTGGTACGATCTCATCGCCATGAACCTTGCGGAAGGAAACGGTTACCGGTTCTACCCGGATACTACCGAGACGATGTTACGCACGCCAGGTTGGGTCATCGTGCTGGCGGGGATTTTCAGCGTGTTTGGCCCTAGCCTGGCGGCCACGAAAGTATTCAACCTGATTTTTTCTTTTGCGACTGCTTGCCTGGTGTTCGTTCTTGGCAAGCGGATTACAAAAAGCAATCGCCTCGGGCTAATCGCCGCCGCGATCACGTTCCTGCACCCCGCAGTCCTCGTCGCAGATAGTCGCGGGGGGGCGGAGAGCTTGCTTACCCTTTCTCTTGTAATATTCATGCTCCTGATCTATCGCGCGCTCGAGACCGAATTGATAAGGCATTATCTGATCGCGGGCATTGCATTGGGTGTTGTCCTGTTAATCAAGAGTACCGCTGCCCTGTTTCCCCCCTTTCTGTTCCTTTATCTCATTGCCTTGCGACCAAGCTTCGCGCGCGTGCGCCACGCCGCTGTCAGGGTTGGGGTGCTGGTCCTTGTCTCGGCTGCAGTGCTTAGTCCGTGGATAGTCCGGAACTACGCTATCAGCGGGGACTTCGTTCCGACAATGAGCGTGGGAGGCAAGGCCGCATTTGAAGGCTTATATATTGGAACGCATTTCCATACTGGGCGAGAACATTATCTTCTGGTGGAAGAAGCGGCGGCTGAGGAGAACCTGATCGCGCAGCAGATGGGGCTGAGGTTCAAGCCAGGATATTACCCACAGTTCTACACAATTTCTGATGAAGTCAAGTTTTACAGTCATCTGGGGGACATTGTGAAAAGACGGTACATAGAGCAGCCCTCTCTTCTGTTGGATGCAATTGAATTCAACTCACGCGGGTTTTGGGTCCAGGGCAGAACAGCGAAAGCCACAACCTTGAACATGATCCTCGTATTGCCATTTCTAGTCCTGGCGATCTGGGGTGCGTATGTTGGATGGAGACAGCATCTAATGGTGGGCCCCATATTGCTTTTTGTCGGCACTTTTTTTGCTGCACATGTGGCTATTTTGGGGCAAGCGCGATATCACATGCCCCTGATCCCGCTAATCGCTATCCTGGCTTGTATTTCCCTGCGATCAGTGATCGGAGACGTTCCTGGTCGCGTTAAGCAACCGTCCGGAAAAGCGGAGCAGGATCATCCTCATAAAACCCAGTGACGCTTACTTTGGCGCACAAAGGCGGAGGGAGCCCATCATTTTAGGAATAGCCAGGAGGTTCCCAGCAGCGCATTCAGATCGATGACATATTTACCATCCCTGTAATCAACCGGAATTTCCTTTTCCTGCTGGTCGAGGATTCTTTTGAACAACCTCAGACCTTTGGGGGCGCGGATCGTCAGTTGACCTAGAACCGGCTCTGATCGAAACGGTAGTGTGTTGCCGCTTGACGGAACGGACCGGGCGCAAAAGGAAATCAGCAGACTAGAAGATAGTTTGATGGGCGCGCCATCCAAACTTTGCACGACCACGGTGGCATTGCTTGTCTTAATGTCAAATTTTACATCTGGCAGAACAATCGGTTCATTGCCGATCCAGCCCATGGTGGCTTGAGTGCGCAGCGTATTGATAATATAGGTTCCCTTCACCCAATTGCGTTGAATTTCCCCTGTGTCGGATAACACCTCGGTGGCATTACCATCAATCATGGACTGGTTCAAATTCTGAATAACCTTCGCGCCGGGCGGCATATGGCCGCTCTTTAGCCAGGGAAGCTCAGGAATTTTAGGCATGACAACCACCAATTTTCCTTTTTCGGAGGCAGTGCGAGCCGCTACGCTGGTATCCGGCGAAGTTGCTTGATAGAACAACTGTTCCCTGCCTGGGGATAAGGCATAGGTAGTAACGGCTTCCTTGACATGTCCCTGACGGTAAAGAAGAGCAGCAGCTGGCAAGGTGGCGATAAGGGCTGGATCATTGAAGGCATGCCAGTTGAACGGCTTGCTGGCATTATTCAGCGGGTCAACCGCATATGCAAACTGCATCACGGCATCCCAGCCCTGTAACCGAGCAGCACTGGCAATGTACAGGGGGCTTGAATGCCGGTCGGGAATAGGGAAAGGGTATACGTTCCACTCAGTGACGCTCATGGGTTTGCCGGCAACCTGCCCCATGCTCAACCGGTTAGCCATATTGGCTGCTATCAAAGGATTTTTCTCCAGCTCAAGTGCGCCACCATAGGCGTGGACATCGATGATATCACCAGCCGTGAGGGCAGGCAGGGAAGATAACTTGTCATCGCCCCACATGTTGGTTGTGGCAATGAGCGTCCTTACACCAAGACCACGAAGGTGCGAGATCATGTCGATATTGAAGCTGTTTTCAAGATCGTTCAGAAACAGCTTCGATGGTCCAGGTTCCCAGGCGCGCCAGATTTTTCCCGATGGCAGGCCCGTCTTCGCAGCAAACATCTCCGCCAGATTCATGTACAACCGGCTGTGCATGGGCACATCTTTACCTGGCAGGAGAAAATTGCCAAAGTGATGGGTAACGTCGTTCTCATTGGTGATGAGCAGACCCATGATGGCGGGCTCGTTCTTGTAGGCCACGCCCGTGTAGGTGTTGATATGGTTCAAATAGGCCTCGTTGAAGCGTTTCATGGCTAGCTGTATGGTCAGATTGACATAGTTGTAGCCTCTCAGGTCGGCCGTTTTCCCGCCCTTCCGGATTTCATCGAACCCATAAATCTGGTCGTTTGCCGTGAGCACCCTCAGAACATGCAGATCCAGCCAAACGTAAATGCCTTCATCCTTGAGGCACTTGATCCACCAGTCCAGCTTGCCTAGTGAAGTGGGATCCAGAGTCTGGGTATCCGCAGCGTCTTTGCCGAAGATGTTCGGGTTGACCCAGGGTGAATCATGGTGGTGAATGCGGACTAGGTTGAAACCTAGAGCCGAAATCCGTTTGGCTTGTCGCTTCACATTATCGCTGGTAGTGGCGAACAATGAATAAGCTGTAAGGTTCGTGCCCCAGAAGCGAGCAGGCGTTCCATCGTCGAATACTAGTGATTCCCCTGTGGCCTTGACAAAACCGCGCCGACCGGCCGGCTTCTCAGCCGCATTGAGGAACGACAGGTCAACAGGTGAGGTTTGCCAATCCAAGTTGGTCTGAGGCCAAAGCGATAGATCTTGGACACCAAAGCGCTCGTTCAAAGTGGGGCGGATTGATATGTCATTGGACATGCTCAAAGTTAGCTTGTAACGCTGTTTCCCGACGGCAATCTGGCCATTGAAAAAGTAAGCCCGTAACTCGCTTTTGTTCCCGCGTTCAAAAAATATTGTAGGCAAGGCGGGTTCAAAACGCATTTCCACATGGCTGCCCTCCTTACCCCAAATCCAGCCTTGGTTGTTTGGCAGCAGTTGGGGCTCTCCCATTTCATTGCCAAACGCGTCTAAATTAAACTTGAAAACCACACCACCTCTGGAATCTGTTTTCACGCTGTGGGCATCGAGATCGATTAGCCATACAAGTTGTTTGCTGGGGGATAGGGAAATTTTTCCGTTGAAATCGAAATTGAGTATTTTGTTGCTGCCGGTGACAGCGTACTGGTAGGGCGCAGCAATATTGAAATTTGTGGAAAGGTTGGCCCATGTCCAGTTGCTGCCCCAAAACGCGTAAGATGCGCTCATGGCATCCATCCCGCCTTTGGCAAGCACCGGCAACCCTTCCTGTTCGTTCTGTTCGTTGACGCTCATCGACCAGACCGTAGACGTTTTAGCTACGACCTCGCCGTTGCCATAGGCAGTAATGGCGGCTACAAAAAGCAGTACCCATTTCATCAACCGAACCTCCAAATGGCCCACATCCGGTGCGGCCCGACTGAACGTCCTGCTGGGCAATCTAGCAGGTTCAGGAAACGGGAATCTTAAGGACTTTGCGTGCGCGGTCGCGAAGTTCCATGCGACGTTCTTTTGGTATAGCAAAGTAATTCGTTGTCCGCCTCGGATACAGATGACTTTCAATGAAACATTCTTTAGAAAGTCCCGAATCATTATGCGCGACGCGATTAGGTACGAGCACAACATAGTTTTGATCGAATAGCACTTCCCACAACGTCTCTTTTGTATTTCTCAAGCCTTCGTTGTCAAATGGGCCACTCTCAAACATAACCGTTGGCCGAGATCTCGCTAGGAGATTCGCACATCCACGAAGGACACCTAATTCTGCGCCCTCAACATCGATCTTTATTACATCGACATCACTTGATGATATGAGAGTATCCAGTTTTTTAATTGGCACTCTAATTTCAGCAATGTATTGATCACTAGCGCCGGTTGGCTGCCGCCCAAGTGAGCTGTATCCGGATTGTCTGGTATTTATGAAAAATGGGGCCTCGCCTTCAGAATCGCTGACTGCGCACCAATGAAATTCTACCAATGGAAATTTTCGCTGAAGACTGGCGACCTTCTCGGGTATTGCCTCGATGGCAATTATTCTTATAGAACGATCGTGCTGCATAACTGCGGAAATAACTGATCCAATATGTGCGCCGACATCAATAAATATTTTATTGGGTTGGCATATTTTTGTAACAAGTGAGGTTGCCATCTGGTCATTGGCAAGCATTCCTATGCCTTCCGGGTTAAGGAACGCGGCACGCAATAAATCAAAAGAATCGCGAGCAGACATGGCAATTCTTCCTATACTAGTGCCCAGAATCATCTGTTTCTTATTCATTACCTCAATTCACGTTGTTTAGTTTCTGTCATAATTGTCCGCAATCTCACGATTCCAACCCTATTCGGTCGTTTGCGAAATCTGGGGAAATCTGGTTTTTTGAGTCTTCAGCAGGAGCTCCTTAGGCTTTGCCCGCGTCTGTTTCCACACCATCTGCATACGAGCCACCCCCCTTCCGGCTTCGGACCAATACATTATAGGGACAATCGAAATACTGCCACTGTATATATTATTAAGAGAACGACCAATAATGCCTAGCCAAGCATGCGTTACTCGCTATCCCGGTCTCGAATAGCGCGCATGGCTCGGAATATTTCAAAAGGGTCAAAGCAAAAAAACCGACAAACAGGCTAAGACCCACGAGTCCTGTTTCCAGGGAGACTTTGAATGTAGGTACTAACAATATCGATTGTACCCAGACCTGTGCGCATCGATTCCATTTCAGGTGTTTGAAGATAATTGACAGAGTTGAACAAAGGGCTGCGCTTAATCACAATGAAGGTGTTCTACTATTGTTTAATTACTTCATCGCAAACAGCGATAAAAACCTAGTAGCCATTCGCGATCTATATACTAGAAATCTGTTCCTGACCAAACGAAACTTGTTGCGCCTAGCGGGGGCGTAATGCGCCAACGGGGTGCGGTGAACCCCGCAACGCAGGCGTATGGAGTGAATTGTTTCTTACCTTCCTTGAAGCCGCCTGCTCTTTCCCCCGCTTTTGCATCATTTGAACATAGGCCACTCCCAGCCCAGCAACGGACCAGTAGACAATTGGAATGACCGTGATACTGCTCACCGTAAATATAGTTACGAGGATAGCCAGTAGAGTGGCCAATAATGCCCGGCCAAGCAGACGTTCCTCACTATCCTTGTCCCGAATAGAGCGCATGGCTCGGTATATTCCCAAAAGGGTTAGGGCAAAAAAACCGACAAACAGGCCGAGGCCCACGAATCCTGTTTCCAAGGCTATCTGGATGTAGGAGTTGACAATATCGATGATGCCCAGCCCTGTACGGAAGGATTTCATTTCAGGCGTTTGAAGATAATTGACAGAGCCGAACCAAGGGTTGCGCTCGATCACAGTAATCGAAGTAGTGAAAAGCGTCCCGCGGCCTTCTATGTTCGCTTTCTCCGTCGTGCCGATAAAGGGCAGCAAGTTGATTGCCCTTTCTCCGCCCGGCAGTATGGCAATCAATGAGAAGGCAAGTATTGCCGCCACCACGAAGCTAGTCAGGCGAGTAACCGCATGGCGACCAGTAGCGATGAAAACAATCAATAGCGTGGCTGCACCTACCCATGGACCGCGCGATAAAGGGGCAATCAAACCGGCAGCCAGCAACGCCATACCGAGACGGCGGAGGAGCTTTTGTTTGATGGAACGTTTCAGAAACAAGTAAAAGCCCATCCCGACAACCATAAGGTAACCCAGTGCAATGGGTTGACCTGCGGTGGCGGTTGCCCTGAGCATCCCATCCCGAAGAATGTAACCGCCAAAACTGCCACCATACGCCCCCGTCAATCCAAGCTGACCCACCACGGATTGATAGAGGGGCCAGTGTTTGGAGAACTCAAAAACCGCGACCAGTGCTAGCACCATGAACGCCAGCACAATACTTAGCAGGGCAACACGAAAGGCCTGCATATCCTTCAGCGAACGGCTGATGACAAAATAAGGAAGGAAAATGTCAATGAACATATAGAAGGCTTGGCGAACCATGTCCGTCAGGGTAGTTTCGCGCAAGTAAAGCGCGACGGTGAGCAACATATAGACCGCCAATACCTTGTCAGGTCCCGTGCGGCCGAAAACGGGGGCATCACCTCTTCGAAGCAAGGCAAGGAATGCGGGAAGCAGGATGACCAATTCCAGTATCCTGGCATGGGAAAGATCGAAAAAATAGTTGATCAGGCCCATCCCGGAAATAGAGATGGTATCCATGGGCAGGACAAACAAGATGAAAAAAAACAGCGCGGGCGTGTTGGCTTCACGTCGGATTGCATAAAACAGCAGTAATATTGCGATAAATGTATACACCCAGAAGCTGTGGGCCAAGAAGGCGGTAAGCGTTAATGCGAACCAGAGGTTTCTCCTGCGTGTGAAATCCCTGGCACCAGAAATGGCGCATGCGGGTCGATGTGCGAAAGTAAAGACAACCGTTGAGAGAATAAGAATGACAATTAATGTTCGGAGAAATTCTGGCATGGCATGTTTGTTACGGTTTAGTGTCAGTCTGTACCGTGTTTCACAAGCTGTCCTGGGATGTGTTTACCTAGCCCTGCGAGGGCGGTAAAAACAATCAGGAACGCAAATGCGCGGATCCCATCTAGGGATGGAATATGAAATGTACTCATGTTAATTCAAATACAATCGCTGTGATGGCAAAGGAGACTTTCAATGCGCAGAGATGTGCTGGCATATCAGACCTGCTAAGCGATCACCTTGTTTCGATAAGCCAGGCAAGAACAGAATTGGAATCACATTACTCGGGAACATAATCGCTCATAGGCTGGTTAAGCGTTTTCATGAAACTGACCAGGCGGCTGTCTGCATCTTCAAAGCTCTCGCCAGATTTCAGCGGCGTGATGATTCGTACGAGCGCAGCATCTGTTCTATTGAGAGTCATGGCATCCCAGAACACAAACCATTTCAAAAGATACTCGTTGCTGATATCACGTCCATGCATCTGGAACCAGTAGTAAACCAGTTGCTTGTTTTCGCCCAGCTGAATTTCAGCCCGATTGACCTGAAGCGGTTGAGAACCTGTCCGGACTCCATCAACCACCCGCTGAGTGAGGCTCTTCATTTCCCATCCCCCTCCCGGCAGACATGCGCGCGGCGAATGAA
>OBEQ011659103.1_pt1 | contig 12673 bp, 13 predicted proteins | sample 1670901 | NCBI WGS metagenome assembly OBEQ01 (sample SAMEA104232315, study PRJEB22302) | groundwater metagenome | biome: forest; feature: aquifer; material: groundwater | place: USA | collected 2011-08-07 | depth 5.4 m
AGGTGGCGGACAATTTGGACCACAAGGTGGACAAGGATTTGGACCACAAGGTGGACAAGGATTTGGACCACAAGATGGCGGACAATTTGGACCACAAGGTGGCGGTAGACATGGACGCTCACTTGATGCATGTATTCATCAAGAAATTTGCAATAATGTAGATTCCAACTTTGAATCTGGCCCATATGGAAAAGTCAAACAGGATATATACAATACAATTCTTGCAAAGTGCAAAGATGAAGCAAGTTCTGTAGATAAAAATAATAATGGATCTGGATGTCCTCAAGGGCAAAAATTTGATCCTAATACTCAAAGCTGTATAGGACAAAATCCAGATCAAAACCCAGGACAATGTCCTCAAGGACAAAAATTTGATCCTAATACTAAAACATGTATAGGACAAAATCCAGATCAAAACTCTGGACAATGTCCTCAAGGACAAAAATTTGATCCTAATACTAAAACATGTATAGGACAAAATCCAGATCAAAATCCAGGACAATGTCCAGCATCATGTTCAACTAATCCAAAAGTTAGGAAATTATTAGAACAATTTTCTAATACAGGAGGCTCACCACCACCAGGTTTTCAAGGTGGATTTAGTGGAACTGGCGGTTTTGGTGGCTTCTCAGGAGTACCAAATCAATGCGGAGCATGTTTTGGTCAAGGCGGCAGTGGACCAAAAAATGGACCACCAACAAGTGGACCACCAACTCCAGGGTTTGATCCAAGCAAATTCCCAGGTGGACAACCACCACCAACAAGTGGACCTCCAACTCCAGGATTTGATCCAAGCAAAGGATTTGGAGCACCAACGGCACCACCACCAACAGCAGGATTTGGAGCACCAACGGCACCACCACCAACAGCAGGATTTGGAGCACCACCACCAGGTGGAGCACCACCACCAGGTGGAGCACCACCACCAGGCGGAGCACCACCACCAGGCGGAGCACCACCTCCTCCTCCCCCTCCTCCCCCACCTCCAGGTCACTAAATGGTGAGGATGAACAAAAAATAAAACTTAAAGGCTCTCTAAAAAAATTGAGGGCCTTTTTTTATATGTCGCAAGACAAGCTTTCGGCTCTTGAATGAAACAAATCCTATACTTGCAAATGCGTGATTGATTGATAATTATTTAACGGTTTGAAGTGAGAAATATTTTTCTTTTAACCATGTGGGTTTTACAAAAAGCTTTTCATGAATCTCAGGATTCCAGTATTGGAGTTTTCCTTGAGGCATGTTTTTAATTTTTTTATCTATGGGCTTGTTTGATGCAATTAAATAAGACCATAAACAGCCCGGGTATGTAGGTGCTACTGAAACCAGTGCGTCTACATACTTAAAAGCAGTTCTCATATTTTCAAGAGCAGTTTTAAATTCTTTTTCTTGAATAATAAGTGAACCACTTTGTGAAATATAAATACCATCTTCTTTTAATGCTTTGCTTGAATTTTTGTAGTGTTCTTTGCTAATAAGTCCAAGAGCAAATCCCTGTGGATCTGTTGAATCGCAGAGTATGACATCATATAATCCTTCTTTTACGTTTTTCACATATTCAATAGCATCATTAACTTTTATTTTTAATTTAGGATTATCCAGATCACATGATACTTCTGGGAAATATTTTTTAGAGAGATTAATTACTTCTTCATCTATTTCGACAAGCTCTACTTCCTCAACAACTTTATATTTAAATATTTCTCTGACTGTACCTCCATCTCCGCCACCAATTACCATTATCTTTTTTGGGTTTGGATGAATTGATAGGGAAGTATGTGCAATACCTTCATGGTAGTAAAACTCATCTTTATCAGTAAGCATTAATTTGTCATCAAGTAACATTACTTTTCCCATGCATGCAGAATCAAGAATTTCTATCTTTTGATATTTACTTTTGATTAAGTGAAGTGAGCTTTTAATTTTTACAGCTACAGCCATAGGCATATCGTCTTCAAAAAACCAACCATCTTTTAACATAAATTTTTATTCTCCCATAATTCAACCAAGTTATTCTAGCAAATTATTTTAAATTTTTTCTTTAACTTATTCTTTTTTCTTAACTTTAAATTCTTTTAGCTTGAAATAAGCTCTTTTTCAAGGACAATTTTTTGTTTTGTTTTTTCTATAACGTTTTTCATCCAGGTTTGTTTTGCTGTCTTTTGTCCTTGATAGTGACCTTTTTTCTTGTAGGATTTCCATACAGGCAAATTCCTTTGAAAAATCATTTGTGCAATTGGTTGGCCAGAAATAAGCCTGAGTGGTGCTTTTCCTTGATTTGTAAACTCTATAACTGCTATACCCTCAAAACCAGAATCAAATAATCCTGCTGACTCCACATAAAGCCCGACTCTTGCCCAGCTGGATTTTCCCTGAAGCATTCCGTGTAAAGTCGGACCAAAATAAAAATATTCTTTAGTGACAGCTAAGACAAAATCGCCAGGCTTAAGAATAAACTCATCAGTTACGATTTCTTCAAATGAACCATCATTAAGCTGTATTGCATAGTAATTTCCAAGGTGTACATCTAAACTGTTTGGCTGGATAGAATCTTCTCTGTAATCTTCGATTTTTAATAACCCGAGCTTTAAATAAAGTTTTAACTGCCAGTCAACTAAATTTCCACTTGAAAAAAATAAAAAGTAAATCCCAAAAGTTACAGAAATTATAAAAAGAAATAATAAAATCATATTGAAATATTATATAACGCAACGATCCGAGAGAACTTTTTTTATTGCTTTAACCAATAATTTATGTTCTTCATTTAAAATCCTATTTGAAAGGATTTCAACAGTATCATTAGGTAAAACAGGGACTTTTGTTTGTGCAATTATTGGACCTTTATCAACTTCGCTTATTACATAATGAACTGTACAGCCACTCTCTTTAACTTTACTTTTTAATACTGCTCTATGTACTTTTTCCCCATACATGTCTTTGCCACCAAAATCCGGTAGTAAAGCGGGGTGTATGTTAATGATTCTATTTGAAAAAGCATTTACAAATTCTTTAGTAAGTATTTTCATGTAACCAGCTAAAACGATTAAATCAACTTTGTAATTACTAATTATTTCAATCAACTTGTTATCAAATTCAAAATTAGAATTAAAATCTTTTGGATTCAGGGAAATATTTCTTATCCCAGCATCTTCTGCTCGCTTTAAGGCATAGGCATCACTTTTATTTGAAATTACTACAGCAATTTCTGTATCTTCAAGTGTTCTATTTGAAATTGCATCAATTATTGACTGTAAATTTGTCCCGGATCCTGAAACCAGCACGGCAATTTTTTTTATAGCGCTTGGCATTTTTTCTTATCTAAGTTCTTTAATTATAGTAGCTAGTATTATGTCCTTTAACTTTGCTGCATGCTTTTTTGAAAATACAGTTTTTTTAAATTTTACTTTTAATTTTCTCATAACACCTCCTTTTGTTTATAGCTCAAGACAAGCTTGAGCTTCCTTTTGGTCGATTCCTTTCACCAGATCGGATTTATCGGATAAACCGGATAAATCCTATAATTTGTAATGCGTAAGAATATGGTTTTCATATAATTCCGGCTTTTAGTAAATCTTTTAAATCAACAATTCCAATGGGCTTTTGTGATTTATCAAGAACAATTAAATCAGATATTCTGAAATCCTCCATCAGCTTAAGTGCTGAGTTTGCCAGATTGTTTTGTTCAATTGTTTTTGGATTTGGATTCATTATATCCTTGGCTTTTTTATCTTTTACAATGTCCTGAAATTTCAAGTATGTTCTTCTTATATCTCCGTCAGTAATGCTTCCTACAAGTTTTTGATTTTTGTTAACTACAGTAGTAAACCCAAGCTTCTTGGAGTTTATTTCTTCAAGAATCTTATTAAAAGGTGTTTCTTCATCTACCATTGGAATGTCATTTTCTTCTCTCATGACATCGCTTACTGTTATAAATCTCTTTCCTAAAGCGCCACCCGGGTGTGATTTTGCAAAATCTTCTGCTGTAAATCCTCTGGACTGCATTAATGTAATAGCAATGGCATCACCTAAAGCCAGAGTAGCTGTTGTGCTGGCTGTAGGTGCTAAATTCAGCGGACAGGCTTCTTTTTCTACTCTTATAAAAAGTGAAACATCACTGTTTTGTGAAAGAGTTGAACTCTCATTTCCTGTAATTGAAATTAATTTAATACCAAGTCTTTTAACGTGAGAAAGTACTTTTTTTAACTCATCGGTTTCACCAGAAAAAGAAAGTGCAAGCAATAAATCTTCTTTTGAAAGCATGCCAAAATCGCCATGACTGAGCTCTGCAGGATGGACAAAAAATGCAGGAGAGCCAGTGCTGGCAAGGGTGGCAGCAATTTTGCTTGCAATATGGCCTGATTTGCCAATACCAGTAACGACTATTTTGCCTTTGCAGGATAAAAGAGTTTCTATAACCAATTCAAAATTCTTAGCCTGATTTTTTTCTAAATCATTTATAAGATTTTTAATTGCCTGCTGTTCAATATCAAGCACATTTAATGCTTCCTGAAGGTTTTTGGAAATAGTTATACTTGGCATAATATATGATTAATATGATACATCAAATATAATGTTTTTATGGTTATTCGCTCAAAGCAAAGATTAAAGATTTCTAAGCCTTTTAATATTGTTCTGGTTAATCCTGAAATTCCGCCTAATACTGGGAATATAGCAAGACTTTGTGCTGCTACAAATACCAGATTACATTTGGTACATCCTTTGGGATTTAAAATTTCTGATAAGCATTTAAAAAGAGCTGGGCTTGATTACTGGCATTTACTAGATATAGAAGAACATGAAAGCTGGGAAAAATTTTGCTTAAAATACAGTTCACAATTCTGGTATATCTCAACACGGGGTGAAAAGAATATATGGGATGTAGATTTTAATCCCGGTGATTTTTTTATTTTTGGAAGTGAAACAAAAGGACTTAATGAAGAGATTTTAAATAAACCTGAAAATAAAGATTTTGTAATTTCAATACCAATGAATGGTTTGACAAGAAGTTTAAATCTATCTACTGCAGCAGGAGTTGTATTATATGAAGGCTTAAGGCAGTTGACTGCAAAAAAAAATATATGTGAGATACTACCAATATAGAGATTGCTATGCCAGAAAATAATTCTTTAACAACACCAATTTTAAACACCTTAAATGAATATCTTTTAAAAAAACCTGTACGAATGCATGTTCCTTTTCATTCAGGTATTCCAAACAATAATGTTTTACCGGAAGAATTATATAAACTTGATATTTCTGAAGTAAGCGGGTATGACATAGAAGGCGAAGACAACCCTATCTACCAGTCTGAAAAAATCACTGCAAATTTTTTTGGTGTTGAACATTCATTTTATTTAACAGGAGGAGCAAGTGTTGGTCTGCTTGCAGCGTTAATTGCATTAAAAAAGCATGGAGAAAAAGTACTTCTTTTAAGAAATGTTCATAAATCTATTATTAATGGGGTGATTTTAGCTGAGCTTGAGCCTGTTTGGGTAGAAGTAGATTTTTTATCTGAATGGGGCATTTTTTCAAAAGTTAATCTGGAAAGTTTAAAAGAATCAATTAAAAACAACTCAAATATTTCAGGATGTGTAATTGTTTCACCAACATATGAAGGAGTAATTTCAAATGTTTGTGAGATAAGTGATATTTGTCACGAAAATAACATTCCACTTATAGTAGATGAAGCACATGGAGCACATCTCTTTTTTTTGAATGAAAAAAATCTTAAATCTGCTATTCAATCAAAAGCTGACATTGTAATCCAGTCATGGCATAAATCGCTTGGAGCATTAACTCAAAGTGGAGTACTGCACCTCACACAAAATCAATTTTTTACTTACAATGATATTAAAAGATCTTTGGATCTTGTAAGTTCAACAAGCCCTTCGTTTTTATTGTTATTATCTCTGGAATTAACCAGGAAGCATTTGGTGCAGACACAGGGCACGTATTTTAACGGATTATATTTTAATTCTGTACATTGTAAGAATGAATTAAATAAAATTGATGGCATAGAATGTTTTCAAAATGAAGATCCATTTAAAATTTATCTTAAATCAAAATCATTTTCTGGAATAGACTTTGCCTATTCTTTATATAAAGATTATTCTATTGAAATTGAAAGTGCCAATAATATAGGTTTATTAATGCTAACCGGAGTTAGTTTTAATGAGGAAGTAATGAAAAATGTGATTGGTGCTATTAAAGAAATCTCTGTTAGTAGAGACATGCCAAGGCATGTCTCTGTGGACAATTTGGCAGAACCCACAACAAATAAATTTAAAAAAACACCACGCGAAGCATTTTTTTCAGGCTTTAAGAATAAATCAGTTGATTATGAATATGAGGTAAATGCACCCTGCCCGCCCGGATATGTTTTAAAAATACCTGGAACAAAAAAATAATGAAGCTAATTGATAAAAGTACAGATCACATTTTTTTTGCATTAAAAAACAGGCAGTTCTTTAAACTGGTTTGCGGTGCAAGCCTTACAGATGTAAAAATGATTGAAGACCTGGTATTTATTTTTACTCTTGCTGGGGCACATGTAATTGATCTGGCTCCAAAAGCAGATGTGATTTTTGCAGCAAGAAGAGGAGTTGAAAAAGCTTACCGGTTCGCCGATACGCCGATACGCCGACACGTTCCTCTACTAATGGCAAGTATTCAACTTGATAAAGATCCACATTTTAGAAAAGCAGAAGTTGATTATAATTTATGTGATTTGTGTAGTGCATGCGTGAAAATATGTCCGACTGAAGCATTTAAAATTAATAAGCAGTTTTTATATAGCAAGGAACGTTGTTTTGGATGTGGTATATGTCCATCTGTTTGTCACGTTGATGCTTTGACAATGCTTGATACTAAACCAACCCCAAAAGAAACTTTAATGGAAATGATTTCTCTTGGAGTTGAATCGGTTGAGTTTCACTTTGGAAAAAATTATGGTGTCATTGAGGAAATCTGGGATGAAATTAAAGATTTGGTAAAAAAATTAACACTTCTGTCTTTTAGTATAGGAAGCGGGCTTTTAACTGATAAAGAGATAAAAAATGCAGCAAATTTGTGTTTTAAGCTTGCCGGGAAAGGTATTATCTTACAGTGTGATGGAACACCTATGAGCGGTGCCGTAGAAAAAAAATCCATGAATGGGAATAATAGTGATAACAAAAGCCTTCAGGTTGCAGGGATAATTGAGAAAGAAAATCTACCAGTTTATTTACAAATATCAGGAGGTACAAATCAATATTCTTTTAATAAATCTGTTGATGCCGGGCTGCATATTAATGGAGTTGCAATTGGATCTTATGCCAGAAAACAATTAATGCCATATATGGATAAACTAACTTCACCAGAAGATATTATAAAAGCAGTAGATATTGCTTTATCTCTTGTCAAATTTGATTGTAAATAAAATTTTCTATAACATGTGCTATAAAGGTAATAAATAGAATGCCTGAAAACAAAGAAAAAGAAAATTTAGGACTGGAAAAAGAATTAATTAATAATGATGATTTTGTCCCTGCACAGGATTTGCCGTTACTTTTGGAAATATTACCTGATAGTGTAAGGCAACCACTTGAAAAATATGATTTAAATGGATTAATTGAAATTGTGCTTGATTATGGCAGATTTCCTGAAGCAAGATTTTATGATGGTAAGAGAGTGGATTTATCTAAGGAACCAGTTACACTGGGTGATCTCAACTATGCAGTAAACAGAGTGGGTGATTTTACATCTGACAACAGAGCTGGTATTGCCAGAACCTTACACAGGATAAGCTGTGTAAGAAATCGCAGGAGTGAAATTATTGGTTTGACCTGCAGAGTTGGAAGAACCATTACAGGAACCATTGATTTAATTTGTGACATAGTAGAGTCGAAGAAATCCATACTTTTGCTTGGTCCGCCTGGGGTTGGAAAAACCACTAAACTCCGTGAAATGGCTAGAGTGCTTGCAGATGATTTAAACAGAAGAGTAATTGTTATCGATACTTCAAATGAAATTGCAGGAGATGGAGACATTCCGCATGCAGGCATAGGAAGAGCACGAAGGATGCAGGTTGCAGCACCTGAGCATCAACATGCAGTGATGATTGAAGCAGTTGAAAATCATACTCCTGAAGTAATTATAATTGATGAAATTGGAACAGAGCTTGAAGCTGCTGCTGCAAGAACTATAGCTGAACGAGGAGTTCAGTTAATTGGAACTGCTCATGGCAATGCACTTGAAAATCTTCTTAAAAATCCTACACTATCGGATCTTGTAGGTGGTATAGAGACTGTAACGCTTGGAGATGAAGAAGCTAAAAGAAGGGGCACACAAAAAACAATTTTAGAAAGAGCTGCTAAACCTACGTTTGACGTTGCAGTTGAAATATTAGATCACCAGCGTCTTGCGGTTCATCAGGATGTTGCACTGGCTGTGGATAATTTGCTCAGGGGAAGGGCACTATTCCCTGAAATTAGAAAACTTGATAAATCTACGGGTAAAGTTGAAATTATTACAAAGAAAGAAACAGTTACATCGCAAGGACAAATTTCATTTTCTCATACAGATATTCCGGCTGGACAAGATCTTGTATACATTTATCCATATGCAGTAAGCAGGGGTCAGCTTGAAAGAGTTATAAAAACACTTGAACTTCCTGCAGTGGTATGCAGAACTATTGATGAAGCCGGAGTCATTTTTGCATTAAAAAATTATGCAAAGCATGGTGCAAAGATTCTTGAACTGGCTAAAAAGCATAAGACACCATTATATGTTGTTAAAAACAATACAGTTGAAGGTATTCAAAAAGCACTTAAAGATTTATTCCCTGATATTGTGAGTGACTTTTTAATTGAAGATATTGGGAAAAAATATGAACAGGATAAAGATGTAGCTTTGGACGAAGTTCGTGAAGCCATAACAGTTGTTATGGATACAGATAAATCTTTTGATCTTACACCACGTAATTCGCAGATAAGAAAACTGCAACATGAACTAGTAGAGGAATATAAATTAGATAGCTTGAGTATTGGGCAAGAGCCAATGAGACGCGTAAGAATTTTCCCTCCTCCAAAGCCGGGTGATAAATAAAGTATGTTTATTGTTATTTATGATGGTGACTGCGGATTTTGCCAGGCTGCAGTAGACTTAATAAGTAAATTAGACTGGCTGCAGAAATTTAAATTTGTTCCTTATCAAAAGGATGATATTTTAAAAAACTACAGTTTTTTAACTCCTGAAATGTGTGGAAAAGAGATGTATCTTGTGCAGCCAAATGGCAAATATTATGGCGGCTATGATGCATTTAAGATAATGAGTTTATATTTGCCATTAACATTTCTAATCAGCTGGTTTTTTTTCTTACCTGGTATCGTTCAAATGGGTAGAATTGTTTATAAAGCCATTGCAGCAAATAGACATAAAATCCGTCTTGGAAATAAGATGTGTAAAGTAACTAAAAAATAATCAATGTTCAATATTTCCAAAACAAGAAAAATTATAATTTCATTATTTATTATTTTAAACATTGGTACTGTTGTATTTATGAACAGACCCAATTCTTTTATTGATGCTGTTAATAGTGTAATTAATAGTTTTGATTCCCCTGCTATTAAATATAAAACCGGGTTATATTCTTGGTATATAAAAACCTATGCTCATATTGTAGGTTTAGATAATCGCTGGCAGATGTTTGGAAAGCAAAGTAGATTTAACTGGTGGTATTTAATTAAAGCTAAATACACTAATTCAGAAATAATTACTTTACCCCTACCAAGGCAAAGCCCAAGGACATGGTTTCAAAGTTTTTTAATTGATTTTAAAGAAGGAAAATTTCACCTGAATATGTACACAAGATCAGCAGATAGAGAAAACTATTCTCGTTATTTATGCAGGCAATATCCTAATCTAAATGGTGTTCCAATAGATAGTATAATTTTTGAACTTCATTATCAATATATTCTTCCACCTGAAGAAGCAGCTAAGCAGGGGAGATATCTTGATCCAAATGTTTATAGCAGTGTATTAAATGAGTTTAAGTGTCCAGGAGTAACAAGATGATCAGTATAAAAAACATTATAAAATCCTGGGACGACTTTTGGTTTAGTAGATTTGATCCTCTGAATGTAAGTATTTATCGTATTTCTACGGGATTATTATTGTTTGTAATGTTTATAGCTCTTTATTTTAACTGGGATAGATTTTATGGAAGTAATGGGGTAATTTCCTTGCATGATGTGGATATAGTGGGGAAAGGAGTAGATAATATCTGGTCAATTTTCCATTGGACAGAAGGAAAAATCCCGATCAAGTTTTTCTGGTATCTTGGTTTTATTTCTTCTTTTGCATTTGCCATTGGTTATCAGACCCGTTTAGCCACAGTAATTTTATGTGTCCTTATTGCTTCAATGGTTCACAGAAATAATTTAATAGTAAATGGTGATGATCTTGTTCTGAGAATGCTTCTTTTTTACAGTTGTTTTCTTCCCATGAATCATTGTTTATCTCTTGATAGCTACTTTAAGAAAAAATTTCGAGGAATCAATGACAATGTACTTGAAAATGAGCGTCCATTAATTTGGCCTGCAAGACTGATTCAAATAAACATTGCACTTATTTATGTTATTAGTCTTCCACATAAGCTTGTGGATGATGTTGCGTGGGTTAATGGTCAAGCAATCTACTATACAGTTACAAGTAATATGTGGAGTATGTGTCCTTTCCCTGACTTGTTTTATAAATGGGATTATTTGCTCAGTAAAATTTTAACATATGGAACTATACTGATTGAAGGAACGTTCCCGATTTTAGTCTGGTTTAAAGAAACTAATTTAATTGTGACTATCTTAATTGCAATGCTACACATAGGGATAGCATTTATGGTTCCAAATGTTACTTTCTTTACCCTTGCAATGGTTTGTTCTTTCTGGGTATTTTTACCTTCAGATACGATAAGAGGTATTTATAATAAGTACATTGTAAAGTGTTTTGTGAAAAAGGACAAAATAAACTTAAATGAAAATAAGTAAATTTATTTCTGTAAAAATAGAAGAAATGTTTGGAGTAGATTTACGTTCTCTTGCTCTTTTGCGAATGGGTCTTGCTATCCTTATAATTTTTGATATCATTTTTCGATTTTCTGATTTAAGAGCATTTTATAGTGATGAAGGAATAATGCCTCGCAATGTGCACATAGAGCTTTATGGCAGTAGTTATCTTTCTGCTTATTTGTTAAATGGATTTCCTGTAATAATTGGAATATTGTTTATAATCACTGTTTTTTTTGCTATTCTTTTTTTCTTTGGCTTTCATACTAAAATTGCAAATATAGCTTTATGGTTTTTGATGATATCTTTGCATGGACGAAATCCACTGATATTAACTGGTGGAGATACTTTGCTTCATCTTATACTTTTTTGGTGTATGTTTTTGCCGCTCAATGCCTATTTCTCTCTTGACAGCATTTTATTGTCAAAAACATCTTCCAAACAGGAAACAAATCATACAATTTTTTCAATTCCCGTGATTGCACTTTTTGCCCAGATTGCTTTTGTTTATTGTTTTACAGCAGCCTGCAAGATAGGTCCTGAGTGGATGGAAGAAAAAAGTGCTATTTATTATGCATTAAATATTGATCAATATGTGACTTCATTTGGACATAGCTTACTTCGATTTCCTAAGCTTTTGCAGTTTTTGACACCTTGTATTTTCTGGCTTGAAGCTATTGGACCTTTATTTATGTTCTCACCGATTTTTAATTCCCAGATAAGGCTGATTACAATTTTTGCATTTATTTGTTTACAGCTTGGTTTTGGTTCTTGTCTTACGGTTGGAATATTTCCTTATATTACGACGATTGCAATTCTTGTTTTTTTACCCGGGTTATTTTGGGATAGAATATTTCCAAATTTTTTGCGTATACGAGCTTTAGCAAGTTTAAAAGATTTTCTTTTTAAGAGTTTTTTAAAGACGGCCTTATTTTTTAACAGATTAGGGTTTTCAGCACCAGTTGAAAACAAATTTAATTTGAAACCACTGATAAATATGCTTGTTGCGTTTTTTTTGACAACTGCACTTTTGTGGAATGTTCAAAGTCTTGAAGCTATGAAATTTAAAATGCCAACCTGGTTAAGTACTTATAGTTACCTTTTTGGATTAGAGCAGTCATGGATTATGTTTGGTCCAAAGTTTTTAAAAGAGGATTTTTGGTATGTCTATCCAGGCACTTTGAAAAGCGGAAAAAGAGTTGATGTTTTTAATAAAGGATCCGAGGTAACTTGGGATAGACCTTCTAATCTTGCTAATTTTTATAGCAATCACAGGTGGAAAACTTATATTAGAAATTTATGGGTTAGCGATAAAAGACTTCAACCATACTATGCACAGTATTTATGTAAAGAATGGAATAAAAATCACACAAGTGAAAATCAACTATCAGATATTCATTTTTATTATGCTCGTGAAATTACATTTCCAGAACATAAAACAAGTGATCCTGTATATGGCTTAATGTATTCCTATAAGTGTTATTAAATTAAAATAATAGTTAAATTGACATCAATAAAAAAGCCCCATTGACGGGGCTTTTTTTGTGAACATTTTTTCTCCTAATCTAGTGACCTGGAGGAGGAGGTGGAGGAGGTGGAGGAGGGGGAGGGGGGGGGGGTGGTGGTGATCCGCC
>OBEQ011977734.1_pt1 | contig 12671 bp, 1 predicted proteins | sample 1670901 | NCBI WGS metagenome assembly OBEQ01 (sample SAMEA104232315, study PRJEB22302) | groundwater metagenome | biome: forest; feature: aquifer; material: groundwater | place: USA | collected 2011-08-07 | depth 5.4 m
ATCTTGGGCAAGGAAGAACTGCCGGCGGTGATGCAGGGGTTTCACCACACGGTCGCGACTTTAATCTGCTATCTCTGGCAGAGAAATTTCGTGACCCAGCCGTCAGTGGAAAATTACAAGGCGGTTGCCAAGGAAATGATTGTGCAAGCCATGGTTGCGGGCGAATTCCTTCCGAATGAAGCTGCGGCCAAAGATTCCAAAACTTATTTTAATGCCTTGGTGGAGTGGATTTTAAGAAAAAATCCAAAACGCGGACGCATTGAGGAATCAGCCACGTATCAAAAAGCGCAAGGCAAAGTGCCGCAGGCTGTTTTTAAAGGGAAGAACGGCAAAGCTTCGGTTTATTTTGATCCTTCCAAACTGAGTCCGGACGCAGTGAGCGCCGAGATCAGTAAATATAACGGAGATTTTTCAAACGGTGCCGATATTCTTGCCGCGATCATCCGCCTGGAACAAGCCAAAAAAGACCGGCACGGATTGGCGCCGATGGTGGAAATTGCTCACGGCGGCGATCTCAATCACAGCGAAGACGGCCGCGCTATGGCCGGGGTTCTGGATGAGATTGCTACGGATTTATTCCGCACGCCTTTCCGTGTGCCGGTGGATATCACCAGCGTCCCCAAACACCTGCATTCCACTCATGAAGCCATCCGTAACCAGACCGGGCTCACGATTCTTTTCATGCCCCAGGAATACGATGAGGCGCTGATGGGTCGTTACCCCTCGGACTACATCAAGGCACAGACGCTTGCCGTGAAAAAAGCGCTCGAAGAAGTGGGACGCACCGTAGTGCTGATTACGTATCCGAAAAATAATGCCAAAGGCCGGGAACTCCTTCAACAATTGAAAACGTCTGTTTATGACCGTCTTAGCAGGGTTTTCTTGGGTCAAAAGGCTTTTGAATTAGCTGGCGCTTATGGGGTACTTGCGATGGCGGCGCAGCATGTTTATTCATGGTTCAAATATCGAATACTGCCGCAAACAACAACCCCTGCAGAAGTCGTTGAATTAAGAAAAAATACACAGGTGCCTTTAAAGGTGGCGCGCAAAACTTTTCAGGCCATTGTGCGAGTTTGGGAGGATAAAGGATCAAAACAACGTCAAGCGTTACTGGATTTAGCGAGTATTTTAGATGAAAGTGAAAAGGATCTTACCCCGAAAGAGATCGAAACTTCCTGGGCAAGGTCAATGATATTGGCCGCTTTGGCGGAACTTAAAGGCAGTGAATTTGTGACTGCCGATGGCAAGGTGCCTGAAGATGTCCGGAATGTGATTCGCAGCTCATTTGATTTTCAAGTGCCGGATGTCTTTCTTCGTGATCCGGTTAAAAATGGTGCAGGGGAAGATTATAAAGCAAGCGCCCTTTTAACGCAGCGTTCTGAAATACGGATAGGAGTGACGAAAGAATTTGCGGAAAAATTTTTGGCCACAACCCGATACATGACGATCATTTCTATAGCGCTAAGACGCCCTGTGATTCTTGGAAAACCCGGCGTGGGGCAGGGCGCCCTGCTGAAACGGTTTGTCGGTGAGCTCAACAGCCAACTTCCGGCTGACAAGCAGTATGAGATTCTCAGCCTGGCGGGCATTCGTAGTGCCTTGAAAGAACGCAGCGATGCCTGGCGTGAGAAACAAAGAACGCCGGATCCCGCAAAAGTGGGGAATTTTCAACAGCTGAAGCCTGCTGACAAAATTTCAAGGTTCTTGAGGGAGGGTAAACCGCTTCAGGACAAGTCTGTGATTACGATCTTGAACAAAGCCCTGAAACTTGATGTCTACGAAAACGCTTACGGCATTATCTTTGACGGATTTCCTTCGACCTCGAAACAAATGGAATTGCTTAAAGAAGCCCCGCTGTTGCATCATGGTGAGCCGGTCCAGCCGGACAAAATCTCATTGGGCACGGAATTTCAGGGTGAAACGGTCTACGAAGATTTCCTGGGACAGATTAACACGTGGCTTGAGGAATTTGAGGCGCGGGCTGAATTTTTCAAGGAACTGAAACGGTTTTCAGAAAAAAAAGATATGCCGGCATTTCTTAAATTTTTTATGAATTTTTTCCGTCTTACACGTAACGAGATTGCCGATGAAATCGCAGTATCTCGCCAGTCGGTTGGGAACATTCTGGAGGGAAAAGAAACGCTAGATACAAAATTAAAATCGTGGTTTTTTCGTTATTTCACGGACATGGTTATGCTTCAATGGCCCGATCTCAACAGAAAGAACGACGTTGAGCCTCTGATGCGCCGGGCGCTGCAATATTCCAACGTCAAAAGCGGCCAGATGAGGGTACGCAAGCTGCTTGAACTCTACGGGGGAGAAGCCCGGGGGATGACGGTGCCGCAAGCGGCAGATTTTTTCATGACAACAGAGGCAGTGACAGCCATGGAAAAGCCGATCCATCGCAGCAGTATTTTAACCTTCCTTAATCAAAAGGCCGATATGAGGGAACGCTACGGTATCCGGAAAGAAAGCAATGTCAAAGTTTCGAAAAACCGCTCCGAAATGCGGGTGGGTCCAATGGTCTTCCCTTCCGGCAGGAGGACATCGGTAGCATGGGGGGTTACTTATCTCAACCCTTCCATTCCTGAGATCAGAGCGTCCTTTGCTAGGGGGTCCGACATTCTTGAGAAAATAACCCTGGAAGAAGCCCGGGTTATTCGAGAGAAACGAATGGGAGCCATTCTCAATTTTGAAAAAGAATACTATTTTTTTGGGCTTCCTTCAATGCGGGCTTTTTCCGAAAAAGCAAAAGTCAAACCAATCATCGTCATTGATGGCTGGCGTTACGAATTAAAAAAAGATGAGGTGGCGATCGAAGTCGAAGGGGGGAGAATTTTTTCCTCCAAGGATCAAGACCTCCGGGAATTTCTCGAAGTGTTTCTTCTTTCCTCCATTCAGGAGATCTTAACCGCGGGGGATCCTGATACTGCGCTTAAGGGGCAAGTGATAAAACAGGGGATTACCTTCATGCCGCAGGAAATCATTGTAAGTGACACCTCAGGTGAAGAAATGGTCAGCATTTCACGTAAAGACGGCGGGATTATTCCTAAACATAAGAATAAAGTAAGTAAATTTCTTACAAGAATGTTTTATCTTGAAGCCAAATTTGCGCAGAGAAGCATCGAGCTTTTCAAAGAAAACAAGGGAAATCCCGTTACAGACCTTGCCGTCTCAGACCAGGAATTGCTTGCTTTTCACCGCTCCGAAATGCGGGTGGGAAAAGCGCAAACAATCGATTTTGAGATCACGGTCAGCCGTCTGGAAGGGACGAAGACAACGATCAAGATTGGTCTTCGGGAACAGTCGTCCATGAATTATCCCTACATTGATTTAGTCACCATCGAGCATGACATCCCGTTGAATATCTCACCGCAATCCGCGGCGGACCAGATCGCTCAAATTTTAAAAGGCCACGCCAGCTTTTCCGGGCACGTCTATAATCTTTCGGATGGTATTGCAAAGACAAGAGGTGAAATAGAAAACAGTGTTATCAAAACGATTCAGGGTATGAATTTTCTTTCTCGCTCTGAAATGCGGGCAGGCATTCGTGAAGACGAGATTAAAGCCCTTTCCGCCGCACTCGGAGGAATCCTGGATCGATCGCTTGGTAAATTTGACACAAAGCAGGCGGTTATTTACAACCAAATTCCTGGAGTGTTGAAAAAATTACAATCTTCGGAATCCACTTCTGCGGATATTGAAGCGGCGCGGGCTTTACTTGTGGAACTGCAATCCCTACAGCGCTCGGAAGTGCGGATGAGCAAGAAGGAACGCAATCAGCAAATAGCTGAAAATTTGGCGATTACATTCGATAAAACTCAACTCAAAGCAGCGTTGCTGGCAAACGGCGAGACGGCGGTCTACGAGCATTTGAAAAAAATGGGACTTGCCAACCTATCGAGAATGAAGAAAATCATAAATCTTGCTTTGGCGACAGTAGAAGTTAAAGCGGGGCATTCTGTGGATCCGGTTCACGTAAAAGTAGAGCGCCTGAGAGAAGAAATCGAAGAAGAATATCCTGGGAATGTTAGGCGAATAGCCGATCTCAAGGCCGAACTTGCCTATTGGGCAAAAGAGAAAGGCGGTTCGCGCTCGGAAGTGCGGGCATTAGACGGCGTTCGAGATATCGAACCCATTCATCCGAAAAATCTGCCGGAGTTTATTAACGCGGTCTATACCACTTTAAGCGAACTGCATGAAGGCACGATCAAGGCTTATTCATTGACCAACATTAAGCAAATGAATGAAGGATCGCCGGATCTTTACCTGAAGGCGGATAGAAAACTCGTGGAGGATACCAAGGGAGGGATTCATCCGGTTTTGGGAGTTGAAAACCGGTATGAGCGGGGCCATGATTTCCCGGGTTTTATGAACACGATTTTTCACCTTTATTTTGAGCTTTTCAAGGACAATCTCGAAGTGAAAAATTATGATGAATTCCTGAAAAAAGTCGGCACCTTGGATGACCGGCAATGGGGCCAATTTTATGAGAAACTTCTGCAGCTAACGGTGGTGGTTATTACGGACGGCGGCCTGAAGACCCGTGCGGGGAATGAAACCCTGGGCCGTTTGCATTCGGGACTTTGGACGTTTATCCGCGGTTTGGATGCGCGGACTCTTAACCTGATTGTTGACTTAACGATCCTCAAAATGCTTCCCAAACAAATCCGCAATCAAGTCCTCGTTTGGTCTGCGAGTGATAACTATACCTGGCTCGGGGAATCTAACTTGACAGAAATTTTAAACAAACCTGAAATTACAGAGCATTTTGCCGTATTGACTTCGGGTTCACGCGTTCAAATCGTGGAGCCCGGAAAAGAAACGGAAGCCTTAGATCGTGCGGTCAGGGAAATCGGCGGCAGCCCGGATTTAAGGCTGTCATGGTCCGACATTATGGCCAGCCGGGAAAAACGGGACCGGCTTTTCGCCGAGCTCAATAAGGCGCCTCTGAACCTTATCCGGCAGCGGATCAAAGAAGAAAACTTGCATGAGCTGGGTATTTTGACGGCTTATCCCAGAGGCCATGCGCATGCTTTTGAAATGAGCAGTTTTTATGAGAAATCTACGGATGATCTTTTTATTATCCGGATTGCGAATTTGAATGAAGATCCGGGGGCGCTTCATAAAAACCCATTCGGTGAAATTATCCACAAGGAAATTGTTTTAAAAATGACCAAGGAGTTTTCACGCCGCACCAGTAAAACTTTGGTAAAACAAAATGCCGGTTATACAGGCATGGATGCGCTGCCTGTCAGTTATATGACAGTCGCCTACATGTCGCGGTTTTATGATGTGGCTGCTTGGGAGAAAATGCTGCCCAAGGGGATTGAGCTGGATGATTGGACGGAGATGAAGAAAGTTTTTGACGAAATCTTTTCGTCGCAAAGCACCGGCCGCAGCAAAATTTATGTTTTTGACTTCGGCCAGGGGCATATTTGGCAGGACACGGGACATTTGACGCCGGTGCATCAGTTATTTGAGTTCCTGGCCTTCAGTCCTGAAGGAAGAATGAGCATGCAGCTCCCTAAGGACCAGAGCCGCAACTTGATTGATACTAATTTGGTGGTTGGCCAAAACTTGATCGTTGAGGATCCTGCCGCGGAATATCTTTTCGATAATGTCCGGATCCTTGGGGGCGGGAAAATTGAAATCCCGAAGGGTGCAACCCGTATCGTGATGTCGAATGCCGCGATTTATATCCCCGAGGGCAAAGTATTTCGCCTTCCGAAGCACACGCAAATTCTGGATGCCGCTTTTTGGGCTGACCAGGTTTCATTTACCGAGCATGCCTATCAAACAGGGTATATTCGCCTGAGCAATTTCTTTCCTGCGCCCACTTCAGAAGGGGTGATCATCAATGCGGATCAGAATGTGAATACGATTCGTGTTTCCACAGGCAGAGGTTTTGACATTGCTGTTTCGCGAAGTTCCATTTTTCTGCCTTTCAAATTTAGCGGCGGGTTAAAAGCCATGATTCGCGATTATTTGTCCGATACGGGTAAATGGGCAACTTTTATCGAACGCTATCCCCTGGCTGAAAAGCAATTGAATATTTTGATTCACAGTAAAGATTTCCCTAAAAACATTCAAATCCAGAGCGCCGAAGATCTTCCCAGGTACTGGGCTTCTCTCGAGGGATCGCTGAAGAACGTGATTGAGAAAATTATTTTCCAGGTACTGGTTGATGAGCATCCCTCCATCTTGCGGGATCCTGCAAAAATTGATTTTAAAAATATTGACGGCTACGCAAATGGTTTTATTGATTTGCCCCAGCCTTCGTTGTCTGGGAAAAAATTTGCAGATGCGCAAACCGATATTGATTATGGCCGGACAGATGATCGCCGGGTTACAAACATTGGGGAGCTGGAAACTGCAAAAAGCGGGGATCTTTTTCTGCTGAATAAGCGTTTCGCCGCCGTTCGTTCTGAGATGCGGGGAGTCGATGATTCGAAATCCGATTTGGAAACTCCTTTTGAGCACCTTCCAACGACTGAAGCCCGGCGCGTTGCTGCAGCCAAGTTCAAAGATGTCAAAGAGGATGCGCAGCTTTTAAGCTCAACGATACAGCTTGCCGAAACAGCCACTGGCCGGGTTTTGGTTTCAGCCAAGGTGCTGGCACAAAATCTGAACATCACGACGGAACGGGCGGTGGGTGTGATCGTGCGAGCCGTGATCATGGATGCGGTTCATGCCGGGCTCAATGCCGATACGGTACTTAACGTGGCCCGCAGGCATTTGGGACCTGACTTTGACATACTGTTCGGCAAAAGCAGCGGGCCTTTTTACAATATCCAGGATGTCATCAAGGCGAGCGAATTTGCCAATGAAGATACGCTTTATGCGTTGGCGATTTTCTTAATTGCCCGCCAGGGAGGGGATACCGTCCAATTTGCCGTCAAGCAGGATCAGCCAGAAGTCGTGTTTGATGATAGAGTCATCCGGTCCCAATTGAGAGATATTTTAGATAAACTTCATCAAAATTTGAGGCTTGCAGACCAGGACCAGCTGCGTTTTGTCAGCGTGAAGCAGGTTTCTCTCCTTGGGCGGACTTTCGATCGTTTTGCGAATGAGCCCGATCACAGACTGCGCAAGTCCGCGTTCCTCTCGGAAGTCTCTGCGGAGCTTAGTCAAGTTGGCTTTGGATTGTCCAGGGCTCTGTTGGATCGGCGGGGACTGAAAAGTGGAGCGGCCCTTCTTCTGGTGCCGGCCTTACTTGAAGCTCAGAATCTTGATCAGTGGACTATTATTCAGCTGGGCTTGGCGGCCGATCATTTTGGAGTTGGTTATGCTGCACAGCTTTCCGCTAAAGTTGCGGCCATGACCGCAGAGCTCAAGGCGCTTGCCCGCTCCGCGTAATCTTTCCCGCTTTCTGCTATAATTTTCTCCAATGCCAGGTCATTTTCAGGATGATACGATTGCTGCGGTCGCGACGCCTGCCGGCGAAGGCGGCATCGCTGTCATTCGTCTGAGCGGTCCTGACAGCCTGCGGATCGCTTCCAAAGTGTTTTTTCCGAAAAGTAATTCCGCGCTTGAGACCTTTCCGAGTCATACAATCCATTTGGGTGAAATTTGCAGTCCATTTCTTCTCCCCTGCGGAGCGGGGGACCTGCCTGCCGGCAGGCAGGGGCTGGGGAGGGGGAAGAACCGAACTTCGAACGGCCAGATTCTGGACCAGGCTCTCGCCAGCATTTTCCGTGCGCCGCACTCTTACACGGGTGAAGACGTCATTGAATTAAGCCTGCACGGCGGCTCGGTTCTTGCGGCCAAAGTATTAAAAGTAGTTTTGGATGCGGGTGCGCGTCTGGCGGAACCAGGCGAGTTTACGCGCCGGGCTTTTCTCAACGGCAAGCTGGATTTGACACAAGCTGAAGCAGTCCTGGATTTGATCAAATCCAAGAGCGACCTTTCGATTGAAACGGCGATGCGGCAGTTAAGCGGCGCGTTGTCAGGACGTTTAAAGAATCTCAAAGACCGGCTTATGAAACTGTATGCGCACATGGAAGCGTTCCTGGATTTTCCGGAGGAGGATCTGGAGATTTACGAAGATCAGGAAATGGGGCGTCAGCTTCAATCGGTTGGAGACGAAATCGAGTCCTTGATCGGGAGTTTTCAAAGAGGCGCGCTTTTGCGCGAAGGGGCGATTTTGGCCATTGCCGGTAAACCCAACGTAGGAAAATCTTCTCTTTTTAACGCCCTGCTTGAACGTGATCGCGCCCTGGTCTCAGAACATGCCGGAACGACGCGTGATACCCTGGAAGAATGGCTTGAAATCCGGGGTCTTTCTATCCGGTTGGTCGATACGGCCGGGTTGATGCATGAAGCCGTTCATCCTCTGGATAAGATGGGGGTGGAACGCGCCAAAGTGTCACTGCGAAGCGCGCAAGCGTACCTTTTTGTGGTGGATGGGTCCGAAGCCCTCGGGGAAGAAGACCGGCAGGCCTTTGAAACGCTCCAGGCGCAGCGGCCTGTGATTCTGGTTGTGAATAAAGCGGATCTTAAAAACCGGCTTGACCGAAACGATTGCACGAGATTGCTTCGCTGCGCTCGCAATGACGAAGACGATAAGAATTGGATTGAAGTTTCTTCCAAAACCCGGCAGGGTTTTGATCAATTAGAAGAAAAAATATTTGAAACGCTGATAAGAGGGCGCACGGCCGCCGGCGAAGAGCAGATTACACGTCTGAGGCACAGAAAAGCCCTGGAATCAGCCCTTCAATTTCTGCGGCGCGCCGCAGAAGCGTTTAGGGCAAGGGCTTCGCTGGAGCTTGTCATCTTTGATTTGAAGCAGGCGATTGATGCACTGAAAGAACTGGTCGGCGAAATTTACTCGGAAGATCTTTTGGATGTCATTTTTTCGGAATTCTGTATTGGGAAATGAAAAGGGAACACTTGAGATTGCGTCGCTGCGCGCGCAATGACGAATTAAACATTAATGTCAAGGAAATTTTTAACAAAAATTTAAATCGTTTTTTAAATTTTTTTTGGAATTAATTTTTTTTATTATTTTTGATTGACACGCGAACCCACTCTGATAAAATGCCAAACACTTTCGGAAAGAAATTGTTCTTTGAAGCTTTTTTTGAAGCGGCCGGTTGAGAGAAAAGAACCCATCCCACTGTTTTTCCTTCACACCACGCGGTGGAAAAGGGGACAGACACGCAGTACAGTGTCTGTCCTCTTTTCCTGCACGATCCCTTAGCAGTTCTTTCAGCCGCAGTACCGGAATCAAAGATTTGAAGACAGCATTTCTGAAGCGGAGCAAAAGTTCATCGACGATGACTTATTTTGCGGCGAAAAAAAATCCAGCTCAAGCAGAAGACACCAAATTTAATCAAATAAAACTTAACTAAAGTTAAAATCAACCTATGCCGAACCATCCTCTATCGACACTACATATAGTATCTGATTTTAAATCAATCGCTATATGTGGTAAAATGAAGAAGGATGGCGGTACCGGCGTTTAAATTGATTTTTAAAAGTTTGTCATAAAAAAGGAGACCTCCCATGGGCGTTAAAACGGAGAAAAAAGCGGAAGAGGGGCCGGGGCTCAAAAGCGAAAATGTTGATGAGGTTCGGATTGGGGGGGGGGTAGGTTTTGAGCGGTTTTTTACTCATAAGGGAATCAGCACATTGGATGAGGTGAAATATGTACGGCGATCCTCCGTCATCACCAATCCGGACGGTTCGGTCGTTTTTAAAATGGAGGATGTTGAAGTTCCTGAGAGCTGGAGCCAGCTGGCAACCGATATCATTGTTTCAAAATATTTCAGAAAAGCAGGGGTCCCCGGAACCGGTCATGAAACAAGCGCGCGGCAAGTCGTTTATCGCATTGCCCATAGCATAAGGGTGGCGGGTGAACAATTTGGCGGTTATTTTGCGGCTCAGGAAGATGCGGCGATATTTGAAGAAGAGCTTCTGCATCTTTTAATCAATCAGAAATGCGTTTTTAATTCGCCGGTCTGGTTTAATTGCGGACTTTACCAGGAATACCAGATTCAGGGAAGCGGGGGCAATTATTTTTGGGATGCCGCCGCCGATTCAATCAAAGAATCCACCGATGCTTACTCTCACCCCCAATGTTCCGCTTGCTTTATTCAGTCAGTACAAGATGACCTTATGTCTATTTTTGACCTGGTTAAAAATGAAGCCAAGCTTTTTAAATACGGCTCGGGGACTGGTACCAACTTTTACCGCATTCGCGGCCGTCAGGAGAAACTCTCGGGAGGCGGGACTTCTTCCGGATTGATGTCCTTCCTTGAGGTGCTTGATCGCGGAGCCGGGGCCACCAAATCCGGGGGCACTACGCGTCGGGCCGCTAAAATGGTTTGCCTCGATATGGACCATCCCGAGATTGTGGACTTTATTAATTGGAAGGCGCGGGAAGAACGCAAGGTCAAAATGCTGATTGACGCGGGTTTGACGTCTGATTTTAACGGAGAAGCTTATCGTACCGTCAGCGGACAAAATTCCAATAATTCGGTGCGTGTTGCCGATGATTTTATGCAGGCTTGTCTGAATGATGGTGAGTGGCATACGCGTTTTCGCACGACTGGAGAGGTTTGTGAAACTTTCAAGGCACGCGATTTGATGGATCAGATTGCCGCAGCGGCATGGAACTGCGCGGATCCTGGGGTTCAATACGACAGCACGATCAATCGCTGGCACACGAGTAAAAACACAGGCAAGATTAACGCGTCAAACCCGTGTTCGGAATATATGTTCCTGGATGATTCGGCTTGCAACCTGGCTTCGATCAACTTAATGCGCTATGTGGACGAGCAGGGACGCTTTGATATTGAAGCCTATCGCCAGACCATCCGTGTTTTTATCACGGCCATGGAAATTGTGGTGGATTTCGCGTCCTACCCGACCCGGCAGATCGCCCAAAACAGTCACGATTACCGGCCGCTGGGGCTTGGCTACGCCAATCTGGGAACTTTATTGATGGTGGAAGGGATCCCCTATGATTCGGAAAAAGCGCGCGCTATTTGCGCCGCATTAACCGCAATTATGACCGGCCATGCCTATCGCACCTCCGCTGAAATCGCCGGATCAAAAGGGGCGTTCCCGGGTTATAAAAGGAATCGTGAGCCCATGCTGGGAGTCATGGAAATGCACCGCGAAGCGGCGTTTAATATTTCAGAAGAAGATTGCCCCCCCGATCTTTTGGCTGCGGCACGCGAAGACTGGGATAACGCGCTCAAACTTGGACACCGTTTTGGGTATCGCAACGCGCAGGCGACTGTCATTGCTCCGACAGGGACGATCGGGCTTTTAATGGATTGTGATACGACGGGCATTGAACCGGATTTCGCGCTGGTGAAATTTAAGAAACTCGCCGGCGGCGGTTATTTTAAAATCATTAACCAGTCGGTTCCCGCGGCTTTAAGAAAACAGGGGTATTCCGAGAGCGAGATTACCGACATGGTCGAGCACATCAAGGGGACCGCCCGTTTGGACGGTTCCCCATGGATCAACCGCCTAACGCTCAAGGAAAAAGGGTTGACGGAGGAAGAGCTCAATCGTGTCGAGGCCGTACTTCCGACGGCATTTGACATCTCTTTCCCGTTGAGCAAATGGGCTCTTGGCGAAGCGCCGCTGCGGCGTCTTGGCATTAAACCAGAGGCGTACAATCAGAAAGATTTTAACCTGTTATTCGCGTTGGGTTTTTCACAAGCCGAGGTTGAAGAAGCGAATAATGTTATTTGCGGCATGATGACGATCGAAGGTGCGCCGCACATGAAGCCGGAACATCTTTCAGTTTATGATTGCGCGAATAAATGCGGGAAATACGGCCGGCGGTATTTAGAGCCCATGTCGCATATTCGGATGATGGCGGCGGCTCAGCCATTCATATCCGGCGCCATTTCAAAAACCGTCAACCTGCCTCAAGAGATCACGGTTGAAGAAATCAAGGATATCTATGTCGAAGGCTGGCGTCTCGGGCTGAAGGCCGTGGCCCTTTACCGGGATGGGTCAAAGTATTCTCAGCCTTTGAATTCTAAGCGGTCGAGTGATTCTAAAAAAGACAACAAAAATAAAGCTGCGGAAGCGCAGGAACAGGCACTGCCAGCCTCTGCTGTTACGGCGGCCCCGCTGATTCCGCACCGGCGGCGTTTGCCGAAAAAGCGGATCGGGATTACCCAGGAAGCACGTGTCGGCGGGCAAAAGGTTTACTTGCGGACTGGTGAATACGAAGACGGGCGTTTGGGTGAAATCTTTATCGATATGCATAAAGAAGGCGCCGCCTTTCGTTCCATGATGAATTGTTTCGCAATTGCGGTGTCGCTCGGCCTGCAATACGGCGTTCCGCTGGAAGAATTCGTCAATGTGTTTACCTTTACGCGTTTTGAACCGCAGGGCAGCGTTGACCATCCGAACATTAAGTACGCCACTTCGATTGTGGACTATATGTTCCGGGTCTTGGGGATGGAGTATTTGGGACGGACCGATTTTTGTCAGGTCCCGCCGGATGAAGCCGATCTCCAGGTTCATCAGGCCAAGGCCGAAGCGGCCGCTGTTGAAACCCCTGTGTTACCCGCGCCGCCGGCTAAAAATGGGAATGGCCACACGAAGAAACCGGCGTCCCGTCTTCCACTTGAAGAACAGGACAAGACGGATGCTTCAGGCGGCAGTGCCAGTGTGCTGGACGAGCATCTTTCAGGCAT
>OBEQ011146151.1_pt1 | contig 12669 bp, 11 predicted proteins | sample 1670901 | NCBI WGS metagenome assembly OBEQ01 (sample SAMEA104232315, study PRJEB22302) | groundwater metagenome | biome: forest; feature: aquifer; material: groundwater | place: USA | collected 2011-08-07 | depth 5.4 m
AAGAAGGGGGAAAAGGGGGGGGGGGGGGGGAGATCCCGGAATCGACCCCGGACTTCAGCCCAACCATCGATAGCCGGTTTTCCATTTCTGAACTTTTCATTTTTCATTTTTCATTTTGAATTCTCTCCCAATAGGGGTCCCATGGAACAGTCTTTCGATCTCATCGTCATAGGCGCAGGCCCCGGCGGCTACGTTGCCGCCATCCGCGCCTCCCAGCTCGGCATGAAGGTCGCCTGCGTGGAGAAGGAGGACGCCCTGGGCGGCACCTGCCTGCGCGTGGGCTGCATCCCCAGCAAAGCCCTGCTCGAGGCCAGCGAGCATTACCACCAGGCCAAGGACGGCCTGGGCCGCTTCGGCGTGAAGGTGGGATCCGTGGAACTGGATCTGCCCGCCATGCTCGCCCACAAGGACGGCGTGGTCAAGGCCAATACCAAGGGCATCGACGGACTCTTCAAGAAGGGCAAGGTCGCCCGCTTCCTGGGGCACGGACGCCTCGCCGGTAACGGCAAGGTTACCGTCGATCCCGGCGCGGGCAAGCCCGTGGAGACCCTCACGGCCAAAAACATCCTCATCGCCACCGGCAGCAAGGTGGCCATGCTCCCGGACGTCAAGGTGGACGGCAAGGCCATCGGCACTTCCACGGAAGCCCTGGCCTACACGGAAGTGCCCCGGCATCTGGTCGTGATCGGCGCAGGGGCCATCGGCCTGGAACTCGGTTCCGTATGGAGCCGCCTGGGCGCCAAGGTCACGGTGCTGGAATACCTCAACCGCATCCTGCCGGGCATGGATGTGGAAATCTCCGCCGAGGCCCAGAAAATCCTGGCCAAGCAAGGTCTGGAATTCAAGCTGGGCACTCGGGTCAAGTCCGCCAAGTCCACGCCCAAGGGCGCCCTCGTCGAATGCGAAGGCCAAGACCCTATCGAATGCGACAAGGTGCTGGTCGCCGTGGGCCGCGTTCCCAACACCGAGAACCTGGGCCTGGAAACCGTCGGCATCAAGCCTGACGGCCGCGGCCGCATCTCCGTGGACGAGAAATTCGCGACCTCGGTCCCCGGCATCTACGCCATCGGCGACGTGATCCCGGGCGTCATGCTCGCGCACAAGGCCGAAGAGGAAGGCATCGCCTGCGTGGAAGGGTTGGCGGGCAAGCATGGGCATGTGAACTACAACGCCATCCCCAATGTCGTCTACACCCATCCCGAAATCGCCTCGGTGGGCAAGACCGAAGAAGAGTTGAAGACGGATGGCATCGCTTATAAGAAGGGCTCGTTTCCCTTTATGGCCAACGGACGCGCGCGGGCTTTGGCGCAGATCGACGGGCGCGTGAAGATCCTGGCGGACGAGAAGACCGATCGGATCCTGGGCGTTCACATCATCGGGCCGCGGGCGGGGGATTTGATCGCGGAGGCGGTGGTGGCGATGGAATTCGGGGCGAGCGCGGAGGACATTGCGCGGAGTTCGCATGCGCATCCGACGTTGGCGGAGGTGATGAAGGAGGCGGCGTTGGCGGTGGATGGGCGGGCCATACACATCTGACACGGGTTAGAACTTGGTGGTCAGTTCAGGAGCAGACTGATTATCGGGGTCAGGATGATCGGCTGTATGACCACCTTATACTCCCAGCCAGATTCTACAGACCCACCACGGCCAATCCCTGACTTTGGATTGCTGGGTTGGATTTTCACCCCACGCCAAGCTGCTACACTGTGAGTCCGGGCACGGGCTTTTACAAGCATAAGTAAGACCAAACCCTCCAGGCAATGGGGACAGGCATTTTCCGCCCACCAAAAATGCCCCCCATGAACGGCGCCAGTCCGAAGCGCACCCTTACGAGCGGGTTGAACGCAAGCCATTGTCAGGTGAAGCAGTGCGAGAACTGAATGAACCGCGTTCTTCTGTGGAACGGCGGCGACAGCGTTAAAATTGCCGTAGGTTACTGGGAGGGCATGAGGTTCTTGAGACCAGTCCCTTGGTGGCTACCGGAATTGACGTATAAGGGATAAATCATATCTTTGAAAGTGATTCGTCGTGCCCGTCTTCATTTCCTCACACAAACAAAGCAGTCATGTACAGATTAATCCTTGCCACCCTCGTTTTGATCTCCGGAATGGCCATGGCCCAGACCATCCCCGATTACCGCATCACCTCTACGCGCAAATACGCGGGCACTTATCCACTGGCGAGCGTGAACGTAAGGCAAATCGGCCTGAACCCGGCGCTCAAGCCTGTGATTTTCGTCGAGGGCTTCGATATCTTCAACACCGATGATCTCAACGCCCTGCAGAACAATCTGCAGAGTCCCGAGGCCAATCTGAAGCAATCCCTGCTGGACCAGGGCTACACCCTGTTCATCGTCGACTTCGCCAACAGCCAGGACTACATCCAATCGAACGCCATGGCGCTGATCGATGTCTTCAACGATTGCTGGGAGCGTTCCCTCAAACGCGAGCCCATCAAGGTCATCGGAGTCAGCATGGGCGGCATCGTCGCGCAGTATGCCTTGGCCCGCGCCGAAAACCTGGAACTTGATCACCATTGCAACCTGTACGTTTCCTTCGACGCCCCGCATAAAGGCGCGAATATGCCCGTTTCTGTCCAGCTCTTCATAGCCTTCTTCGCCGATATGAACGATGACGCCAAGCAGTTCAAAGCCATCATGAATTCCCCGGCCGCGTCGCAGTTGCTCATATTCAATGGCTTCGTCACCAACCGGCCCCAATTGGAATTCGAAATGGCGTGGTTAGGTTACCCCAGGAAAACGCGCAACGTGGCCATCACCAACGGCATGATCAACGGTACGCGCAAGGGAATCGGGGATTATAAGCAGGCCATCACCTGGAACCTCGACGGTCCCGCCTACTATGCGGCTTCGGCGCGCTTGTATACCGATCCTTACAATTACCGAAACGGCGATCGCGCCTTCTACGGATCTAGGACCAACTCCAGCGGAAAGTTTAGCGCCACCACCAATTTCAGCGGCAATCAGCCCTCCTACGATGATGCCCCCGGCGGTTATTTCAATGCCTTCGAAATCCTCGACAGCAAGCTCAATATCACGAAAGCGAATTTCAAATTCTTCGGGTATACCGTTTCCCTTAACGCCAGCAGCACGTACGCGAACCCGATCCCAGAACATAGTTTCGTGCCGACCATCAGCGCCCTCGACATCAAGGATTTGGACGTCACGAAAAACGCCAACCTGGAATTGGACATGACAACGTGGCCGGACCTCGCGAGCCACACCCCGTTCGCGCGGGTCTTCTATCCCAGCTACTCGTCCATCAATGAGCACCACGGGCGACTCACACCGCAGAACATGCAGTTCATCCTCGAGGAAATCCGGAAAACCACCAAGACCGGATTGTCGCCGGCGGTGTTGTCCCTCTTACTGCAATGAGACTGGCGACCGGCGCTCTTGTGGCCGTTCCCTTCCTTATCTCGTGTTTCGGGCCGGTGATCCCGGATTCGGACTGCGCGACGACGAGTGGCGACGTCGCGACCAGCGCGGTTTTCGATGTCCATTGGGAAAATGCGGAAGGTGGCATCGAAATCGTGCGCGATTCCTCCTTCGCCCGTACCTTCAGCGGCAGGATAATCGGCTACGATTGCACGCGCGATGCGTGCCGGAAAAATTGGTCGACACCAGCAGAATTCTTCTACGCCGTCGATGGCGACGGGAAACCTGATTCAACCTCCTGGAATGAAAATACCTTGGTCATGGCCAGGCGGTGGAAAATAACCCTTGCCTCGACTTCGCGCCTTGCCTTCACCATCTCCACCTCAGGACGGTGCACGCACGATTATGCCGCGAGCTCGAAGCCTTTTTTGGACGAGTAATATCGAATGGTCAATTCGCCGGTGAGCGTAGGTGCCGCGAGCGATTTCCCGGGTATGCTTTTCCCGTGGGCAAAAACGAAGAAGAGCTCAAGGGCGACAGTATCACCTACAAGAAGGGTTCCTTCCCTTTCATGGCAACGGACGCGCTCGGGCCCTGGCCCAGATCGACGGCCGAGTGAAGATCCTGACGGACGTGATGAAGGAGGCGGTATTAGCGGTGGATGGCAGGGCCATCCACATCTGAATATCGGGCCAATCGGGCCCGTCACTTCCTAGTCTGCTCCTACCTGAATCGCATAAATGAGATCCCGGGGAGTCCCATCGTAAGTTTGCTTATCTGTGGAGATTTGGATCCCGGTTCCCGATGCTTGCGCCGTCAAAAGCGTTGAAAGGATGCCCTTTGCTTTTTCCAGATCCTGGGCGACGTTGGCATCGAATAAGTAATAATAGGAAACCGAATTTGTTTCATTGGTAGTCAAGTAGACCCTCGCCCGATTGTTCGTCGAAGGCGCAGTCCGGTAATCTAATCCGCAGGACTTGATGGTTTTCAACGAAGTCCAAGCCGGATCGCAAAATGCCAAGGCCGAAACAAAGCCAATGCAGCCCAAGACTTTTGAAATAAGACTCATATTTGCTCCTTGCAAACGAGGAAACGCATTCGCACATTGATGTCCATCTTCGGCGCTCGCAATCGAAGGTTTAATCACCAAATTAGCCGTAGTCAGTAGGTTCATGAATTTTCCTTTTTTGATTGTTTGAGAATTGCAGAAATGTGTGCGCTTTCAAATATAAGACGGCAAAGACCGGTGCCGTAGGACAATTTATTCGCGCCAGACCGGGAGCTCTGGAACCGGCGTGGCGCAATTGAATACTTTCCCGGACACCGATTTTTTGCATGGAGCCGGGCCCTATTACTGTAGCAGTAAGTTCAATACGGGAACCAGATTCACGGCCTTCCGGACCGGTCTGAACCCAAAAGTTCCATTTCGATCCGGCGCTCCCGCAGGTTATATAGTCTTCGGAACCGAGAGGGACTCCCATCGCGTACCTGGCATTATCATGATAGTCGCTGCCTTGAGCGCATTGGTAGTCCGGGCCATAGTCCCCATTGATATCAAAGTTGTGGTCGCGGGCCCATTCGGACACGTTTCCTAACATTTCATACAGCTTCCAGGGATTGGGATTCTTCACAGCAGCAATGCCAACATCGGTTCCAAGGAAAGAGCGCTTGGCGGATTATTGAGAGCCTCATATATTTCATCTCCATGAGAAGTCGCCCCCTGGAGCGGAGTTCCATTTTCCCCGACACCGGCGATATCCATATGCGGTACGCCGATGTCGGAGTCCCTTTTCTTTCTGAGTCTTTTCATCCGGAACGGATCGGTTGGGCGGAAAATCTTCGCGGCTTGCTGGCTGCTGATATCCACCGCGAGATCACTGGTCTCCCCCCACTCCGCATCGTAGGGGTGCACCTTTTGCCTGATAATCGGTCCCAACTGGTCCACGTATTGCCAGCAAGCCTTGAAATCGGTTCCCGATAACCCCAGGGTGAAAAAGCTGGTCAAGATATTCACCGTTGGCGCCAGCCATGCGGAAACGTTATCCGCAGTTCCATCGCAGGTTTCGTAAGCCTTATTGATTGCGATATCGACCATCTTATCGATAGCGCCGGGATCCATGAAACCATGGTAGGCGGTCATGGGAATCCTCCGCCCATTGTATGGGGCCTTGGGATAGCCGTTTTGCATCAGGCTCGTGATGAAGGTCGATCGTTGTGTTCCGGAGGGGGGAGCCCAATTGACGCCTGCGGGAATCCAGTCGCTATTGGAATAATTGTATGGGTAAGCCAGATTGATATCGGTCGAAGTGAAGTCCGAAAATGCCGACCGTGCGGCCTCAAGGGGATCCACCCTCATGGCGGTCCATCCCCGCGGATTCGAAATCTCGTTTTTGACGTAGTAAAATCCGGGGGTGTACACGGTCCCATCGGGCCTTTGTTGATTCATGAACCTGTAACCGATGATGCCGTTGCTTTGTGGCATTTTAATGTAGTACGGTCCCAACTCGGTCACCCCATATATCATGTCGCTTATGGATAATTCGTTCCCGAACCCGTACACGTATTCACGAAGCTTGTCGACGTTGGGAAGCCCGCTTTTGTCCGATGCGATTGCGGTGCCGAGATGAGGGGTATCGAGGGTGACGATCGACCTGATGTGGTTCACCGGATTTTCCAATGAGGTCGAACGGTTGTACATGATCACGCCACGCACAACCAAGCCGCCCTGACTGTGGCAGACAAGGTCGATAACCCTGTCCGGATTCACCTTCCAATCGGAATAATACTCATCCAGAACCTCCGTCATCCTACGGTACAATTGGCTGGGCTGATTCTCCTCCCGGATGTTATTGGACTTGGTCAAGATGTCGGGGCTCGTTTTATCGATCCAGGCGAACGGTGCGGGTTGGTGGTTGTCCGGATTGACTGAAGTATAGAACTCCAAGCCGTTATGGTTAATCTCCTTGGAATCGACTTGGGTCGCTGCCGCTGCAATCGAGAAGTTCAAGCCGCCTGCCGCGTCGATCCCGTATTTTTGGGCGAGGATAAGGGCCGCGGAATTATCCTTATAGCCCCTCACCCATCCGTTCCTGTAGCTTTCGGTAAGCGGCAGGTAGGCCTTGTTGGTCCAATCTGCGATCGTTTTGGCAAGGAACGGATTGGGATTGAAGGTTCTGCTGTCTCCGGCAACCGACCCCCCGATTCGGCTGGTTCCATCCTGGCACTTGATTGTCACGTTCCAAGTCGAAACGTAACCACGGTAGGTTGTGGGGGTCGAGAGGGTCCCGGTGGGGGATTTGCAGACTTTAGAAGCACTCATGGCTCCCCATGTGCCCATATCCGAACTGATGCCATGAACGAAAAGCACCGGGTTCCGCAAAGAACCGGACCATGGAGTCGGCCATTCCGCCAAAACATTCGCAACCAAGGTAAAGAGAATGAGAACTGACTTTTTCATGGCCTACCCATTTTTTAATATTCTCAGGAATCCTATGGTTAGACGAAAAAGGTTACGCGATCGCGGACAACTTTATTCGAAGATGCAGACCTGGTTTTAGGAGGCGGCGCTGGCGGCGGACGGAAGAAGTATCCACATCTGATGAACGAGTCGCCCCCACACACCAGGGAGTTGAGAGCAGGCTTTTCATTCATGCCGCCCCCCTCAATTTCTAGTTGGATCCGTTTTGTATAGCGTCAAAACAAGTTTGCCCATTATTAGGGCATGCTTGATTCTCAGCATTCAAGTAAGAAAGAACATAAATTCCTTCTCCTGTTGATTTGGCAGTTAATAATGTCGATAGAAATTGATTGGCTTTTGATAAGGAAATCGCATTTCCAGCATCATAATAATAATAATAGGCAGTAGAATTTTCTTTTACAGCAAGTTGAATTCTTGCGTTAGTACCTGCTGGATATCCAGATGTGGCGAATCGCATATCAACACCAACTGACTTTACAGTCAAAGGCGAAGGATTCCAGTTTTCAGCATTGCTATTTACGGAAATAAAGGCGAGAGCGAGTAATAACAATTTAATTTTCATGGGATATTTCCTTTTATGAGATTAGTGATTTGTGAGAGTATCGGAAAATAGGTTGGGGTTATTTGATTCCAATATTTATCCACCGGGGGAGACCATTCATTAGTGCGGTCATAACCTGAGTATAGAAAATTTCCCGCACCGATCCAGCGGCTGCCGGCAATGCCAGCGATAGGCAAATGAAATATGGCGGGTATGATTTTCATTATTCCTCCCCCCCCTTTTTTTTTCATTGAAGTTTCGGGTGATCTACTTGGATTCGGAAAGATTTTATAGCAGAAGCAAGGCAATTATGGGTGTCATATTGAAAGGAATCTTGTAGGGCTTGATGGTATAGCCGAATCCGATTTTGTCGGGATAGACCATTATCGGTTCGCTGCTATTCACCACCGCCATGTCTATGCTGGGAAGCACTTTTCCCAAGCCCGTTAGGTCCAGGCATTTCGTGTTATCGATCACCTTGTTGACCACGTCGACCACCTCGGTTTTAATGGCGCACGAAACGGGGCTTCCCGACGCGAGGCAATAGATGACGGGTGGCGCGATTGACGAAGCGGTGGGGCACAATTGGATCGATCCCGCGCTCTTGCCTGCGTCGGATTTGCTGATATTGAGCGTCCCTTTCACGACGAAGCGGTAATCCTCATTGTACTTGTAGGTCCAGCCAGGGAAATCGAAGTTCGAGGCAAGGTTCAGATCCGTGGTCAAGATAGCGCCGTTGTTCGGCGCATCGAGGGTAAGCCCGAACTTCTTGATCGTCGCCGAATAGGTCACTGGAAGCACGCTGCCGAGGTTTTGGTATCCGGATTGATCGAGGCCTTTCGTGGCGCGGAATTTTTCCAGGATGTCGTTGATGGTGGCCAACGATACGGAGGCTTGAATGCGATCGGTTTGCGCGTGGCTGACGCCCGCCAGCGCGAGGGCCGCGAAGATAAGTGCTGAGTGCCAGGAATTGTGCTTCATCATCTGCGTCCTCATTTGATCGTTAAAGTGTTGTTGTCGAGTTGCTTCTTCACATAATCGGTATTGAGGCCGTTATATTGGTCGGAAGTGTGGAAGTGCGTTAACTGGTTGTTGTAGTCCGCACGGAAATAGAGTATCGAATTGTTGTTGATATTGGAGGCGGTACTGTAATACTTGAGGTTCGAATAGCGTGGAAAGCCATTCTGAGAGGTTGCCGGATTCAGGGTGATGACATCGCTATACTGCTGGTAATGGCCGTAACCATCGCCGATCCAGGGGTTGGTGACCTGCAAAGGGACGTTCGATTCGAAGTGGAATTGGCCAAGGAAGTTGTAGGGTCCGCCTCCCATAAGCCACAAGCCGAAGTCGAAGGCTTCGAGTTCCCACTTGGGAGCCACGGAAAGCTTGAGCAAATCCTTCTGGAGCGAGAAGGAAACCTTGTAATCGTCGCGGAAGACGATGGAGAAGCTTTTCTGGAGTTGCGTCGTGCCCGCCGTTATGGGCCCACCCAATTCCTGCATCACTTCATTGGGATAGATCGAGAATTGGCCGAATTCATCGGTGAGCGCGGTTTTCACATAGACGGGCAGGGTCGCGTCAAGCGCCGATGCCACGCCTGAGAGGGCCATGGTCACGCGCTTTTTAACGCCGGAATAGGTCAAGGTTACCGAGGATATGGGAACGGTCTGGCTGAAGCTCAAGTCATAGGACTTGGGAGTGCCGGTGAGATCGTAGGTCACAATGGAACGGAAGTTCACGGCCAGGCTACCAGCTTCGATATCGACCGCCATCTTCTGTACGCGGATACTGATGCTGGTGGCACCGCTCCCTAGCGTATAGGGCTTGGCGAACGCCGAGTTGAGTAACGTATTAAGCGCGACCTCTCCAACCTCGAGATCGACGGGGGGTTGAAGCGTCTGTATGGCAGGATAGATTGTTGCGTTGGCCGCGTGCGCGCAGACCAGCCCAATCAGAAGAGACACGAATTTCTTGTTCATGGTGGAATTCCTATCGGGTGCGGGTGACATGACCAAACCATGCCAAACTCAATTCGGCATCAAGGTCCAATTTTTTTGGTGCTTTTCATTAGGTGATTCAAGATTGTTGCATTTATTCCCTTGTTTCTTATTTTGCTACTGGCCATATCCTTTCTTGGGGGGGGTCTTCGTAGTTCTTGATTTTCTACAATCTCCTGTGATATCCATAAGACGCGCTCAATCCCGGACCGGAGGACATTTTTTTTCGTTCACCGATTCAAAAGTGGGTCCCCGAACCCATCCAGCGAATACTTCTTTGCGGCCGCGCAGAACCATTTCACATTTCCCAGGCGTTCTAAGAAAGGAAGATGGCGTGAGCGTCCTGGCCATTGCTGTCCCAGACCGTTGGCAGAAGCGGCTACCAGATCGAACACTTGGACGATCCTCGCCAACGAATCATGTTGCAAGTGAAGACGAAGGTGAACCCTTCCTTAGCCGAACTGATCCAGCGCTTGGGCTAAGCACCCGCCGAATCCATATCCTGAAAGCAGGTTCCCGATGGGAGCCTGCCTTTTTTGCACCTTTCCGATTTTCCGGACAGGCCATGCAAATTCGGGAAGGGGACCGCACAATGGACGGCGGTGGGCAGGTTACGGGTTGGGGGCCGGCCAGTCGACCCGGACCGTGTCCCCGGAACGCCTGGCCAGCACTTTGCGGCAGGGAACCATTTTAACCGGGAGTGAGCCCATTTTGTAGATGAGGGAGGCGTCCGTCAAGCGGAGGATGGGGCGTTCGTCCGGGTTCATGAAAGTGGAGAAATCCAGGCTATTGCCCCGAGTAATGAGGGAATACGACTTGGCTAAAAAGCAGGTATCGTCGCCGGCGGCGGCGCAAACGTAGACATCGCACCAAGGGTAGATTGCATAGGGGGACCCGGAATCGGGATTCTCAAATGGGACTTTAATGAGCCGGTAAATTTCCGCCGCCGACGCGCCCGGATGCTCCTGGAAGATGGGGTTCCATCCGTCGGATTGCCATGCGGTCCAAAGCTTATCCAATTCGATCGGACCGTCCGGGGTTTCTTCTTCCTTAAAGCATCCTCCCAACAGAGCCAGGATCAAGCCGGCCCCGAACCATGATTTGACCGGGAGGAATCCGCGCTTCATTGCATGAGCAGGAGATTGATCGCGGCCATCGAAGGGCCCGACGTCCTAGCCATTTCATCGAGGAACCAGGCCTTGTTCTGATGGGTGATATGTGCGTGTACCTGGTTTTTCTCAGGCATGTAGATATTCGCGAACATGCTTTTGGGCTGGAGTGCAGCCTGTTGCCCGATGAAATCCTGGTGCCAGTTCGCCGTCACGTTGGCGGAATAGCCTAAATCGTTCCGGAGCCCGATGGCGGAAAACGTGGGGACGAAGGCATGGCCGACATTGAAGGCGGCGTCGAAGTTGAAGACATCCGTATTGAACTTGTCTTCTCCGTTGTTGTCCCATTCGTTCCGCAATTGGGAATAGCTTTTCCGAACGCCTCCCGGAGCCGTTTCCACGAATACGGGTTCACTCCAGTTGAAAATCCACCGGTCCTGGCCCGGTTCCGCCAGCCATCCGTCCACATCGCCTTGGAACACGCCGAGACTGACGTTATCGCTCCAGCCCGTGTAGAGATAGATATCCGCCACATCGGGACTCACTCCCAGGCACCATAGGGTATAAGCCGGGCATTCGGATGCTTCCTGCTCGGCCCACCAGTTCCCGATCAACCGTTTCTTGGGAAGGCCTAGGCCTTCGCTGCGGCCGGAACCGTTGCTGACCGCGGCCGTGCGGATGCGGAAATGGCCCGCGGAATGCTTGTAGTAGTCGTCCGCCTTCTGGAGGTTGGACGGGGCGTTGATGTCCGCCATGAACTTCCCATGGTCGGAAGCGGGATTTTCGTAGTCCGACACCGTCTGGTCGCCGTAGTCGGTTTCAGGGCCGTAGCCGTTTCTAGGATTGATGTAATAGAGCAACATCTCCTTGGCGGCCGGGCTCAAGACCGCGGCGCGTTTCGCGTCGATGCTGGCATCGCGGCTATAATACCCGAAATAGTAGAGGAAGGCCTGGATTGACATCGGGATAACGGCTCCACGATTAGGCGCGTCGAGGAGCGCTAGGTTGGAGATGCTGGGAAGCGTGCCGGAGTAGCGTTCACGCATGGATTGGACGCCATAGCGTGCGATCAATCCCCCCATGCTCGGTCCAATGATGCGGATGGGCGTGGCGGGCGAGGCGCAATTGTCCGACACGTGCCAAATCGCGGACTGCAGGGCCCAGGCGTTGTCTTCGATGGCGGCGTTGGGATACATGTATTGGACGAGGACGATTTCGTGCCCGTTATCGTATAAGGTCTTGAGCAGCGGCGTTTCCGCAGTCGGGTCTAGGGCTTCGTCAGTCGTTTCATCGAATGTGGTGGAGAGCTGCCTCTCGAACGCATCGAAATCCTCCGCCATATATCCGAAGTCGGGCTGAAAGCCCTGGGTCACGATGATCGGTTTCTGGTAGCGGGCCCCGCTATACAGGGGATGGTTGCTGTAGACGCGCATTCTCCATCCGATGGAACGGGCGGCCACGTCCGCCGGGAATCCTTCCTGGGACCAGGCGCCCCGGTTGAACGGTCCCGACGGAGAGGTGACCGAGGTGAATGGGTAGCACCAGGCGTCGAAATTCGATGCCGTGGAGAGCTTCAAGGCGAAATAATTTGCGGGTGTCACCGTGGCGGCGGGCAGGAAAGGCGCGGTTTTCTGGATGACCGTGTATTTGACCATCGCGGCCGAGGTCCGCACCTCTTCCTGTTCAACCTGCAACCTAACCTTGGCAAACAGTTCGGCCTGTAACTGTTTGACCAGGCCCGATTCGTAGACGACCTTGATATCGAGAAGGTTCTTTCCCGGTTGCGGCAGATGGTAGATCACGTCCCCGCCCAGGGGGATGGTCACCATGGTGCCCCCCTGCCCGATAAGGATCTGCTTGATCTTATCGTTGCTGTTGGAAAGGTAGAACGCGTCCCGTACCATGAAGGTTACGGTAGCGAATGGGCAGGTATCGACCGCGAAGGCGAACCGATGGTATTCGCCAGGCGTGACGCCGAGTTGATTCTTCTTGATGTAATGGTATTTCACCCGGGTCACCAGTGTAAGCTCTCGCGCTCTGGCAGCGTAACGATCCCATTCTCCACTCCCTGCTGATTCTGTTCCCTTTTCCTCATTGTTGATTTCATCCTACACAGAAAGGCCCCACCCATGATTGGAAGGGGCCGG
>OBEQ011410325.1_pt1 | contig 12666 bp, 11 predicted proteins | sample 1670901 | NCBI WGS metagenome assembly OBEQ01 (sample SAMEA104232315, study PRJEB22302) | groundwater metagenome | biome: forest; feature: aquifer; material: groundwater | place: USA | collected 2011-08-07 | depth 5.4 m
GCTGGATATAGACGATGAAGTTTTGGCAAAATTAGACGTGGTGGGGGCGTCGGCGCATTCCTATTTTTCGATGAGCGAAACAGAAATGACCAAGCGGATTGTCAGAGCGATGGCCAATCCCCATGTGGATATAATTTTTCATCCCACCGGCCGGATTATTCAAAGAAGAGAGCCGTATAAAGTAGAGATGGCTAAACTAATCGCCACTGCCAAGCGAACCAAAACAGTTCTGGAAGCCAATGCTTCTCCCGAACGGCTGGATTTAAAAGACGAATATATTCGCCAAGCCATCGAGGCCGGAGTAAAAATTGCCATTGATTCTGACGCCCATTCCATTTATCATTTTAAATTTTTGGAATATGGCATTGCGCAAGCCCGCCGCGGCTGGGCGGAAAAGAAAGATGTGATTAATGCCTACAGCTGGCCGGAGATGCTTAAAATGTTAAAATAAAAAGCGCCTTTTTGGACGCTAATGCCTAGTTATCTTTTTCTTTTTCTTCTTTTTAGAACTTTTTAAAGTTTTCATTAAAATTCGCACCCCTGTCACTATTTCTTTGGGAGTTAGATTTGTCTCGTATTTGGCTTTTTTCATTTTTCTACCCCTTCCTTTTTATTTCGGCATCACTTAGAAGTTTGGTCATCGTATTCTGTTTTTTCTTTGGCAGATCAATCTGAGATCGGATAGATCTAATTATTGATTCCAGGCACTTCTCGATATTTTTATGGGTGACTGTTTCAAGGGCTTCCGGTTTGAAGTCCCAGGATCGAAGGCAGTCCATCTCAAACCGAGTTTCAAAATCTTCACCTGTACCCAGCCCGTCCGGCTCGGTCATCGCGATTTTTAATTTCATGGTCAGACCGCCAAATTCATATTTATAAAAACTGACCTTAAATTCTCTGACTATTTGATCACTGATTGCTCCCAACCTATTTTTCAAGAGCATACAGAAACGAAAAGCGAATTCGATGTCTCGCTCTTCTGGCCCCCTCTTTTCCAAATAAGATCCGTGATGATCAGTGCCGAAGTCGTTAATACTTATTGTAGCCACGTCTATAACTCCATGTTTTTAAGTAACTTTTATGCTAATATATAAAAAAGTTTTGATTTAGTCAATTAGTAATAAAAAACGCTTCTAGTGAAGCGTCAATCAAAATCAAATAAATGCCGATAATGCCGATATCAATCTTGATTACGGTTGTCCCCAAAAAATTACTGGCAGAAGAGAAAGAGCAAGAAGAGCAAAAATTCCGATCATATTACCAATTGTGCTAATAATCGCCTTGTCTATCTCATGGTTTCTAATACCGAAAAGCAAATTCCAACCGGCCAAAATAGCAATTACGGCGAAGGCCATAAAAGGATCAACATGAATAATCATAACCCCCCTTTTTAAAAGAACCCTCTTATTAGCGTATACTAAATAAGTAAAATTGTCAACTATGAGCAAATTTCAAGAAAAAGTTTATCAAGCGGTGGCCAAGATTCCCAAAGGGGAAACTAGGACTTACGCTCAAATTGCGGCGGCCGTTGGCTACCCGCGGGCTTATCGGGCGGTAGGTAATGCGTTGAACAAGAATCCATTTTTGGGGAAAGTGCCTTGTCATCGCGTGGTTCGTTCTGACGGAAAAGCTGGGGGATATATACTTGGTACTCAAAAAAAGATACAATTATTGAAAGGAGAGAAGTAAGCTTTCCAGGGGCGTAGTGGGTACAGTTTTTGTTTTAGGAACTAAAACGAAAACTATGTACCCCGAGAGCCCCTCGAGATAATATTGTGTCTAAGCGAATTTTATTAGTTGGAGGAGGAACTGGTGGCCATGTTTTTCCTTTAATGGCCGTGGCCGACTCTCTACAAAAATTAGCCGCTCAACAAGGCCAGAATTTAGAATTGATTTTACTTGGAGAAGGAAAGTTTTTTTCTGAAGCGGCTAAGCGGAGCGGTTTAAAATACAAAAAATTTATGGCTGGCAAATTCCGACGGTATTTTAGCTTGGCTAATTTGATTGACTTGCCAAAAATTCTCATTGGCTTGATCCAATCCTTCTGGTACCTCTTTTGGCTGATGCCCGACGCCATTTTTACCAAAGGGGGCTACGCTTCTGTTCCTCCAGCCCTGGTAGCTAAACTTTTCTTTATTCCTATTTACATTCATGATTCCGACGCCATCCCTGGAGCGGCTAACCGTTTAATCGGCCGTTGGGCTAAAAAAGTTTTTATTTCTTTTGAAATGGCTCGGTCATATTTTCCGGTGGGCAAAACAGAATTAACTGGCAACCCCATTCGCCAAGAAATTTTAAATGGCGATCGAAACCAAGCTCTTCAATTTCTCCAGTTATCGGATCAACTGCCGACAGTTTTAGTTTTGGGCGGCAGTCAGGGGGCGCAGAAAATAAATGAGATAATTTTACAATCACTTTCTAAATTAACAATGAAATTTCAAGTCATCCACCAAAGCGGAGAGTCAAATTACGAGGCCGTGAAAAAGTCAGTGGAGCAAATTAGACCAGCCAATTATCATCTTTATACCTTTTTTGATTCCAGCACTTTATCTTTAGCTTATGCGTCTGCCGATGTAGTTGTTTCTCGTGCCGGCGCCAACCTGCTTTCGGAAATTTCAGCGGTAGGTAAACCAGCCATTCTGATTCCACTTTCCAGAAAAGCCAGCCGAGGCGAGCAGATTACCAATGCCATTGAACTGTCTAGATACGGAGCAATAATAATAGAAGAAGATAATTTGGTTCCTAGTGTTTTGATCGATCAAATCGAACACGCTTACCAAAACCGCGCTGAACTTGGGGCTAAAATTAAAAATTTCGCTAGTCTGGATGCGGCGGATAAAATTGCCTCTCAACTGTTGACACAATTTGTCAGTTTGCTATAATAGACAACTCTGACTTTAATTTATTAACCCAAGCTATAAAAATGTGTAAATTGATCGAAAAATCTAATATTTTCCGTACTACCGCACCAATGGGCATGGAGTATGGTTTGAGCGATTGTATCGCGACTTTTAAGCACAAAAGATCTATTTAATCTTATTTTCCAGCAAATTTGTGCCTAAGCGCCGCGGTAGAACCCGCGGCGCTTTTTTACAACAAAATAAGGAGAAAAAATTGAAAAACGAGCAAAGCCCAATGGTCTATTTAAGCTTGAAATTTTGGAATTTTGCTAAGAAAAATAAGGGCAATAGAAAGAAAGTTGTGCTGTATTTATCGATGTCTTGGGTGTCTCATGTAGTTCACCTTTGTATTCCCTTAATCTTCACTATTCTGATGAGTGATGTCCAGAAACGGGGAGTGACCAAAGAGAATCTTCCTTACTTAGTTTCGGTTTCTTTTTTGTTTGTGGTGCGCTGTCTGGTGGGCTGGTCTTTGCACGGACCATCCCGTCTGCTGGAAGAAAACAATGCTTTTCAAAATAGAGCTTGGTATCAGACACATCTTTTGGGTGGTGTTTTGCGAATGCCCCTGTCTTGGCATGCTGAACATCATTCTGGCGATACTTTAGACAAAGTAGAAAAAGGTTCCAGTGGCTTATTTAACTTTTCTGAAAATACCTTTCAAATCGTAAGAATTGTAAATGCCATGACCGTTTCTTCCATAGTATTGGCAGTCTTTGATCCGGGAGCGATGGCCATTTCTTTACTGATGATTGGGTTCGCCGTAAGTATTATTGCTTTCTTTGATAAAAGATTAGCTAAGAATTATCGCGAACTGAATCGGATGGAAAATAAAATTTCCGAAAAGATCAAAGATGCTGTTACCAATATTACCACGGTAGTCATATTGAGAATTGAAAAACAGATTCTCAAATCTATCGAAGCAAAAATCTGGGAGCCTTACTCTTTGTTCAAAAATACGAATAGGATTAACGAAGCCAAATGGTTTCTCGTTTCCTTGTGTGCCAGTTCTATGCCTTGGATAGTCTTAAGCTATTATTTCTACAAGGTTTCTCTTGGTCTTTCACTGTCCATTGCTACTCTTTACACTCTTTATAGCTATACCAATAACGTTTCAGAGACCTTTTACGATTTTGCTGGTTTTTATGGAGACTTATTGAAATGGAAAGCCAGGGTCTTAAATGCCGAGGAGTTGGCTTCAGGATTTAAACCAATGCCAAATGATACTAACGGCAATGGCAACCATGCCTGGAAAGAATTGTCTATCCGAAATATTAACTTTTCATATCATGAAGATGGCACCGATTTACGCTTAGATAATGTTTCGATTCAAGCTAGACGGGGAGAGAAAATTGTGCTGGTCGGTAAATCTGGTAGTGGCAAATCCACTTCCTTGCAAGTATTTCGAGAGCTTTATCCATCTCAAGGAGGCGATGTTCATCTAGATGGAAAGAGGTTGGATGATGTTTTAAAGTCAATTAGTTCACAAATGACTTTAGTTCCTCAGGATCCGGAAATTTTTGCGACAACTGTCTGGGAAAATATCACGATGGGAGTGGATTATGATCCAGAATTAGTAAAAAGGTGTGTAGAGATGGCTTCTTTTACGGAAGTCGTGGAAAACTTACCAAATAAATTCGATTCAATTATTGGTGAAAAAGGAGTCAAGTTAAGCGTGGGACAGAAACAACGTTTAGCTTTAGCTCGAGGACTGTTGGCCTGTCAGGATAAGACCATTGTTCTGCTCGACGAGCCAACCAGTAGTATTGATATTGAGAACGAAACCAGAATTTACGCCAGTATCTTTAAAGCTTTTACAGATAAAGTGATTATTTCTTCTATTCATCATCTGCATTTACTGCCTTTGTTCGATAAAATTTATATGTTTGATGATGGTCAGATAGAAGCTTCTGGAACTTTCAAAGAACTGTTAACTAATTGTTCTGAATTTCAGAAAATCTGGAGGGAATACAATAAACATCAAAATACTGAAGTCGGTTAACACCGACTTTTTAATTTCTAAAATTCTGTTAATATAAACCTATGCTCTGGGAGACTTTTGGGTTCACTAATATAAAAAAATACTTTGAGAAGGCGGTGGCCGAGGATAGCTTGGAACACGCTTATCTCTTCAGTGGGCAGGAGATGATTGGCAAGAGAACTTTTGCTTTGGAATTAGGACATTTTTTAACCCATCCCGAGAGCTACCTCGCGATAAATCCCGATCTGCTTTTTCTGGGAAATGAAAGTTTGGGGATAGATGAAATTAGGAAGCTTAAAAGTTTTTTGAATTTAAAACCGTATGCGGGGCGGTATAAAGTGGCCATTATTGACGATGCGCATCAGATGGGAGCGGAGGCGGCGAATGCCATGCTGAAAGTTTTAGAAGAGCCGCCGGCGCACTCTTTGATTATTTTAATCAGTGCTAACCCCCAAGCTTTGTTGCCGACCATTTACTCTCGTTGTGTGGAGATTAAATTTCCACCTCATTCGCGGGCTGAACTTTTGAAATATCTTGGTAAATTGGGGTTGAGCAGAGTGCAGGCCGAATTTTTGGCCGATTTTTCCAATGGCCGTTTGGGACTGGCTTACCGACTGAAAGAAAAAGACACTTTTAAAAATATTAAGAAAAACCTAGAAGATTTTAATAAATTATTAAAATCAAATTTAAACGACCGGATGAAATTTGCCGAAAAGGTTCTAGCCGGAGATAACGGTTCGGAGCAGGCGGTGGAATTACTGCTCTATTGGATATTTTATCTTCGTTCCAATTTTTCCCAGAAATTAAAAATTAACCGGGCCAAAGTTTTAAAAAATCTGCTCACCACTCGGCAAATCTTATCACAGCCCCAGTTTAATCAGAGATTAGCTTTAGAAAATTTATTAATTAACTTATGAGTTTAAACGAACACAAAAAAGAATTTGAGAAAGTAATTGAACATTTCAAAGGAGAGGCGGCTTCAATTCGCACCGGGCGAGCGGCCGCTTCGCTGGTGGACGAAATTTCCGTGGAGCATTACGGTGGAAAATATCAGATCAAAGAATTAGCCACCATTTCCATTCCGGAACCGAAAACTATTCTGATCCAGCCGTGGGACAAAAGCGCCGTGGAGGCGATTGTCAAAGGAATCAAAGCCAGCAATTTAGGATTAAATCCCATTTCCGACGGGCAGGGGATTCGCCTGGTGACGCCGGCTCTAACCGAAGAGCGCCGTAAAGAATTTATTAAACTGCTGGGGCAAAAAGCGGAGGAAGCGCATATTACGGTGCGCCGGGTACGCGGAGAAATCTGGGACGATTTGCAAGAACAAGAAAAAAGTCACCGCATCAGCGAAAACGAAAAATTCAAATCCAAAGACGCTCTCCAAAGAATGGTCGACGAGTACAACCAAAAAATAGAGGAAATCGAAAAGAAAAAAGAAGAAGAATTAAATGCCTAAAAAAGAAACTAAATTCTGGGGTATTAGCTCAAAAGAGAAAAAACCTCCAAAGGTTGGTTTTGAATTTAAAGATTCGGACTCCGCTCAAGAATACTTAGAATGGAAAGGTGTGGTACCGATCGAGTTCCGCCGGCTAGTAGAAAGCCATCTTAAGAATGTCGAGCCAGCCCCCAGCCAGACTGGTTTACCTTTGACTGATCAATTTCTCAATAAATTTGCAGAAGCCATCAAAGCTAAAGATATTCCAGACACGGCAGATGTAGATAATAAAGTAGCTAATCTTTTAAAACCGATGACTCGGGTGGAAACCAAAGGCGGCTATCTTAATGTTTTTGAAGCATTAGCCAATCCGGATGTTTCCTGGAATCTCAAAAGAAAAATTTACGACACTCAAGTTAAAACTGCTTTAGAATGGCTGGCCAATCGCGACCTGGCAGAATTAACTAGAAAAGCTCAAGAGGAACAAGAACCAGCAGAACCTTCCGGAGAATCAGATGAATCAGGTGAGCAAGGTCAGCCGGGCAAAGGCGAGGGTTCTGATGTACCGCCCACAAACGAAAAGGTAGAACCAGGTGGCAATACCGGAGAACGCAAAGAAGGTGAACCGGCCAAAGCCTTATTCTCCGTCAATCCCTTTTATGGCGGCTATTACAAACAGCTACGATTTAATAAATTGGATCCCCATACCCTTGAGTGGCAAAAACCAGAAAACGAATTTAGCGAGCCGACAGTTGAAACTCTTGACGCTCTTTCATCTAGGCTCATTTTCGGCAAAATTCATGGCAGAGCGCCGCTATCAATACCCCTTCCCTACGATTGGGTCATTGATCCGGACAGTCTTACAACTTATGCTCCTGAAGGAAGCGCCGAGGTATTAAGAAATCAAGACGGACTTTGGTATTTGAAAATAGAGGCCGATGGCATATTTAAATATCAGGTCAGAGCCAGCAGAAAACAAAGATTTGGCGAAGATGCCGAACCTAATCAGGCAGAAATTGAAGGTAGTTTGCCGCCAGATTTAAAAGATGAAATTGCAGAATTAAGTAAAAAAAGATTTCCCAAATTAAAACTCAAAAGAGAAATAGTGAAACTAGTTCGGAATCGACTGAAATATGTAACTAGTGACGAGTTAAATAACTTCTATAAGCAGAGTCCCAAAGATATTTTTGAGAAAATTTGGCAAAGAAAAGAAGCCAATTGTTATTGGGCAAACATGCTAGGCGCCAGGGCTTTGGCTGAAGTAGATGCTCAATGGGGATATATCGCCGGTTTTTCTGTTAGAGAAAAAGATGCTCAGGGAAATGCAATTCTGCACTCTGGCAACGGCCATGCCTGGCTAGAAGTTTGGGATGAAGCCAGCCAGCGGGCCATTAGACTCGATGCCACTCCAGCTGGCGATCCAAATGTTGACCAAGAACAGCAGGAACAAGAACTAGAAGGCGAAGCTGGCGAAGGTGATTACGGTGAACAGGATGAATTGGCCTCCGAAGCAGATGTCCAAAAACAAATCAAAGACCTCAAGAAAAAAGAGGGTGGCGGTACAAAGAAGAAAGATAAGCCCGGCTACGATTTGATGGAACAATCATTTGCCGAATTAGCCGAATGTACTCCGGAGCAAGCTAAAGAATTTCTAAAAGCGCTTGAACGAGTTCGGGAGATCAAGAATGACCAGGGAGAAGCCATCAGTGATTTAATGAAAGACGAATGGAAAAAGATTATTGAAGAAAGAAAAGTTGAAAGTCTAGACTACCGAGGCCCGGTGAGAATGGATGAGGGAAGTCGGCTTGAAGACCCGGTCAGTGCCAGAATAGACATCCGTTCTAAAGAACTCAATCCGACCGGTTTCGAAAGAGATGAATTGGTTGAGAAAACAGAAAACGATTTCGGAGGCCTTGATATTTACTTCTCTTTTGACCTCTCTGGTTCCATGAGCCAGCCCGATGGCGCCTCTGGCCGCATCAAGGCTGACATCCAGCGAGATGTCGGACTTTTATTTGCCGATAGTCTGATGCAACTGTCATATATGACTCGCCAGCACGGCGAACAATCTGATTTACTGCCCATAAAAATCATGGTAACATTGGCATCAGATACCGGCGATGTTAAGCTCCATTTAACAGATAAATGGGGGACAAAAGAGCAGTGGGCTTTTTATTCTGCTCTGACCCAGCTGGCACGAGGTGGCACACCGACACATAAGACTTTAGAGAAGATAGAAATTGATTTTGATCAGGAGCTGGCTGACTTAAGAAAAAAGAATATCCCCCAAGCCAAGCTGCCGATACAATACACCGCTGAAATATCTGATGGCGTTCCTGATGACTTTACCGAAACCGAGAACATGCATCAGAAACTAAAAGCTAAGAGCATGAGTATCAGAAGCTATACTATTGGCGGTCAATCTGCCAGCGCCGATGCGGCTGAACCGCTTGAAACTTTTTCTCAATTGCCGCAGATATTAGCCAAAGACATAATTGAGCAGTTTAGAAAATTAAGACCGAGGAAAATAAAATCATAATGCCAAAAGAGACTCCCCCAAATCCACTGCAAAAATCCGATCAGCCTTTTGTTTTGGCCAAAGGCGAGCTTTCGAAGAAATTTAGAATACTTAGACCGGAAGAAGTAGAAAAAATAGGACTGACTAAAAACAAACCTAAATCTCCAGAAAAAAGAAAAGAAAGTGGCGTTTCCTTAGAACAAGCCAGAGAAATTCTGGGTGAAGACGTATTGGGTGCCGAGGCGGTTGAGGCAACTTTCGGCTTCAGTCCCGAAGATATCCCGCCGATTCCATTTTCTGTGAAAGAATTGGAAAGAGCTAAAGAATTAAATCAATTCTTAGAGTTGAGAATAGACAAAACCGCCGATGGCCAGCCTTTGGATATGAATAAGATGCACGAGCTTCTCCAACCGGAATTTACTCGCAATAATCAAGGCAAGATATTAAATAGTTATGGCCAGGCCGACTCTTGGTATAAGAACGAAGATTTTCTTAAAGATTTTCCCAGAGCATCTTGGGTATTGGTAAGTAAAGATGTTATACCCAATTCATTGAGTAAGAACTTTTTACAGCAGACTGAAGTTATAGCCAATTATCTAAAAACTGACATCTTCAAGGGTCAGGAAATGCCGGAAGTATACAAGGAAGCAATTGAAGAATTTGAGGCTAAAAAAGTTGGTATTCAAGCGATCTTAAGCAGTAACTGGCAGGAAGCCGCTAAACAGCTTTCCGAGCTGAAGATTAATCAGCTAACTAGACAATTACCGGTTGAGACCATGTACGATTTCTTGATGTATTTCAAAAAGAGTGGCAAGAGATTATTAGAAAGCAAGTACACCTGGACTTATCGCCGTGCTTCGGCTGGCCTGCTCGTGCTCTTCGGCAGCTCTGCTGCCGATGGTGCGCGCGTCAGCAGATGGGCGCCTGACTTTGCCTTTGGCTCTCTCGGTGTTGCTTTCTCCCGCAGTCTTTAACTTGAACCTTTGATATTTGATTATTGAAACTTTGTCTTCGGAAAAATTTTTATGAAAGAAAGAATACCAACAATTAAGGAGAAAGAAAATAAGCTAAGCGACCCCATTGGTTTGACTTTGGAATATATTGAAGGTCACTATCCAGAGCTAAATGGTATTGAACCTGGTCAGTCTGATTTTTCTTATCTTTCCCCAGAACAGAGAGCTGAATCTCTATGGGCTGTTAGCCAAAGCGTAAAGAAACTCTTGGGACCCCGAGGTGTAAAAGAAAAAGGTCAGGTTGATAAGGCCAGGCTAGAAAAAGCCAAACTGTCTCTGCGTATCCTCAAACAACTTTATCAAGACGAAGAAACCCGGACTGTTTACCTCGGTGCTAATCGAGCTCATCTTCAAGAGATTGAGGCTATTAATGGTGATTATGAAAAATATGAGGCTCTCAATCGCCAGATAAAAGAAGCCCAGGATGCTTTTGATGCTTCGGCCAAGAATATGTTTACTAAGCGTGGCGAGGGCGCCGATGAGGTTGATATTTTGATGTTTGAAACTAACCAGAGGCAGCTGGATGCCAGCCGCAGACAGTTGGAAGAATTGATCGGCGAAAAACCAGAACTTGGCGGTTTAGTGGAATACGAGACTCTTAAAGATTATTCAACCCAGCTTAGAAAAGAGAATTTTATCTGGTCGCCTTCACGACGCAAGCTTCTTGAAGAAATTGAAATGGCGGCTCTCAGCGGTAAGCCGATCCTTCTTTCTGGTGAATCCGGCACAGGCAAGACCCGCCTAGTTGAGCAGGCTTCACTAGCTCTAACAGGCCGGATCAATAATGAGACTCCGGGCAAGGATGTCAGATTCCAAGACTTGATCGCTAAACCAAAAATTTCAGCTGACGGGGCGACCTATTATGAATACAAAGAAATCGGCGAAGCGGCCACTGGTAAAAAAACGACGCTTCAGACCGAACCAGAACACAATGGACGTGTGGTGGCTGACGACGAGTTTAACTTATTATCCATTGCGGAACAAACAGAGCGTTTGGCTCGCATTGCCGCTTGGACGCCGGGCAAAAGAGTCAGAATGCCGGTGACTAATGAAGAGGAAATTATCCAATCCAATTTTCTCTATGCGGGTCTGGTCAACTTGGCTTCTGAAAGATATGACCGCAAGAAAATCCCACCAGAAGTATTGAGAAAATTTGCCAAAGCTGATGTCGATTATCCAGAACAGACGGGATCCAATCCCGAAATCTATGAAATGATGCTGGCGGCATTGATGGATGAAAATGGCCGAGTCAGAGCGGCCAAAGAAGAACTGGAGCCGTTCTATGAATACAAAGAAGAAGCCAGATCGGTTAAAAAAGATGGCGAAACCGTTAAAAGAACAGTCAGAATCAGAGAGCTAAAAAATCAAAAACAAGAAGGCACCAAAACCATACCGGCGGGAGGGTTTTTGTGGCGGTTATCCAGCGTCATTAATGAGTTAAATAAATCTTTTTCTCATCGAGAGACAGTGCTCAAAAGTAAGGGCGAGGCTCAATACCTGAAAGACTTGGTCATAGACATGGGTACGGTTTTGGGCTGGCTTAAGGAATACAGTACTCTCGGCAGATCAGGCAGTCTGCAGAATTTTATTGCCGAAAAGCTTGATACTCAATTTTTGAGCAAAGCCGCCTATTCTGCCGACGATCGCCAGCTAGTAAAAGAGTTTCTTAAATATTATGGAATTGATTTAGCAAAACCATCAGAGGAACCAAAATTTGAAATCCTTAAGCCCTTGGATATTGGCCTGCTCTCCCCTAGAGTGGCATATGAAAAAGTAATTGAAGAAGAACCAGTTTTAACCGAAGCATATTTCATTACCGAAGAAGGCGAGAGAGTTGAATACTATATTAAGCCCCATGAGGAAGGCGGCAAGAAATATACGCCCGGCCAAGTTATGCAAAACACTGCAGATAGCAGGCTGTATGAATTTATGGGTGTTACCAAGTCAGAGGGTGCCCCAGTGCTACTGCCCTACAAAGAGAAAGCCAAGAAATCAAAAGAAAGAAAACCAGAAACCCTTGGACTGACTGTAGAAAGGGCTCAAGAAATTATGGGAGCTGACTTTCTGGGTCCCGAGGCTGTGGAAAAAACTTTTGGTTTCCTGCCAGAAGTTATTCCAGCTCTACCATTTTCAGAGAGCGATCTTGAAAGGGCCAAAGAACTAAACCAATTCTTAGTTTTGAGAGTAGACCAGACTACTAATGGCAAGCCACTCGCGATGAAAGAAATCAATAAGATGCTTGAGAAGCAGATTAAGAAAGAAGGCAAGGGTAAAATATTATTTAATACGGATTGGTATAAAAACGAAGAATTTTTCACCAAAGACACCCCCAAACTATCGTGGGCTTTGGTAAGTAAAGCAGAAATTCCCGGTTCAACTTCCAAAAACTATTTACAGCAGACAGAACAAATCAGCGAATACCTCGCCAACATGGTTTTCAAAGATATAGACTTGGACAAAGTTCCGCCAGAATACACTGAAGCCATGGATGAATTTGAAGCCCAAAAAGCAGAGATTGCCGGTTTAATTACAAGCAACTGGCAGGAAGCGGCCCGAAGATTATCGGAACTTAAAATTAATAAACTAACCAGACAGTCCCCGGTAGATGCTCTATATGACTTTCTAATGTATCTGCAAAATAATAATTCCCGGCTTATGGAGAGTAAATATACTTGGACTTACCGCCGTGCTTCGGCTGGCGGGCTCGTGAGCTTCGGCACCTCTGATGCCGGTGATGCGCGCGTCTACGGCTGGGCGCCTGGCTATGCCCATGGCGATCTCGGTGTTGCTTTCTCCCGCAGTCTTTAACTTGAACC
>OBEQ010908540.1_pt1 | contig 12665 bp, 14 predicted proteins | sample 1670901 | NCBI WGS metagenome assembly OBEQ01 (sample SAMEA104232315, study PRJEB22302) | groundwater metagenome | biome: forest; feature: aquifer; material: groundwater | place: USA | collected 2011-08-07 | depth 5.4 m
AAAATCAATTTTCAAAGCTTCAAGGTCAGTAATTGGCGTTCATCGTGGCGTACGCGAAATTGAACCGGCGCGCGCCGGCCGAAGCCGACTTTCAGCGGTTCTTCGACGTGACACCGCCTTCAGTTCACAACATGATCTTCACTCTCGAACGATGCGGCTTGATCAAATGAACGCCTGGTCGGGATCGGTCGATCGAGGTTGTGGTGCCACTCAGCGAGGTTCCCGCGCTCGATTGACGTGCATTCCATGAACAACACTTCAGAGGTCACCATCAACAACTGCTCGACGCGCTGCGCCAATTCGTTGCGGCTGTCAGGCAGTTCGGCGTGACTAGGCGTCATTCATGACAGCTCGTCGAGGCGCCGCTCGAGAAAGCGGCGCTCCGGTTCCTGCCGCGTGAGGCCGAGCGCGCGTTGATACGACGCGCGGGCGTCCTCCGATCTCCCAAGCCGCCGGCACAGGTCCGCGCGCGCCGAGTGTGCGAGGTGATAGTCGCCGAGATCGCCGCGCGCCAGAATCGCATCGATGATCGTCAAGCCCGCCAGTGGTCCGTCGCGCATCGCCACCGCCGCGGCGCGGTTCAGCTCGACCACCGGCGACGGATCCGCGCGGACGAGGACGTCGTACAGCCCCACGATTTGCGCCCAGTCTGTCGCGGCACCGGTTGGCGATTCGGCGTGCCCCGCGGCAATCGCCGCTTGCAGCATGTACGGACCGAGCCGCCGCGACGCCAGCGCGCGCTCGACCATCACTCTTCCCTCCGCGCTCTGATCATGATTCCAGCGCGAGCGATCCTGATCGGCGAGCAGGACGAGCTCGCCGTCCCCGGACGTCCGCGCGGCGCGGCGCGATTCGTGAAGCAGCATCAGCGCGAGTAACCCCACCACCTCGGGGTCCGGCAACAACTCAACGAGCAGCCGCCCCAGCCGGATCGCTTCGCCTGACAGATCGTGCCGCGTCAGCGACTCGCCCGATGACGCGGAATACCCCTCGTTGAACACCAGGTAGACGACGTGGAGGACGGTGTCGAGACGATCGGTCAGATCGGCGAGCGCCGGCACCTGATAGGGAATGCGCGCGTCACGGATCTTGGCCTTGGCGCGGACGATACGCTGGGCGACGGTGGGCGGCGCCGTGAGGAACGCGCGCGCAATCTCTTCGGTAGTGAGGCCGCAGACCTCGCGCAGCGTCAGCGCGACCTGCGCGTCGGGCGTCAGCGCGGGATGGCAGCAGGTGAAGATCAGCCGCAGCCGGTCATCCTCGACGCTCTCCTCGTCGCGCCCGCCGGCGTCGCGCGCGTCGGCCTCGAGACGCTCGGCGAGCTCGGTCAGCGACGCGTCGAATCGCGCGCGCTTGCGCATGCCGTCGATCGCCTTGAAGCGGCCCGCCGACACCAGCCAGGCGCGGGGATTCGCTGGAACGCCGTCGCGCGGCCACTGCTCGACGGCCGCGGTGAAGGCGTCGTGCACGGCCTCTTCGGCGAGATCGAAATCACGGAGCAAGCGGATCAGGGTGGCGAGGACGCGGCGCGAGTCGGCGCGGTAGACGGCGTCCACCACCGCGCGCACGTGTTCGACCGCGTCCTCGCGTTCCTCGCGTCTCTCGCTGCTCAACGACCGGCCCCCGGCTGCTACTGGTTGAAGACCATGATCGGGCGGACCTCGATGCTGCCGATACGCGCCGACGGGATCTTCGACGCGACCTGGATGGCGTCGTTCAGGTCCCGGGCCTCGATCAAATAGTAGCCGCCGAGCTGCTCCTTGGTCTCCGCGTAGGGACCGTCGGTGGTGGACATCTTCCCATTCCGCACGCGGACGGTCGTGGCCGTGTGGACGGGCTGCAAGGCGTTGCCTCCCACGTAGTGGCCGCTCGTCTTGATCCCCTCGGTGAAGGCGAAGTACTCGCCCATGAAGGCGTCAGACTCACTCTTGGGCATGCCGGCGAGCTTCTTTTCCTCATCGTAAATCAGGCACAGGTAGTTCATCGTTCCCTCCGGATATGTGGTGAAACCGCTCTGAACACTCACTAGTCGTTCAGAGGGTCTGAAATCGACAACCGGGCTGCACAAGTCCAATCGTAAGAATCGCGCGGAAACCCGCTCTTCTTTAGCCACAACCCACACAAGCGCGACCTTGCCGGCTATCGTGGCGGGAACGTCCTGACGGTGACTTCCGGAAAGAGAGGCGTTCCTGTCAGGAGCGTGGAACGCTGCCCTAACAGTTCCTGGTCGAAGTACTGGCGGACGATGACGCCGGTGATCTCGCTGGCGCGCGCGGGAGCGATCGTACCCAACACGGGAAATTCGCGCAGTGGCCCGCCCCAGAACGCCATGTCGCTGAAGTCGAGGTGCTTGGTATCCCGCACGTCCACCCGGTAGTACGGGTGCGCCGCTCGCCGATAAATCGCGTCACTCGCACCGCTCCGACCGGGCCGGGCTGAGTACACCATGAGAAACGGGCGCGGCATGGACTTGTCGATCATCGTCCCGGACTGCGGGCTGCCGTCGAGATTCAACCCCGCCCGGCAGCGGCGATCCTCGACGCAGAACTGTCCTGCCGTGACGCCCCCCATCGAATGGCCGAATACGCCAAGGCGGCTGATGTCGAGTCGGGCCGCGAGCTGACCGGCCGCGCTCTTCGGCGGGACGCCCGAGAGCCGATCCAGGACCAGCTTCGTGTCGTCCACCCATCGCCGCAGCGCCTCGTCGGTGCGGCGGAGACCGCCCAAGTATCCGCGCAGCAGCCGGACCTGCTCGCCCTCGTCCGCCGCGCGCGTCACCGCGGCCATCGTCTCGTCCTCGGGGCCCCACTCGCCGAAGACCTCCTGGATTCCCGGAAGCGGCTTCCCGGATTTGTCGAGCAGCGAGACCACACGCCCGTCGGCCAGCGTGGCGGCGGTGGCTTCGTAGGGATGGACGACGCTGAGCACGGCGTACCCGTGGCTGGCGAGATCTTCGAGCAACGCGGTGTAGGCGCTTGGAATGCCCGTGTAGCCGTGGGAAAACACGAGGACTGGAAATTTCCGCGCCGTGGCAGCTGGCGCAGCATCCAATTCGGCATGCGTCTGGACTCCTTCCAGCCCGTCGAAGACCGTTTCTGGCGAGCCGAAGAGCTTTGCGAAGCTCCGCACTTCCGACAGCCCCTCACGCAAGTAGGGTGCGAGTCCACCACGGTGAGGCGCCGCCGCGGGATACCAGGCGAGCACCTCCACTTGCCGGAATTCGGCAGAGGCTGTGAAGGTCTCCCGGCGTGAGCGGTCGGTCAGTCGCCATGCGGTCGTGCCGACCGCGTATCGTCCGGTGGGCGGCTGTAACTCGAAGGTGGCCGGCACAACGAAGTGTGACGTCGTCGCACTCAGTCGTACGACCACCAGAAGCGCGGACATCATCGTCGCGACCGCGATGCCAGTCATGTTCATGCCAAGCAGGATATACGATGCCGACGCCTTCTCTTGCGCATCACCCGCGCAAATAGAACCTGCCGGCGGTGAAGGATTTACACAACGCTCCGAGCTATCACGGCTCGCCCCTGCGGATCGCTGAACTGCGCGGCGGCCTCACCTCGGCACCTCACCTTCCGAAGCGTCGCCGCAAGTCGTCACGACAGAGAGACATGCAGGACGCGACGGACGTCGCGTGTTGCTGTGTTCGGCTGTGTGTGCGCGGAGGCCTTGCCGAACCGCAGCCCGGCACCATCCTTGCCCTATCAGTCCGTATCAGTACGGGCCCGCTGGCTGGGACCTCATCGTGTCCCCGCCGAGACGGTGAGGAAGTGCAGGCGGGTCCGTGCTGATGGATCAAGGAGCCGTGCATGACGTTTCAAGCCAGGCAGGGCGACGTGTTAGTTCAGCAAGTCCCGATGCGAGCACGTGTCGGAACCACAGTCAGCGATCAGGGCCGTGTCGTGCTCGTGGCAGGGACCGAGTCGGGCCACGCGCATGAAGTGGTCGCCGCCGCTGACGACGACTCGGACGACGCGGCGGACGAGGCCATTGACGACGCCGACGCGCGACCGGCCGCGCAGCTCTTCGAAGAACCCGACGGGAAGCGCTATCTGGTTGTGGAGCGCACCTGCGTGCTCATGCACGCGGAGCATGCCCCGATCGCGGTCGCGCCCGGGTGCTATCGCGTGACCATCCAGCGGGAATACGAGCCGGAGGGTATCAGACATGTCCTCGACTGAGCGACTGGAGCGACTCACGTCAGCGCAAGAGGCAGGGTTGCCAGCGATTCGCGACAAGTGGATCGGCATCGGCCTCTCGACCGAACGGGCGGAACGGCCGCGAGCGGAGGCGGCGGTCCGCCTCGCGTACCGGCGAGCCGGACTGGCCGAGCCCGCCGACATCATGTGGACCGGATCGCCGATGGCTGGTGCCATCACCGCTGCCTCGGTCACTCGACGACGCCAACGCCCGGGGCTGCCCGCCGCGGCCGAAGTCCGAAGCCAGGTGACCTGCCAGGTCACGCGCACCGCCTCGAAGCGGCGCGGGAGCCGCGTCTCGACACGGGTCAGGACCGAGGTGATGGATCACGTCGAGCGCCAGGTGGCTGGTCGCGTCTGGGGTCCGGTCAGGCGGCAGATCGAACAGGTTGAGCGGCCAACCGCTGGCGCTGGGTACGGCCAGCACGATGCGCACTGGATCGCGTTCTACGACGCCCTTGGCCAGGTTGGCGTTGACGTGTCACCGCTCGATGGGTTGACGGAGATCGCCGCCGCCTGCGGCTGGTGGTGGCCGTTCAAGAACCTTTGTATCCTCACGGAGCGGCACTCGCGCCTTGAATGCGACCTCCGTGGTCGATTGCACGCGCCGGCCGGCCCGGCCGTTGTGTATCCCGACGGATGGTCGGTGTACGCCTGGCACGGTGTCGGCGTCGCCGCCGCGACTATTTTGCATCCCGAGATGATTACCATCGCGCAGATCAAGCGGGAAGCGAACGCGCACGTTCGACGCGTGCTCATCGAGCGCTACGGCTTCGGCCGCTACATCATGGACGCGGGGGCCTTCCCGATTCACGCCGATGACGCCGGGACGCTCTATCGCTGCGACCTTGGCGGCGATGAGCCGTTGGTGCTCGTCAGCGTGTTGAACGGCACGCGGCACCCTGGTGCCTCACGAAAGCGATATGTGCTTCGCGTCCCACCGCACATGACCAAAGCGCGGGAGGCCGTCGCATGGACGTTCGACCAGGCGGTCGAAGACTATCGGCCGGCGCTGGAGACATAGCGACGCATGTCTACCGCCGTGTGGTGATCAAGGTCTTGGCGTAGGCTCTTGCGGGTTGCCTCGCTCCGTTCTACATTTGGCAGGGTGACCGTGTGCTGAAGCTTGGCCTGCTGCTCGTCGTGCTGGTCGCGTCGATCGGCGCCGCTCCACAAGACGCCCTGTCACGCGCACGGCAGTTCTATAACCAGCGACTGTACGATGCGGCCATCGATGCGGCCACGGCTGCGCTCCGCGCGCCGCGCTCGGCCGACGCCGCCACCCTCGTCATCGCGCGGGCGCGCCTCGAGCGCTTCCGGGAATCGTCGGACGCCACCGATCTCGCGGCAGCCCATCGTGAGCTTCAGCAGATTCACCCAGAGCAGCTGCTGCCATCCGATCGGGTCGAGCTCGTCATCGCCCTTGGAGAGGCGCTGTACCTCGACGATCGGGCCGGAGCGGCTGCCGAAGAATTCGAGATTGCGCTCGGTCGCGTCGATCAGAAAACCCCCCGTACCCGGGAGCGTGTACTCGACTGGTGGGCAAGCGCGCTCGATCGCCAGGCCCTCCTTGGGCCGGAGCCCGAGCGGCGGCCGCTCTACGCGCGAATCCTCGACAGGATGGAACAAGAGCTTCGTCGCGACTCGGGTTCCGCGGTCGCCTCCTACTGGCTGGTTGCCGGCGCGCGCGGCAGCGGCGACCTGGAGCGCGCATGGGACGCGGCGATGGCGGCGTGGGTACGCGCCTCGTTGACTGGCGATCGTGGCGGGGCGCTACGAGTCGATCTCGAGCGAATCGTGTCCCAGGCCATCATTCCAGAACGCGCCCGGCTGACGTCCGCACCGGGAAGCTCTGTCCAGGCAGTCGCCGCGATGCGCGCCGAGTGGGACGCGCTGAAGCGTATCTGGGCCAGCCCTTAGCGCTTGAGCAACTGCCCCGCAAGCGCCGCCGCCTTGTCCGCGAGCTGTTCGGCGAACACCAGGTTCTTGGCATTCAACGCGTCCTCGGCCTGCTCTTTGAACCGCCTGGCAATGTCGTACTGCGTCTGGGCGTCCACGCTGAGGGTCCGATAGACGATCCGGCCCAGATCGCGCGCCGCACTGGCCAGCAGCGCACGAATCTTTTGCTCGGCTCCGCTGGCGTTCGCGGTTGTCTGGAGTACGCGTGCCGGGTCGTCGCTCGGCTGGTTCGTTGACGGCACAGGCGTCGGATCCGCTTTTTCCGGCTTCGGAGGAGAGGCCGCGCGCGGCGCGTCCCGAGGCGGACGCCGACTTGTCGGCTCTACCCCAGGCACGACCCCAGGCACGACCACAGGCACGACCGGCTCGTTCTCGATGGGGACGATGACCCGCGGCGGCGGCAGCGGAGCCTCGAGCGGGGGGGGCGCTGTGCGGGCGTGGAGTGTGGCGCAGCCAGCCGACGCGATGAGCGGCGCGACGAACAGAACCGCGCGTGCCAGGGCGTTCACAATCCTTATTATGAACCGGACAGCCACAATGTCGCCTCCGGGGCTTGCGGCAGCAACACGCGGAAGGTCGTGCCGCGACCCGGCGTCGATTGCACCTCGATTTCGCCGTCGAGCAACTGTATGGCACGAAACACCATCGACAGGCCGATACCGCTGCCGTGCTCTTTCGTTGTGTAGTACAGATCGAAAATCTTGCTCAGGTGGTCTGGTGCGATGCCCACGCCAGTGTCCTCAACCAACACTTCAACGCGCCCCCCTCGCACAGGTGAGCCGGAGATCCGCAATCGCCCGCCCTGCGGCATGGCCTGACACGCGTTCAACGCCAGATTGAGGAGGGCCTGCTGCAGCACGCCTCGATCCGCGGTGATGGCCGGCAGATCGCTCGGGATTGTGACCACGACCTCGACTCCGTATGTCTGGGCCTCCGCGACAACAACCGGCATGAGATCGTCGACGAGCGACAGAAGCGACACGGGCTGCAGCTTCAGATCCTCAGGCCGGATGAATCTCAGGAATCCTTGCACAACCTCGTCGAGGCGGTGCATTTGTGCGGTGATGATCGACAAGTGTTCCAGCGCAAGCGGCAGATCGCTCGAGCTCAACTGCTGCTTGAGCAGCTCGAGATGAATGACCGTGGCGTTCAGCGGATTCTTGACCTCGTGGGCCACTCCGGCGGACAACCGACTGAGCGCCGCCAGCTTCTGTGAATAACTGATCGTGGACCGAACCTGACTCATCTGGTCGAGGTTGCGAGCCACGAGCATGACGCCCACGAGACGCCGATCCACGTCTTCAATCACGTGCGTCAAGATCAGTCGCTCTCGAGCGGCCGGCGTTCCATCATCATGGGCTCGATCCGTCTCCAGGTTGGGCAAGTGCGCCGACAGGGGGCCGCGCGACTGGCGGCTCGTCGTGGCCTCCTCGACCGCTGTTCGATACGGATGTCCCAGCGGGAGGAGATCGTCCACCCTCCGCGCGAGCGGATCTGGCGGCAGCGTGGCCCGCATCGCGGGATTGGCGAACAGCAGTTCCTCCTCGGGATTGAAGATGGCCACCGCGTCCTCGAGAAAGTCCTCGCTTGATCCGAGCATTGGCTGAGCCGCCGAGGGTCGCTGCGCGGACAGCCGCGCGCTCACCGTATTGAAGAAATCGCCGAGCTCGCCGAATTCGTCCTGTTGGGGCAAATCCACGACCACTCCAGACTCGCCTTGTCCCAATCGCGTGAGGCCGCCGCGGATCACGTGGATCGGCCGGAGCAACAACTGCGCCAGAAACGTCGCCACCAGGCTTGCCGCGATCATGGCGACGATCGCCGTCGCGAGCGCAGGCCGCAGCGATTGGTCGAGGTCGCGCTGAATGAGCAGCGTCGAGACGCCGATGTGAATCGACCCGAATTCAGCGGTCCCCATGAGCAGGGGCTGCCGGACGTCAAGCGACCGCCCTCCGTCCGCATAGATCGCGCGAAGCTGCGAGACCGGTCCGCGATCGAGGAGCGTGTTGAGGTCGCCAGCCGGCGGAAGCGAGGACCCGATGAGGGTCTTGTCACTGTGCACGATCGCGAGGCCGGACACATCGACAATCGCGGCGTAGGTCACGTTCCTCGAATACGCGCTCGATTCGAGGATGGAGCGCAGCCCGGCATCGGCACGAAGGGCGGCGCTCGGATCGTGGGCCACCGCGACGACCTCTCGAGCCCGCTGGTAGATCGCGTTGGCGAGCAACTCCCCGCGCGCCTTGCTTTCTTCGAGCCTGATGCGCGCCACCGACGACACATTCAGGCCGCTCGAGACGACGACGGCGAGCCCCACGATCGACGTCACGCCGGCGACCTGCTTCGCTTTGATACTCAACCGCATGGGATCAGGGCCCGCCGTTTTGTTTCTCAGTCGCCAGCCGGTTCAGCTTGTTGTGCAGCGTCTTCAGACTGATCCCAAGCAGCTCGGCCGCGCGCGTCTTGTTGTCGTTCGTGTGTTGGAGCGTCAGAACAATCAGTTGGTTTTCGGCCTCCTCGACGGTCATGCCGGGCTGGAGTCCGACGCCCGGCTGAGCGCCGTGCCCTGGCTCGACGAGCGGCGGCAGGTCTTTGGTCTCGATGAATCGCCCGTCGGCCACGATCGTAGCGCGTTCGATCACGTTGCGCAGTTCCCGAACGTTGCCGGGCCACGAGTAGCGCTCGAGCACACGCATGGCCTGATCGTCCACCGCCGCAACCGTCCTTCCGTTACGTGTGTTGAAATCGCTGATGAAGGACTGAATGAGCAGGGGCAGGTCCTCTTTTCTCTCCCGCAGTGGCGGCAGGCGGATCGCAAACACGTTGAGACGGTAGTACAGATCCTCCCGCAACCGGCCTCGCTGGACCGCGTCTGGAGGGTCTGCATTCGTGGCAGCCACGATGCGGATGTCGACAGCCAGCTCGCTCCGGCCACCGAGGCGGCGAAACGTCCGTTCCTGCAGCACACGCAGCAACTTGACCTGCGTGGGCGGCGTCATCTCAGCCACCTCATCGAGAAACAGCGTGCCGTGGTTGGCCAGCTCGAAACAGCCCGGCCGTCGTTCCGTTGCGCCCGTAAATGCACCCTTCTCGTGCCCGAAGAGCTCGCTTTCAAGCAACGTCTCGGGAATCGCCGCGCAGTTGATCGGGACGTAGGGGGCGGCGGCCCGCGGGCTCAGCCGATGGATCGTCTGAGCGACAAGCTCCTTGCCGGTCCCCGATTCGCCGCTGATCAGCACAGAGGCGTCGGTCGGTGCTGCCTGCTCGATGATGTGGTAAATCTTCCGCATCTCGAGGCTGGCGCCGATCATCGGCCCGAACGCGCCCTGCTCGCGCAACTGGCGGCGCAGCACCTGGACCTCGCGCAAGGTCTCGTGCCGTTCGACGATCTTGTCGAGCAGGATCCGCAGCCGCTGCACGTCGACCGGCTTGGTGAGATAGTCGTAGGCGCCCTGTTTGATGGCTTCAACCGCCGTCTCGACGCTGCCCTGCGCCGTCAGAATCACGGTGGTCGTGTCCTCGCCCTGCTCTTTCAGAGCGCGCAGCAATTCGATGCCGCTCATTCGCGGCATCACTAGGTCGGTCAAGACGATTCGGGGACGAAACGAGGCAACTTTCTCCAAGGCTTCGGCGCCGTCACCGGCCGCTTCGACGCTGAAGCCCCAGCTTCGAATCAACTGCTCCAGCCCCACCCGCGCGGCGGCATCGTCCTCGACGACGAGGATTCGTTCGTGAAATTTGTCGCCGGTCTGTTTACTTGGCAAGGGAGCCTCTCACGTGACCCGATAAGCGACCCAATGCATATCAACCGTTCCTCGCTCACCGGAAGGCGTGCATAACGATTGGGCTTCCGCGGCGGCGATCACGTTGGCACGAAGCGCCGACGGGTGCAAGCGCTTGTTGTTGCAGCGCCTTCCGAATGACCGTCGTTTTCAGAAGGCATTGCCGATAAACGGCAGCATGCGGCCCCAGTACAGAACGCCCAGCCACGACACGAGCGACACGGCGCCGACGATTTTCGCGGCACGCGGCGGGTCGTCACCCGCACCGAGGTTCATGGTGCGTGCGCCGACCATCGTCTCGAAGAACATCGCGTTGAGGCCAGCGAGGACGAGAAAGAACACCTTCGCCCACCAGGCGACGTTGCCCACGTACTGGTGCGGCGTGCCGATGAAAAATGTCGCGCCGGTCGTCAGGTTCAGGAGGAATCCGGCGATCGCCAGCGGCATCAGGTCCTTCGCCGCAGACACGGGAACGCCTTTCATGAACCCCATGAGCCTCAGGTCGAAGAAGCCGGCGATCCCGATCACCAGCGTCAAACCGATGAAGTGAATGATTTCGCAGATCGGCCAGATCCAGCGGTAGTGGACGATGCCCCGCGACAGCGTCGTGCTTTCCAACCAGGCGACAAACCCGTCCATGGTGCTGGTCGCTCAGAGATACGCCATCAGACGCCCCGCGGTGACGGCTCCGGCCCACAACAGCAGCGACAGTGCCGCCAGGCGTCTGCTTGGCCGCGGGCTCAGGTCCGCGTCGCGGAGCGCGAGCCCGCGCTCCACGTCCCTTCGGATCACCGCGGTGACAACCAGCGCCAGTGCGATGAGCGTCAGCTTGATGTAGAAGACCGGCTGTGTGGCCTTCGTCGTGGCATCACTGGCGAAGAGCATGACGCCGGTCACCGCATTGATGGCGAAGCCGGCCCACATGAAACGGTACAGGGGAGCCAGCGATGGAATCGGCAGACGCGGCGCGAACCCGAGCAACCTGAAGTCAATCACGGCGTTGGCGCCGACGAGCACTCCGAGGCCCACGGTGTGCAGCGTCAGAACGGTCGGATAGGCCCAGATGGAGGGCGACTCGCGCGTCCACACCCCCACCGCCGAGCCCTGCAGCCACATGGCAAAGTCCGTCACCGGGGAGTATATTCACCTCGCCCGCCGCGAGGTCCGACAGGAGTCCCGTCCGCCTTCGTAAATGTTGCAGCTGTCATGCCGTGCGAGCCCTGGGCTCGAGACGGATGTCCCACGACCTTGACGGCCGTGCCAATCGGGAGCGCGTCTTTCGCCCATGCCATTGACGTCACCCCGCCCATTTCGATCAGCCATTCGATCTTCTGGCCTTTGTCGTCGCCTGATTCGAGGAACACCCACGAATGCGGGTTCCTCACGAGGACTTTCGTGACGGTCCCCTGAGCCTCCACGCGCTTGGTCTCGTCGTACGCCGCTGCGGCCGAATGATGCGCCACAACGGGCGTCACGCGCATCAGGAATCCGACGGCCAGCACCAATGCGACTGACATCCGCGATCCAACTGTCATGAGGAAGTCCTCCTTACCGGTCTTCATTGATTGTCTCATTTGTACTTCGGCGGAATGAACTGCACCGACAGGCGTGCTGCTTCGGCGTCGCAGTCAAATGCTTTCAGCTTGTATCCCTTCAGCGCCGGCAACCAGCGCATCGTGTATGACGTCGGCTTTCTCAGGAACATCGGATCTTCAACGGTGATCGTGGCCTTCAACTGGTCGCCGTCGCGCCAGTAGCGCTCCGTCACCTTTTTCTGCTGGGACGATGGAATCCCGTTGTAGTCGTCAAAGCCGGTGATGTCGAACACGTACTGGGTGGTTTCCACCAGGAGCGCGCTCGATTCGTAGTGACCCACCGAGAATCCTTGAATCCCGAAATCGTGGGGCGTGGACTGTCGTCCGTCGAGCCATACCGTACGGAGCTGATCGTCTTTCTCGTAGCGAAGCAGGACCCGATCCGGCCACTGCACGATCTCCATGTTGAACGGATCGAACTCGAGAGCCGGCGGCGTGGACGGCTGGCAGTCGTATTTTGGTGAGAGCGGCTCATCGAAGATCTTCTGGAAGGCCAGGGCCCTCTCGTTCAGCACCGGAAAATTCGACACGTAGTTCTTGTCGGCTGGCGTGCCGTCAGGAAGGATCGTCCCCTCGGGCACGGTCCGAGCCCAGGGAACCGTCGAACTGTTGGTCGGATGCGCTCGGCGCGTCCCATCCCATACGCCGGAGAGGTCCGGAACGGTGGCCGCCGTTGGGGCTGACTGCGCCTTCAAGGCGGGGAGCGCGTGGCCATTCATCGCCATCAGCAACACCGCGCACGCCACGATCCCGAAACATCGTTGTGGAGATAACCGGCTGATCGTGCTTCTCATGGTTGCTCCTCGTTGAGGTCGGGTGCGCAACGTTTCTTGGTCCGCATTCGAGGGTCGGCCCGGTGGAAATCGAGTGAACTGTAGCACACGAGGAGGTCCGAGAACGGGACTTCCGTCAACGCCGGACACCTCGCTGGTGTTCCCTGTCGTCTCGTTTGCCGAATCAGATACGCTCTGATAATGTGGCATCATGAAAACACTGACCGTCACCGAAGTCGCACGGAATTTCAGCGCGGTCATGGACGAAGTCGAACGTGATCAGGAAGAAATCATCCTGGTGCGCAATCAAAAGCCGATTGCCCGGCTCGTGCCGGAATCGGCCGCACAGAACGCCCT
>OBEQ010201029.1_pt1 | contig 12664 bp, 5 predicted proteins | sample 1670901 | NCBI WGS metagenome assembly OBEQ01 (sample SAMEA104232315, study PRJEB22302) | groundwater metagenome | biome: forest; feature: aquifer; material: groundwater | place: USA | collected 2011-08-07 | depth 5.4 m
GAAATCTTGGCAAAGTCTGCGCCAGCCGGTAATGCCCATAACAAAAATATGAGAGGGGAAAGAACCGCTCCAAGAGACAGGATAATCAACCGTCCGATGTAATACAGTAACAAAACAATCGTTAAGGCAAGAAACAGCAGCATAAAAAGAAGCGTTAGCAAACCTATTCCGTTGGGACCGGAAAGTATCGTTGCCGGATTTATGACATTTAATACCCATGCTTGTGCAAGTCCCCCTGATGCATTCAGCACTGTATTGACCAACGCATTAGACAAAGAAATAATCCTGTCAATTAAAAAAATAGACATGTTCGCGCCTAAGAAGGCAAGGACAATCCGCCCCATCACATGCTTTAAGTCAACCTCTTCAAATCCAAATGCAGATGAACTCATGAAATGAAACCCTAAGATCGCGATAATTATTGCAAAGAGCGTATCTGTGATCCCTAAAATGACTAACCAGAAATTGAAGACAACAGAGTTTGTTACAAGTGATGGTGTAGTGGTAAGCATTGAAATGACCCCATCAACGAGTGGTTTTGCGCCAGACAGAATGATATTTTGAATAACACCAATAATCGCATCAACCAAGAGTTGTACGACGCCACCTTGCGGGACGACTGGCTGGATAGGAGATAGGTTAATTGCGCCGCCGCTTGAAGGATTTACCGGTGTTCCGAATGCATGGGTAAGGATTGATGAAATTGTTGAAGCACCAATGACAATCGCGAGTCCGATAAGGGCATTACGAATTGTTTTTTTGGCATTCTCAGTGCTTGCGGATTTCCACTCGAGGTCATATATGTATAGCCACCCTTAATTAAAAAGATTGTTGAAAAAAGTGTCGCAAGAAGTGTCAGGATGCCTAAAATATCTGAGGTGTATTGGGTAATAGGCGTAGTATCCGCTGCAAACGCAGCAGAAGGCATAAACAAAAATACCACGCCAATCCCAAAAAGGGAGAGTAATAATTTCTTCATAAATAAATTCGTTTACTTACCAAATGCGGTTTGCGCAAGAGTGGTAACGATTCGTGATAACACGAGCGCCCCAATACTGATCGCAAGCCCCATTGCCGAATAGACAATCGTTTTCTTTGAACGCTCTAAGTTTTCCGGATTACCACTGCTTGTAATGTATCCAAATCCGCCAAGAACAAAAAAGACTCCGGCAACAAGTGTCGCGAGTGTTACAAGAACAGAGATAATGCTTTGGATGAATGTTTGGATTTGTGAGACATCACCGGTTGAGTCAGCAAATACTGGACTGGCAAAAACAAAGAAGGCAACGATAAGAAGATTAATAAAATAAATTCTTTTGTTTTTCATGAGTATCACCTCCTTACATCTAAAAAGTGATGTATAGTAAAAATGTTTTTACATTCAAACTATTTACAAAAAAACTGCCAATGATGGCAGTTATAGGAAAATATTATAAGTGATACAATTTATATCAGAAGATGTCAATGAAGTCAAGTGCTGCGTGAAAATGTAAGCCTTTACAAGGATTAAACCAATGCTATACTCTGAATATACATTTCTATTAAATTGGATTTAATTGTAAATAAAAATCGTGCAGATAAAAACACAGCTAAAATCTCAGTGGAAAAAATTTGAAACTTTACTTAAATATATTTCTAAACCGAAGTATATTCTTATTGCGTCTGTAACCTCAGCCTTACTTGAATCAAGTATTAACAATACATCCTCAAGTAACAATTATGCTTCGAATATGCAACAAGTCTTGTATCCAATACTTGTTTTTATTATTGGCTTTCGCATTGCAAGAGCGTATGAAAAAAGCAAACGGCAATATCTTGCGTCCTGGCTTATCTTTATTGTGATTGCCTGTTACTTTCTGCAAATATACATTGGGACTAATTCATTTATACGAACATTCTTTGACCACTTCTTTTCCATTATCGGAGAAAGCATTTTGATAAGTTGGTTCCTGCTCATTCTCATGCAAATTCCAAAACTCAGAAAGATGCGGATTAAGAAAATATCGAAAAACACATTTTTTGCAGGTTGCCTTATTGTAGTAATTTTTATCTTTTCGGGAATATTGCTCTTTTTCTATCAGCCCAACAGGAATTTAAACAATCGTGTCGCGCTTTTGGAAAAGCGATTGGGAGGAACGGCAACACTTTCATGCAATGTCGCAGATACAATCAAAACCGTTCGAAAATCCGTTGTTCGCATCATTGGCGGAGAAGCAGAAGGCTCAGGGTACGTTGTTGCCCCCAGCGGGTATGTCATTACTAACTTTCACGTTATTGAATTTGAACCAAGTCCAAAAGTGATATTCCCCGATAACACATTTGAAACAGCACAAATTGTCGGAGGAGATAAAAACGCGGATATCGCAATACTCAAAATCAGTAAGGCGCTTCCGTTTGTCAAATGGGGAACATCAAGCACGTTACAACCGGCAGAAGAATTGTTGGCAATTGGTTTTCCACTCGGTGGTGATTTGCAGGGTGAAGCTTCGGTAAATAAAGGATACTTGGCAGGAAGACGTAGCTCAAAAGACATCGGAATTTCATATATCCAAACTGACGCAACGCTTAATCCTGGAGTGAGTGGCGGTCCGATGGTCAACATCTGCGGGGATGTGGAGGGTATGAATACAGCCGGTTTGTCGGGATTAGGTCTTGCAATCAGTTCAGAATCTATTCAGGAAAAAATGGATGGCATTTTAAGCGCGACAGATCCGTTAAAAGATGTTACGAAGTTAACGTTTGACCCTAACAAAAGCCCATTAGATGCGGTTAATTCATTTTACAACTACTTGAAAGTGAGAAATTTGGAAAAGGCATTTTCACTACTCTCTGATAATTTTAAAAATGGTCATGGTTTTGCTTATTGGAAACAGGGATACTCCTCCTTGCTGGATTCAACAGTTGTTTCAAGTGCGAATGAACCAAATAAGGATAACTTTGTTCATATCAAACTCATGACAAAAGATTTAGTGGGAGATCAATTAGTTTATAAGTATTTTGAGGGTACATGGGAAGTGAGAAAAGTAAATGGGAATTGGTTACTCTGGAATGGGAATATAAAAGAGGTTAAAAACCCCGGGTATGATTGGTTTTATTAAAGGTGCTCAAAAATCCCATTAATGAAGAAAAGTTATACATTATGAGCCAGATTTCTGATAGAATTAAAGAATAATATGGCACTAATCGACAATAAAAACCAAACATTACAGCAGGCGTTAAAAAATGCCCTTTCCTCTGTAGACCAAGTTGACATAGCCGTAGGCTTCTTTTATTTCTCCGGATTCCAAGCTCTTTTTGACCAGCTAAAAGATAAAAAAGTAAGAATACTCGTCGGCCTTGAAGTTGACCCTCTTTTAGTTCCGGAGATATCCCAATATGCCAAAGATGGAGACGAAGATTTATCTCGCTGGCAACCAAGACGTCCTACAAGCTCAAGAACAGCACTCAAATTAAATTACATTGACTCATTTGTTGCTTTTATGAATGACAGCGACATTTTTGACGATGAGAAGACAAACCAGATTTTTGATCTATATATAGAAAAGATTAAAGACGGTTCACTTGAGATAAGAAAAACAGTTTCAGACTATCATGGAAAGTTTTATATTCTTCAGAATAAAAAAGAACTCTCTCAAAATGGCGACTTTCCGGGAACTGTATTTATGGGTTCAAGCAATCTCACTTATAGAGGGCTTATTGGGCAGGGTGAATTAAATGATTCGAGCCGAGAGAAAAATAAATTCAAGGAATATCAAGCACAGTTTGATACTATGTGGAATGATTCGCAATCAATTACGATTGCAGATAAAGCCACAGCAGGTGAGTTTATAAAAGCGATACAGCCTCGTATTTGGAAATATGCCCTCCCAGCTCCATATTACATCTACATTAGGGTTCTCCACGAGATATTTCACCAAGAAGAAATTGAATCGCTCAAAACTCCAAGCGCAATAACTCAAGGACTCTATACCGATCTAGAGTATCAAATAGACGCCGTTAAGATGGTTATAGACAAGTTGAATCGTTATGATGGTGCACTCTTAGCAGATGTTGTTGGCTTAGGAAAAAGTATTATCGCCTCAGCGGTTTCCAGAAACATGGATTTAAAGACAGTGATTATTGCTCCACCCCACCTTGCCTCACAATGGGAAGACTACAAAGAGCAGTTTGGTATCAGAGGTTCTAAGGTTTTTAGCTCCGGAAAGATTCAGGAAGTTTACGAACGCTATGCAGAATCAAGAGACCCGATACTTTTTATTTTGGACGAAGCCCATCGTTACCGAAATGAAGATACAACCGATTATAAGTTACTCCATCAAGTTTGCAGAAGTAATCCAGATAATAAAATATTACTCTTAACTGCAACTCCATTTAATAATGATCCAAAAGACGTATTCGCACTTATCAAACTTTTTCAGACCCCAGGACAAGCAACTATTCGATCAGTAGATAATTTAAGCTTGCGCTATCGTGATCTTATTCAAAGATACAAGAAACTGCGCCGTTACATGTCAAAAGACGCGGATCAAGATTTTATTGATAAAGAAGCAAGCGAAATAGCAGCAGAGCAAAGAAGGTTAATAGAGCCAGTAATTATTAGACGTTCACGTCTCGATCTTAAATATATAACACGCTACAGAGAAAATTTAGAAAAACAGGGTATTGATTTTCCGGAGGTACACGGCCCCGAACTCTTAGAGTACGATTTAGGTCAACTTTTTCCTCTTTATACTGACACATTAAATCTTATTACAAAGTCGGAAAACGAAGGTTTTATTGGCGCTCGTTATAAACCTACTGATCCGGAATATATGAGTGAAGAAAATCGTAAGAAGTTCGTCGAAAAATACAAGGCAGAATTTGACGATGTTGAAGACTTGCAGATTGCTCAATCTAACTTAGCCCAATTTATGAGAAGGCTTTTAGTTATGCGCTTTGAAAGCTCAAAAGATGCTTTCCGCTCAACTTTAAAAAAGATGATTAAATCAAACGAGCTTATTCTCAACTGGTGGGACGAAATTGGAGCAGTGCCTATTATGAAGAAAGGTCAGCTTCCCGATCCCCAAGACTACAATCTGGAAGATGGCGAAGAAAGCGACGCGCTCAATCAAGATATAGAGTTGCTTCGCGCTAGAAGCGGTTTTCTTGAGATACAAAAAGAGCTTTTAAACCCTAAATTTATAGAAGACGTTAAGCATGATACAGAGCTTCTTAAATCTATTCTTGAAAAGTGGTACGGCGATTCAAAGTATGCAGATTTAGACCCAAAGCTCGATAAGATAGAAGCCAAGATTCACCAGTTTTTGCAAAGTGACCCAACAAAAAAGATTGTTATCTTCTCAAGCTATAAAGATACTGTTGATTATTTATTTAAAGAGCTACCAAAAAGAGGCTTTAATCGTGTTACCAATTATACGGCTTCACAGGGTACAGAAGGGTATAAACAAATAATCCGTGCCAATTTTGATGCTTCGTATCCTACAGATAAGCAAAAGGATGATTACGATGTACTTATTGCAACAGACGCTTTAAGTGAAGGCTTTAACCTTCACCGAGCAGGAATTGTAATTAATTACGATATTCCTTATAACCCCACCCGTGTTATTCAAAGAGTCGGTCGTATCAATCGTATAAATAAAAAGGTTTTTGACTTTTTGGAAGTCTATAATTGTTTTCCAACAAGCATCGGCGAAGAAGAAGTCCGGGTTAAATCCATTTCCACTCTTAAAATTCAGCTTATCAATGCAGTTGTGGGAAGTGATACTAAGACTCTAACCAGTGATGAAGAACTAGTTAGCTTTTTTAACGACGAATTCGAGAGGGCAAAAAATGCAGATGAGCAGCTATCTTGGGATACTCGACACCGCGAAGCCTACGATAAAGCTCTAAAAGATTCTGAAATAATCGAAAAAGCTTTGAGACTACCAAGAAGAAGCAGGGTAAAAAGAACTGGAAAAAATAAAACCGGTGTTGCCGTTTTTGGTAAAAAAGGCTCTAATTCAATTTTTACTTATGGTTTATCGCAAGATTCAGTACAGGTAGTGTCAACCGAGACAGCGCTGCCATATTTTGAAGCAAAGGAGGAAGACAAGAGTCTTGCAGTTGACGAAACTTTTTCTCAAGTTTTTAATCTTGCCAAAGAAAAATTATTTGCCAAACATGAATTACCTAAAATTCAAGGAAGGCGCGCAAGCGCTATCAATGTTCTCAAACTTATAGCAGAAGAACTCCCTAACGCAAAAAATTATTGTGAGGATATTATCTCAATCATTAAAACGCTTGATGATCTAAGCGATGGCGCATTAAAAGATATAACACAAATCGATTTAAGAAACGTTGAAGACGCATACAAAAATTTGCTAGAGATTGTCCCCGAATCATACATTAGAAATGTCATAGAACGCGCTGGTCGCACTGAAAACGAGCATGAGCTGCTTTTATTTGCAGAGCAATTTGTATGATCAATTTAAATCAGAAGTATGATAGAGCCGATTTTGTCGACTTTTTACAAAATACATTTCTAGGTGACTACGCTCGTGACGTTCGTCCGGTTTCTACACAGGGATTAAGTGCTATTGGTAAGGCTGTAAGTCTTGGCAGAAGCGAATCTCTTGACCTTCAAGTTTTTGAATTTGAATATTCCGGGTCTGCTAATAAGAGAGTTACTCTCACTAAAGAAGCATTCCAACTTATGAGACAAAGCGCTACATTTAATGCGCTTGCTATTTTTTATGGCCAAAATAGTGACGACTGGCGTCTTTCATTTCTGACTGCAAATCCTCAAAAAACGGAGAAAGGGAAGGTAACACTTGCTTACTCAAACCCTCGCAGATATTCATTTTTTTTAGGAGCCAGCGCGAAAGTAAACACCCCTACAAAATTTCTTATTAACAGAGGAAAAATTGTTAGCTTTGAAGACTTAAAGAGCAGATTCTCTATTGAGGTCGTCAATAAAGAGTTTTATAAGGAAATTTCAAAAGCATTTATCCAACTTTCAAATGGATTACTTAAACTTCCCTCTACACAGGAGAAAAGCCAGACCAATTTAGAATTTGCTGTACGCTTGATTGGCCGGATTATCTTCTGCTGGTTTTTACGAGAGAAAAAAGGAAATTCCACACATGCTCTCATGCCAAAGGAATTATTATCTCTGGATGCTGTAAGTAAAAACGAAGACTATTATCACCAAATTCTTGAACCGATATTTTTTGAGGTACTTAATAAACCAATACCTTCAAGAAGAAGTGAGTTTACAAAAGAACCATTTTCTTTTGTTCCATACCTAAATGGAGGTCTATTTACTCCTCAAGATGACGATTTTTATAAACGCAGTAATGGCGATATGCAATCACAATTTCACAATACATTAGTTATTCCGGATAGCTGGCTTAAGGAATTTTTCGAAACTCTCGAAACGTATAACTTTACTATTGATGAGAATATAACTTTTGATGAAGAGCTTTCAATTGATCCGGAAATGTTAGGGCGTATCTTTGAAAACCTTTTGGCGGAAATTAACCCAGAAACCGGAGAGTCTGCAAGGAAAGCTACAGGAAGCTACTATACCCCGCGAACGATTGTTAACTATATGGTTGATGAAAGCCTTTGTTTGTACCTTAAGCAAAAAACAGATATAGAGGAAAAGAAATTGAGAGCAATTATCAGCTATGACTTAACAGACGACACAGAATACCCTATTACTCAAGAAGAAAAAGAAAAAATTATAGATGCTCTGGAAACCCTCAAGTTACTTGATCCGGCTTGTGGTTCCGGTGCTTTTCCAATTGGCGCACTTCAAAAGATCGTTTTTATCTTGCAACAAATTGACCCAGATGGTCAGTTATGGTTTAAGAGACAACTCATTCGTACCTCTCCCGAACTTCGCCGAGTAATAGAAAGAGAGTTTGAGCATCAGAATTTCGACTATATAAGAAAGTTAGGAATCATCAGGGAAAATATTTATGGAATTGATATTCAACCAATAGCCACGGAAATAGCAAGACTTCGATGTTTTCTTACTCTAATTGTTGACGAGCGAGTGCAAGACGATTTAGAAAACAGAGGTATTGAGCCATTACCTAATCTTGATTTTAAGTTTGTTACTGCGAATAGCCTTATCGGGTTGCCTACTTCACGCAATACAAATCAGATGGGTTTGTTCGAGGATGATGAAGGAATCAAACAACTTAAAGAACTTCGAGATATGTTCTTCACTGCTACCGGTGTAGAGCGTGAACAACTAAAACTTCAGTTTGTGCAAGCGCAAAATAGAATGTTTCAGAGAATGATAGAAGAAGGCAGAAAAGGATACGCTGATCTAACAACAAGATTATCAAGCTGGGATCCATTTAGTCATAAAATCTCAACTTGGTTTGATCCTGAGTGGATGTTTGGAATTAAAGGCTTCGATGTTGTCATAGGAAATCCGCCTTATGGTTCAAGCGTAAGGGATACTCTGCGGAATAATATTATCGAGCATTTAGGAAAAGTTCCGGATTTTGAAATTTACTACTTTTTTATAGAAGAAGGACGAGAATTACTACATGACAAAGGATTATTGACTTATATAATACCAAATACATTTTTATTTAATGTTTTTGCAAGTCAGTATAGAAAAAGGCTTTTAAAAAATTGGGGTATTAAAGAAATCATGGATTGCACTAACTTCAAATTATTTGAAAGCGCTACTGTACATAACGCCATAATAATTTTTAGTAAGGATGAAGCTAAAGAAATAGTTGGTTATAAAAACACTAAAGATGCAGATAATTTTGATGAATTGGTTTCAAGAGAGACGTTATATATCAAACCAGAGGTATTGGAAATTTATAATCAAAATTGGGGGTTGGTATTCAAACTTCAAGAAAGAACATTAAATATAGTTGAAAAGATAAAAACTCAATCTAAGGAATTAAAGAGCTTTTTTCCAGAAATTAGTCAAGGTCTTATTGCTTACGATAAATATCGTGGACAGAAAAAAGAGGTTATAGAGAGACGTGCTTATCATTATGATAAAAAAATGCGTCCAGATTTAAAATCGTGGCTTCATGGTGAAGATGTCAGAAAATATATCGTGCAGTGGAATGGAAAAGAATGGATTGATTATTCTAAAGATATTGCTAATCCTAGACAACCAAAGTTTTTCAAAGGGAAAAGGATTTTAGTAAGAGAAATTACTAACCCATCTATTTATGCGGCATATACAGAAGAAGAGCTATATGGTGATCCTTCGATTATTACAATTCTCGATAATTCTAATGGGCCAATTGCTCTTTTGTACTTATTGGGAATCTTAAACTCTAAGCTAGCCACTTTTTATCATTTTAATGCTTCGCCTAAAGCGACAAAAGGCTCTTTCCCCAAAATTTTAGTAAAAGATATACAAGAGTTTCCTATAAAAGAAATATCCAATGAAGAACAGAAAAATTTTGTAGAGATTGTAACGAAGATAATAAATTTGAGAAAATCAGATCTTCTTAAATCTCAGGATTATGAAGAACAAGTTAACCAATTGATTTACAGGTTCTATGGCTTGACTGCAGAGGAAATTGCAATTGTGGAAGGACATACAAATTGATATGTTTGACGATCCTAATAAGCTTTCTAATGAGAAAATTCGTGAAGAGCTCACAAAAACTGGTATTTCTCAAGAATTAGTTGATTCTATAATTGAACAATTCTGGTTCCACGACCCTTACAATAGTTTTATTGCTATTCCCGAGCATTTTGAAATCCTCAAACAATTCCTAAAGTCAAATAGCTTAGATACATTCTCACGCTTTGATTTTTATTACTATTTTTTTGAAAAAGTTGTTCCGGATTATAAAAAATTAAGAAGACCGTTTCAGCAATTAGGTCTTTACTTTGAACAAGTACAAAAAAATCAGATACCAATTGCAGAGTTTGATGAAATGGTAAAAAAATTGAGCACTCCTGCGCTTCTTACTCTGAAGTATCTTGAAGAACTTAAACTGATAACCCTTTCTGAACAAGAGGGAATACAGATTGTGAACTGGGCTCATCATACGTTAACCGAGTTCTTGGCGGCAGATTATATTCTTAGTCAAAAAAACCCGATTGATGAAATAAAGAAATTACTTGTTGATTCGCAAACAGGAAGTAATTTGTTAAGGCCTTCTTGGACAGGGACTCTACGATTTTTAATCGAACAAAATTCAGACTATTTTACCTCTTGGGGCGTTGAGTTTTTCACTACCAATCAAGATTCTCTGATTGATCAAGTAACAGAAATGCTTGTATTTGCTACAAATTCTTCTATTAAGGAACCACTTAAAAAGGATTTATTCAGTTTAGTATTTGATCGTTATCAAGGAAAGAAGTTCTGGATTCCTGTATGGGCTTACCACAACTTATCTAAATTTATTGATGAAACAATATATAAAGATCTCAAAGCAAAGGCGGATGACATAGATTATGTACGAAAAGGAAATATTGCAGCAATCGTTGATGGAATGCTTAAAAACGAACATCCGTTACTTACAGACATCGAAAAGATTTTTTGGAAGGAAAAACTTATTTCGTATGCGATTGAAGAAAATGAAAACAAAGTTTTAAACCGACACTCTCTTGCCGCGCTCGAGAATTTCAAAGGTCAAACAGACATTATTCCTCAAGTGCAAAAAAATTATGAAAGCACAGACTCACTCGTACGTGAGGCGTTCATAAATATGTGCCGAGCAATTGATGCAAATTCTCCAGATTCTATAGATTATTTCATTAAAGGAATTGCCGATGATACTTCACAAATTTATGCGCGGAATGCTCTTTACTCGATTGACTCTCAAAAAGGAATCATAACTTTCCTTCAAAAAGTGGTTGATAATCCAAGGTTTATTCATGAGTTCTTGGACAACGAATCAATATTTAATAGTAAAGATAAAAAGGCTGACAGCGCACTGGTTGAGAATATTCGTAAAAATAAAAACCCAGAAGTAATAAAGTATCTTAAAAAATTGGTAATTTCTGCATATACAGGAGATAGAAACTACGACGCCGGAAAATCATACTTTCTACAACAGATTACTTTAATAATACAATCTGAAGACCCAAGCTATCTTGAAGAATTAGTAAAAACAATTTCTGCACTTACCAAGGAACAAAAACAAATACTTTTTATAAACGACATTGAGTGTGTCCTCTCGGTATTGTTAAAACCTGATGAATTAGAAAGATTAAAAAAAGTATTTACTGATGAATTGCATCACCATGCAGGTTATGCACTTGCTGAAGCAGTTCGTCTTGCACCATATTCAGGAAATTCAGATGGAAAGGCGGTTTTGGCAAAAGGTATTGAGCTTGGAATTACCGCTGACCCAAAGAAGTTACCAAAGTATGAAGACTATCAAAAAGAACGTGACGATAAAATTTATAAACAATTCCAAGAGTATCTAAATCCTGCTAAAGAAGGGACATATTTCCCTCAAGTATTTCGTCACCATGTTGAGCATAGGGATATTATCGAATCAAGATGGGAAAAAGTAGACAAAGAAAGACTCTTGAGTCTCGCTGTTGAAAGTACATTAGACAAAATTGACCCTTTAAATTTTAAGGTGCATTATAACGATCAAAAAACAAAATCTGGCGAATATACAATTACTTCCCTTACTTCTTATTTTACGCCGGTATTAAATGTAATTCAGATTCTTGACCCCTCAATACTACAAAAACCAGAGAATCGCAAAAAGGTGGCAAATTATATTCCTTTCTCATATTCAAGTGACTATAAAATCGTAAAAGAAATTCTTGGAGAAATAAAAGAGGAGGATTTAATTGATGTTAACAAACTTATGCTTGATAAAGCCAATGATGTCCGTTACCTAATACCCCAAACATATATATATTTTGCAAGAACAAATACAAATTTATCCTCACCGAAAGAAATATTATTATCGTTAATCTCTGACCCATTAGTAAGCGATTCTGACCGCGAGTATGCTCTTGAGAATTTAGAAAACTTTATCAGTTCAGCCGATACTGAAGTAAAAAAATTACTTCAAGAATTATGGAATCCTAAAACACGTTCTCGTATATCTGACATTGCGAATGCACTTTTGATTTCAATATTTCGAGACGAAGAAGCTATCTCTTGGCGGTTTGATGTTCTAAAAACATCAGCAACTCCGTTTCGCACTCAAGAAGGTTTTCATTCCGTTGGAAGCCTCGAAATGGAGCTTGATAGTAAATATTTTGCAAAACCACTTATTAACCTAAATGACGAAAAATATCTTGACCGGTTCATTGACTTACTTGAGTTTTCTCTAACAATTGTTGAAAAGCCAGATCATAGAGAATATGTAAATTACCTCTGGAGTATTGTTATTTCCTTTATTGCCCGGGATGACTTTCTCTTGTCGATAAAAGCACTAACAGCTCTTAAGTCATGGGCAGAAGAGCACCTCGAAAATCCAGAAATAAATTGGCTGTTAAAAAGGATTTCAGAGTTAAGTGCTCAAAATAACTTAGTTATCACAAAAATCAAAAGTGAAAATGCAATCGCTTTCATCAAAGGTAAAAAAATCATATGGACTTATTCACTCTTACGAGCGGCGATGAAAGAAGCAGGTTCTGAACAAGACATAGATATTTTCATTAGTCATGCATCGGCAGGATCAGATGCATCAGTAGGAGAGAATAGGTTTGTAAA
>OBEQ012763902.1_pt1 | contig 12664 bp, 7 predicted proteins | sample 1670901 | NCBI WGS metagenome assembly OBEQ01 (sample SAMEA104232315, study PRJEB22302) | groundwater metagenome | biome: forest; feature: aquifer; material: groundwater | place: USA | collected 2011-08-07 | depth 5.4 m
GCGTTGGGGGCCCCGAAAAAGACCTCTTGGGGCGGGGAAAGATGAGCCCCGGGGGGCCGATCCACATCGCGACGCAGGAAAACGCGACGACAACGCTGAAGGCCACCGGCAGCGCTCGCCGATACACCCTTCGCGGAATGCCCGGTGACGACTTCCCGCCGCTCCCCGTGCCCGCCGACGGTGCGCCTACGCTCGCACTCGAGGTCGACGTGCTGAAGCAGCTCATCGACAAAACGCATTTTTCGATTTCGACCGACGAGACGCGCGCACACTTGAACAGCGCGCTCTTCGAGTGGGATGGTGATCGCGTGCGTATGGTGACGACCGACGGTCACCGGTTGTCGAAGATGGAGGTCAAAGTCGCGGGACGTCAGGCGTCGGCGACGATGCTCATTCCGCTCAAGGCCATTCAGGAGCTTCGTCGGTTGTGCGACGAGATCGTCCAGAACCCGCAGGTTGGACCCGAGGGCAAAGAGCAGCGAGGTGTTCTGCAGATTACCCAAAGCGGTTCGAGTGCGTTCTTCCAGGGCGGTGGAATGACCTTCAGCGTGAAGCTCGTCGACGCGCAGTTCCCGCCGTACGCCCAGGTCATTCCCCAAGCGAGCGACAAGCAGGTGCAGGCGCCGCGCGCCTCGCTGGCCGATGCGTTGCGCGCGGTCGCCATTGCGGCGAGTGAGCGCACGGGCGGCGTCAAGATTGGACTGCAGAACGGCACCATGCGCATCACCAGCGAGTCGCCCGACTCCGGCGATGGTTTCGACGAAGTGCCCGTCGACTATGCAGGTGCACCGATGACGATCGGTTTCAACGCGAAGTACTTCTTGGACGTCCTCGGGGCGCTCGACGACGAGAACGTCGTTCTAGGACTGTCTGGCGAGCTGGACCCGGCCGTGTTGAGGCCCGGAAGCTCCCAGCCGGCAGGCGACGACGCGAAGGGCAAGGACGACAAACAGTTTCTCGCCGTCGTGATGCCGATGCGCATCTGATTCGCGTTGCAATCGCTGGTCGTCGATCACATCGCGGTGCGCGGGATGCGAAATCTCGCGGCGGTCGACATTGCCTTTGGACCGCGGTTCAACGTCATCTCTGGTGACAACGGGCAGGGGAAGACGAATCTGCTCGAAGCGCTCTACGTTCTGGCGACCAGCAAGAGCTTCCGCACCAGTCGGCCGGGCGATCTCGTCGTCCACGGCGGCGATCTCGCGAGCGTCCGCGGCGGCGTGCGAGAGGGGGCTTTCGAGCGCGAACAGAGCGTTGGCGTTCGCGCAGGGTCGCGGGTCGTGAGGATCGACGGCAAGCGTCCACGCAGTCTTGCCGCTTACGCAGTGAAAACGCCCATCGTGGTGTTCCATCCCGGGGAGATTGCGCTCTCCATGGGCAGCGGTAGCGAGCGACGCAGACTGCTCGATCGCGTTGCATTGTACCTCGAGCCGTCTTCGATGGCGGAGCTGGAGAGCTACACCCACGCGATGCGCGCGCGGCAACGGACTCTCGAGACGCGCGGCATGGCCGCGGCGGATCTCGACGAATGGGAAGAGCTCATGGTGCGCCACGGCGTGGGCGTCATGCGTGCCCGGCGCGAAGCCGCAGAGCGGCTGTCGGCCTCCGCAGTGCGAAGCTTCGCGCGCATCGCCGCGCCCGGCCTCGACCTTCGAGCCGACTACGCTCCGGGCGCGCCCGAAGACTCGGATCGCTTTCGCGACGAGGTTGCCGGAAGACGAGCCGCGGACTTGCGACGCGGGGGTGCGGGCATCGGTCCCCACAAGGACGAGCTTCGCTTGGAGATTGGCGATCACCCTGTGCGCGGCGTTGCGTCGCAGGGGCAACACCGCGCGGTGACCTTGGCGCTCAAAGCGGCGGAGGTCGAGACCGTGGGTCAAGCACGCGGCGTGCGTCCGATTCTTCTGTTGGACGACGTTTCGAGCGAGCTCGATCGCGCGCGCACCGCGTCGCTCTTCGCGTTCTTGAGGGCGCACGACGGACAGGTCTTTCTGACGACCACCCGACGTGAGCTGATTGATACCGGGCAGCTCGAGGACCCATCCGCGCGCCAAGATTTTACGGTTGTTTCAGGCACCGTAACTGGGCCGTAGGAGAGCAACCTGTGGGCAAGCTGAGGCTTGGACAGCGCGACCGTAAGTGGCTGGAATCGTTACAGATTTATCCGAGAACTTCCTTGCGAATGTGGCCGCCTCGTTGTAGAGTACCTGACGCTTTTTGGAGTCCCCCGATTGGGCCCGCGCTCAAACGGTGAAATCAAACGTGGATTTAGGGGCATTCATCAAACGCACCAATCGCAATGACCAACGCCACCGTTTCGCAGAGCACCGCGCCGCCGTCCACCTACGGTAGCGAGAACATCACCGTCCTCGAGGGCCTCGAGGCCGCCCGAAAACGCCCCGGAATGTACATCGGAGACGTTCACGACGGCTCTGGTCTGCATCACCTCGTCTGGGAAGTCGTCGACAACGCGGTCGACGAGCACCTTGGCGGCCACTGCGGGCGCATGGATGTGACCATCCACTTCGACGGAAGCGTCACCGTGGAAGACATCGGTCGCGGCATTCCCACCGGCATGCACGCGAAGGGGGTGAGCGCGGCGGAGGTCGTCATGACCGTCCTCCACGCGGGCGGCAAGTTCGACCACTCGAGTTACAAAGTCTCCGCCGGTCTCCACGGTGTCGGCGTCAGCGCGGTCAACGCGGTGAGCGAGTGGCTCAAGATGGAGATCAAGCGCGAGGGGCACGTGCATTTTCAGGAGTATCGGCGCGGCGCGCCGGTCGCTCCCCTGGCGGTCATCGGCAACACGGATCGCACCGGCACCAAGATCACCTTCAAGCCCGACCACGAGATCTTTTCGCAGACGGAGTTCAGTTACGACATCCTGGCGAGCCGCCTTCGGGAGCTCTCGTTTCTGAACGCAGGATTCGTGATCACGCTGACCGACGAGCGTGGCGAGGGGCGCACGGAGACTTTCGAGTACAAGGGCGGCATTCGCGAGTTCGTGGAGCTTCTCAACAAGGCCAAAGAGCCCGTCCACGAGCACGTCGTGCACATCAACGCCGAGCAGACGGCGGATAACGGCAGCTCGATCCAAGTCGAGGTCGCGCTGCAATGGAACTCCACCTACGCGGACCAAATTTTCGCGTATACGAACAACGTTCACAACCGAGACGGCGGCACGCATCTCACCGGCTTTCGCGCATCACTCACGCGGGTGTTCAACAACTACGGTGCCGCGCAGAACCTCTTCAAAGAGGTGAAAAACGGCCTAACCGGCGAGGACATCCGCGAAGGGCTCACCAGCGTCATCAGCGTCAAGCTCCCCGATCCGTCCTTCGACTCGCAGACCAAGAGCAAGCTCGTCTCGAGCGAAGTGAAGGGTATCGTCGAGAGCGTCGTCGTCGACAAGCTGGGGCAGTATTTCGAAGAGAATCCTGCGCCGGCACGCAAAATCATCGAAAAGGCGATCTTGGCGGCAAAGGCGCGCGAGGCCGCACGAAAAGCGCGGGGGGGCGTCCCCAAAGGGCAGATGGACTACCCGAGCCTCAGCGGCAAGCTCGCCGACTGCCAGACGCGAGACCCGGAGCAAGCCGAGCTTTACATCGTCGAGGGAGACAGCGCCGGCGGCTCCGCAAAGCAGGGGCGCGACCGCAAATTTCAGGCGATTTTGCCCCTCAAGGGAAAGATCCTGAATGTCGAGCGCGCGCGCCTCGACAAGATGCTCTCGTCTGCGGAGATTGGCACGCTCATCACCGCGCTTGGATGCGGCATCGGTTCCGCGGAGCAAGGGGGCACCTTCGACATCGAGAAGCTGCGCTACCACCAAATCGTCCTGATGACCGACGCCGACGTCGACGGAAGCCACATCCGGACGCTGCTCTTGACGTTCTTCTACCGACAGATGCCGGAGATCATCGAGCGCGGATACTTGTACATTGCACAACCCCCGCTTTACCGCGTCCATAAGGGGAAAAAAGCCCTGTACATGAAGGACCAAGCGGCGCTCGATCGCTTCTTCCTCGAGCAAGGCGTCGATGGTCTCGCCGTTCGCGCCTCCAAGGGGCCGACGCTCTCTGGCGATCCCCTTCTGCGCCTGGCCGAGCGCCTCCGCATGTTCAGAAAAGCGCTGTCGAAGATCGACCGACGCGCCGACGCTCGCTTGGTCGCGGCAGTTCTGCGCGCGAGCGGCATCGGCAAGATCGAGCTTCGCGAGCGAAAGAAGGTCGAGCAGGCGGTTCCGCTCATCCGCGCCCGTCTCGAGAAGCGTTACCCGGACATCTTCCCGCTCACCATCGATGTGGGGTGGGAAACCGAGCATGGCGCGGCTACCATCACCATCGCGCCGCGTCCGGGCTCCAATGCCCGTCCGGTGACCATCGATTGGAACCTCGTCGAATCGGCGGAGTACGAGGAGCTCTACGCCATCGAGCAAGACGTCCGCTCGATTGGCCCCGCGCCGTACTTCGCGCGTGCGGTGAAGGGCGAAGAGACGGACGGCAAAGAGACAGAGCTCGAAGACGCAGACGCGCTTTGGGAGTTCATCGACACGCGGGGCCGAAAGGGCTGGAGCCAGCAGCGTTACAAGGGCCTCGGTGAGATGAACCCCGACCAGCTCTGGGAGACGACGCTCGATCCAAACGCGCGCGTGATGCTCCAAGTACGCCTGGACGATGCGGTGCAAACCGACCAAATTTTCGCCATCTTGATGGGCGACCAGGTCGAGCCGCGGCGCGAGTTCATCGAGTCGAACGCGCTCAACGTGAAAAATCTCGACATTTGAGGGCAAGCGCTCGGACCACTCACAAAGGGTGTCCTCTGGGGTTCGCGACGGATCGCGATCCGTCGCGAGCCCGAGCGAAGATTCGACTGGATCTGCTCTGACCCATCTCCGTCGTAAGGTCACGTTTTCCGGCAAGACGCCGCTATCTTGCGGCCAAGGCACGTCGATTGCTCTACGTGCGGGCATGACACGGTCCCTGGTTGTGGCGGCGTGCTTGATTCCCGCAGCGCTGATGGTCGGATGCTCGGCGAAGGCGCCTGAAAGGGTCACCGAAGCAACGAGCGCCCTCGACGGAGCGCTGTCCGACTACAGCGCGGCTCGCGGGAAGAAGCTCGCGGACAAAGCCTATGCCTTGCACGCGGGGCTTCAGTCACAGAATTGGTGCCTGGCCGGAGTTGACCACTCCGTAAAGGACTCAGGGATCTGTGAACCGGGAACCTGGCTGGAGGGGTTCAATGACGCATACACATGGGGCCTCTACGCCAACGCGCACCCGAACGAGCTAGCCGCGGCCGGCTTTCGGCGCGTGCCGGGTCTCGCTGTCGATCGGATGCCGCAGGGGGCGATCATCGTGTGGAAGGCGGGTCAATGCGGATACGACGCCACCTACGGGCATATCGAAGTCGTAACGGACACGGCGTCGAGTGTGGGATGCAGCGATTTTTGCCACTACATTCGGCACAACTGCGCCGAGCGCGATCCGTGGGTTTACATTCCGACGGGCGGTGACGGAAGCGGTAGTGGCGGAGAGTGCAGCGTTCACTCCGACCACAAGCTCTGGTGCACCAACAACAAGGCGACCATGTACTCGCAGCCGAGCGGCTCGAGCGGCGCAGTCGACGAGCTGCAAAGCACGTACAGCTGGTTCGATTGCTGGGGAACCGGTGACCGTCACGCGGGCGGAAACACGACTTGGTACCATACGTACGGAGACGTCAACGGCGCGGCCGGATGGGTATCGGGGGTTCACTTGAACACCGGAGACTCGTTCGACGCGAATCCGAGCGCGAGCGGTCTTTCCGAGTGCGGAAGGTAGGACGCGAGGACTCGAACGAAAGGAGGCGCTCCTGGCACTCTCTCAGTACGCGGTCCCCTGACGGACCCCCAGGCGCTCGGACCAGTCACGAAAGGCGTCCTCTTGCACGCCACGCCAGCGCAGATCTTCGAGCGATTCGCGAAGCGGCACATGGGTAACGAGCGTCGCAAGCGTGCGGTACAGAAGCGCGTCATCCATTCGCGCGCGCAAGGTTGCCATGAGTCGTTCCGCGCCGCGCACCGGCACGTCCCACGAGCGATCGGTCGGGATTTCCTCGATGTACCTGTACACGCGCAGAAGCGCGGCCGCGGTCTTCTCGCCAAATCCGGGAATGCCGGGAATGCCGTCGGCGGTGTCCCCCACGAGCGCGAGCCAATCGGGGATGCTCGCCGGGGCGATGCCACGCGTCTCGAGCAACCGCGCCTCGTCGATCTCGCGCCGCCGCATGCGGTCTACCTGCACGACCTTCGTCCCGCGGATGGCTTGTCCGAGATCTTTGTCCGGCGTCAGAATTCGTACTTGGTCCACCTCGCTGGCAAATCGAGCGGCTGCGGTTGCGAGCGCATCGTCTGCCTCCCACAAGTCCATCGACCAGACGACGATGCCGAGCGCGCGCGCCGTCTCTTCGGCTAGATCGAATTGTGCGAGCAGCTGCGGGTCGATCCCCTCCTCGGTCTTGTAGCCGTCGTACAAATCGTTGCGAAACGATTTGATGGGATTGTCGAAGGCAATGGCCACGTGGCTTACCGCCTCGTCTTTGTCGTTCAAGAGAGCCAGAAGCGACGCTGACAGACCCACCGCCGCTTTTACGGGTTGACCGCGTGGCGAGCTGTGGTCGGGCCGCTTCGAGTAGTGCGCTCGGAAGAGCTCGTAGGTGCCATCGATGAGATGCAGCCGCACGCGATCTGACATACCGCGAAACGCGCGCGACCTCGACAGGCGCATGAGAGCAGGTCACCCTTTCGGACCTTCATGTTGCCGCGCTTGCTTTCATGCGTGTTTACGTTCGCGATTCTTCCAGCCGCCGCGTGCAGTACGCCCTCGGACGTATTTCCGTCGGGCGCCGACGCCGGCAGCGATGGGGGCACGTTCGCGATTCCACGCGACTCCGGGAGGCGCGACACAGCTCCTCCGTCAGTCGACGCAAGGACTCCCTGGAACCGCATGCAGCCCCACTCGCATCGCGTCCTCGCGGCGATGCGCCTACAGGTCGTATATCTCGGGATGGAAGGCGACGGCGGGGCTCCTAGCTTCGATGAGTTCATCGATTGGCTCCTTGCCAGCGACTATTGGGCCATCATGGAGCAATACGGGGTCGGCCACGGACAGCGCGTGGGGAGCGTGCGCATCGCGCCGTCGGGGGTGATCCCAGCAGGCGCCGTAAAAAACGGCCTTCTCTTGCCCGAAGACCTCGAAACCTTCGTGTATGGGGCTATCCACCCCGCGTCGTCTACCGACGGTGGCCTCGACGCCGACGCCGCGGACGATGGCGGTTCGGTCCCGCTCATTCCGATCGCCGACGCGTACCTGATCTTTCTGCCGAACAACGTAAACGTCGACCTCGGTGAGCGCGGCGGACACGTCTTTCAGACCTGCGTCGACACGGGTGGGTATCACTCCCACGACGGCGCCGAGCCGTACGCGGTCATCCCGCCGTGCGCCTTTGGCCGTAGCGCGCTGGCCGTGTCGCACGAGCTGGCCGAAATGGCGACCGATCCCCTGCCTGGAACGGGCTGGTTCAGTGACAAAGACATCGACAACGCTGGCGGCGAGATTGGCGATCTCTGCAACCAGCCTGTCTCGCGCGGCGTCGACGGTTGGCTCGTCACCCAGCTCTGGTCGAACGCCGACGGCGATTGCGAGCCGTAGTGAATCGCGCAGGGTTTTCGCCGTTGCGCGGTTCCGAGCCCGACTTACGTTCGAAGAGACCATGCGACCCGATCGAATGACGTCCAAGAGTCAGGAAGCCTTGCGAGATGCGCTCGATCGTGCGAGTCGCCGCGGCAATCCTGAGCTGCTTCCGGAGCACCTCCTTGCGGCATTGCTCGAGCAAGACGGTGGCGTTGCCCAGCCGCTTTTGTCGAAGGCGGGCTGCGACACCGACGCACTTGGGCGGCTCCTCGAGCAAAAGCTCGAGGCCCTCCCTCGGGTGACGGGTGGCGCCGAGCCGACGCTCTCGCGGCGCACGCTCGAAATTCTCCGAAAGGCCGAAGACGAGGCCAAATCGCTCAAGGACGACTACGTCTCGGTCGAACATTTCGTGCTGGCCATGGCAAAGCACGATCGCGACATCGCGGGCCTCCTCGAGCGAACGGGCGGCATCTCGTACGAGAAGCTCTTGAGCGCGCTGGCCAGCGTTCGAGGCAACCAACGCGTTACCGATCGCGATCCGGAGGGAAAGTTCCAGGCACTGGAGAAGTACTGTCGCGATTTGACGCAGGCCGCGCGCCAGGGAAAGAGCGATCCGGTCATCGGCCGCGACGAAGAAATCCGGCGCGTGATGCAGGTGCTCTCTCGCCGCACGAAGAACAATCCGGTGCTCATCGGCGAGCCGGGCGTGGGAAAGACGGCGATCGTCGAAGGGATTGCGCAACGCATCGTTCGAGGTGACGTGCCCGAGTCCTTGAAGAACAAGCGTGTCGTTTCGCTCGACATGGGCGCGCTGGTCGCCGGCACGAAGTTCCGCGGCGAGTTCGAAGATCGTCTCAAGGCGGTCCTGAAGGAGATCGAAGGGGCCGCCGGGCGAATCATCTTGTTCATCGACGAGATCCACACCATCGTCGGCGCCGGAAGCGCCGAAGGGTCGATGGACGCGGCGAATCTCCTCAAGCCCGCCCTCGCGCGCGGCGATCTCCGCTGCATCGGCGCAACGACGCTCGACGAGTACCGAAAGCGTATCGAAAAAGACGCCGCTCTCGAACGCCGCTTTCAGCCCGTCTACGTTTCGCAGCCCACGGTCGAGGACACCATCGCCATTCTCCGTGGCCTGAAGGAACGCTACGAGGTGCACCACGGTATCCGCATCACCGACGCCGCCCTCGTCGCCGCGGCGACGCTCTCGGACCGGTACGTGACCGACCGATTCTTGCCCGACAAAGCCATCGATCTCGTCGACGAGGCGGCTGCGAAGATCAAGATGGAAGTCGACAGCATGCCGGCGGAGCTCGATTCCGTGCAGCGCAGGTTGACTCAGCTGCAAATCGAGCAGGAGGCGCTCAAGAAGGAGCGCGATCAGGCGAGCAAGGCGCGCTTGGAGATCGTCAAGCGCGAGCTTGCCGAGCTCGAGGAGCAGGCCAAGGCGATGCGCGCGCAGTGGCTGCAGGAGAAAGAGGTCATCGATCAAATCCGAAAGGCGCAGCCGGAGATGGAATCGCTTCGCGCCCAAGCGGACGAGGCGCAACGCAGAGGAGATCTGGGCAAGGCGGCCGAGATTCGTTACGGCAAACTTCCGGAGCTCGAAAAGCGTGTCGAGGAGCTGCGGCTGAAGCTCGCCAAGGTGCAGGAAAAAACGAGCTATCTACGGGAAGAGGTCACCGAGGAAGACATCGCAGCCGTCGTCGCGAAATGGACGGGCATCCCGGTTACCAAGATGCTTACGGGCGAAGCGGAGAAACTTCTTCGCATCGAGGAGGCGCTGCGCCAGCGCGTCGTCGGCCAGGAGGAAGCCATCGTTGCCGTGGCGAATGCCGTCCGAAGGTCGCGCGCGGGGTTAGGCGAAGAAAAGCGGCCGATTGGAAGCTTCCTGTTCCTCGGACCGACCGGCGTCGGAAAGACCGAGCTGGCGCGTGCGGTCGCGGAGTTCTTGTTCGATGACGAGCGCGCCATGATTCGCATCGACATGAGCGAGTACATGGAAAAACACACGGTATCGCGCCTCGTCGGCGCGCCGCCGGGGTACATCGGCTACGAGGAAGGTGGTCAGCTCACCGAGCCCGTTCGGCGACGGCCTTACAGCGTCGTTCTGTTCGACGAAATCGAGAAAGCGCATCAAGACGTTTGGAACGTGCTTCTTCAGGTCCTCGACGACGGGCGCCTGACCGACGCTCAGGGGCGCACCGTCGATTTCAAGAACACCGTCCTCATCCTCACGAGCAACATCGGCTCGCATCACATTTCGGCCATCGAGGAGCGTGCGGGGCTCGATCCCGAGGACAGGCGCGAGCTGGTCAAGCGCGCCGTCATGGACGACGTGCGAAAGGCGTTTCGGCCCGAATTCATCAACCGGCTGGACGAGATCGTCGTCTTTCATCGGCTCCAGCGGGAGTCCCTCGCGAAGATCATCGACATTCAGCTTCGTCGGTTCAGCCAGCGTCTAGCCCGTCGCGAGCTGGCCATCGAGCTGACCGAGAGCGCAAAAGACCTCCTTGCCGAGATCGGGTGGGACCCTCAATACGGAGCTCGCCCGCTCAAGCGCGCGATTCGCAAACTCATCGAAGACCCGCTGGCCAAGAAGGTGCTCGCCGGGGAGTATCCGCCGGGAACGCGCATCGTGGCCGACCGAGCAGGAGACGCGCTCACGTTCCGCGCACGCCTCCAAAACTAGGGCGCCGTGGCTTACATTTGCGCACCTCGGCGGTGTCAGCAAACCCATGGAGGCGTCGGTCTTTCGACACGCCTCGGTGCGCACCCTTACATGGATGCCACAGGCCAAATTGCCGAGTCTGGCCGCAAATGCCGCTATTTCGCCTCTGTGGAGAACAGTCGGCACGAGAACGAAGGCGTCAGACGGCCGTCGTAGGGACTGGCACGTCCCTCGCTAGAGGGTTGCCGTATCCCAATGACCGACCGTTGCCGTCCGACCCCTTTTCCGCTCCGCGCCACGAGGCCGGCCGCCGAGGGTACGTCATGGATGTCGCTTTTGGCGTCGACCCTCGGAGTCGAAGGCACCACGCGGCGCACCGAGGTAAAGGCCCGCCTATCCGAGATGGATGACCACGCCGAATTTCGCCTGGTCGTTCAATCGTACGACGGGTCGATGCGCCACGGTGCGCGCCCGGTCGGCTCGTTTCAACGGGTGGTGACCGTGGGCGAGCTTCGGCGGGGCATCCGGGTGAGCTTGGTCGAGCTTCGAGACGCGGCCAAGGCAAACGGGTCGAAAGCCCTGGTCGTTGCGTGGATCGACCCGGGGAAGGCAGATCTCGAGTACGACGCTCGGGCAGCGCGTCCGGCCGCCGGGAGCATCTTTGGCGCCGCTCGCAGCAGCAGCCGCGCAACCGTACAGATCTCGCTCAACCGAAGGCTGCCGAGCCGTAAGCTCGCTGCTGCCTGAACCGGTTATCCCGCGGCAGGTGGAGCAGGCGGGCGAAAGCCGCGAATGTCTCTTACCCGACGCTCGAACTCTTTTCGCTGCGGCTCGTCGAGGGACGCACCCCCGAAACGAGCCTCCAGGTAGACCATCGTGAGCGCCACCACCTCGCTGCCGAGCGGGTGCTTGCGCGCACGGAGCTCCTCGGCGTGCTTGAGGGGCGGTAGCGAAGTCGGGCGCGAGAGGCCCTGGGAGGCGAGCGCCTGTTCGAGCCCGCGGTAGAGCGCGGTGGCCGCTTCGAGCTTCTTGTCGAGCTTCTCGCGGGCTTGTTTGTCGTCCTCGTCGGTGCCGCCACGCCGGCGACGTTTCCAGAGGAGGTAGCCGATGGCGGCGGCAGCCAGCAGGCCGGCCGCGATGACCGGCGCGCGCGTCACCTTGTCCAATGGTCCTTTGTTCACGCCCGTGCGCGCTCGGAACTTTTCGTACTTCATCGACAGGTCTTCGAAGAGGCGGAGCTGTGTACGAAGATCGTAGCCAATGACGTAGCGATTCCACCGCTGCGAGAGCGCCTCGATGAGGTCCCGGATGTAGACGAGCGTGCCGGTCGTGTCTTGGAGCGGCTGCGCCCCTGCCGAAGGGGTGGGGTCGAACGTTTGCCAGCCGGGACGTCCGATGTCGTCGATGTAGGCTTCCACCCACGAGTGCGCGTCACCTTCGCGCACGGCATAGTAGTGACCGAAGCGGTTGTAGGTACCGCCGACGAAGCCGGTGACATTGCGCGAGGGGATCCCGAGCTCGCGCAGCATCATGGCCATGGCGGTCGAGAAAAATTCGCAGTGGCCGCGCTTGGATTCGAACAAAAAGTGATCGACCGGCTGCGGCTTTCCGCCCGAGGGGGACGTCGTGTCGTAACGGAAGTCTCTCTTGAGGTGCTCCTCGAGGACCTTCGCCTTGAGAAAGTTGTTGGGCTGTCCGTCCGCCCACTCGTGCGCGAGGTCGGCGACGCGTCTGGGGAGCGCTTGTGGAACCGTGAGGTAGCGTCCGCGGTCCGTCGGCGGGAGCGCTTCGCCCAGCGATTCGCGTTCGCCGGCCAGGTACGTGTCGTAGCGAAGTCCGTGCGAATCGCTTCCAGAATATCGGAGCTCGCCCTCGGGCCCGCGATGTACGCCCAGCGGCTCGCCGAGAAGCGACTGGTTTTGAGGCTTCACGCGAATGCCCACCGTGCGTGGCGGTAAGAAAATGACCGGCGGCTCGATCGGTTCCAGATCGATCGACACCTTTCGATCTACGGCGGGATTCGGGTATCGGTAGACCGGATAGGCATCGACGCTCTCGGGCGCATGTTCGGCAACGCGCCGGTCGGTATGCGTGCGCGACCACGCCCGTCCGTCGTATTGATCGAATGCGGTGCCACGCAGGCGGAGGATGATGCTCGGCGGCGGCGGATCGCGGACATCCGAAACGTCGAAGCGCAGCGCGATCGACGGATCGGTGCGGAGAACTCCAACCTCGCCGAGGTCGACGTGATCCGAGAAGCCGACCATTCTGCCCTGGCGCGGGTGGTTCAGGAGAAGCAGCGAGAGGCCCACGCGCGGGAAGA
>OBEQ012836966.1_pt1 | contig 12662 bp, 15 predicted proteins | sample 1670901 | NCBI WGS metagenome assembly OBEQ01 (sample SAMEA104232315, study PRJEB22302) | groundwater metagenome | biome: forest; feature: aquifer; material: groundwater | place: USA | collected 2011-08-07 | depth 5.4 m
CAACAAAGACCTCGAACACTTCAGATACCGTTACAACCATTCTAGACCCCACGAAAGCCTCAACTGGCAAACACCTGCAGAAAGTTTCAACAATTTTACCCAAAATATGTACTGGTGACATATGTCACCTTACTACACACGCTTTTTCTAACCATAAGATTTATAATCCTTCAATCGTATTCTTTTCCATGCAGCCTAAACTTTCTCAAACCATGCGGGAAAAACTTCGTGAAGCATATCTTGCAAAACAAAAAACTGATCTAGCTATTCTTTCTGAATGGGAAGTCATTTCACCAGGTTATCAGAAATAATTAAAAACTCTTATATTCAGGACGGATAATCTTTTCTTCCTTAATCAATAATTTTGTGATATCGCTCAAGACGCGCACAAACCGGTCACTCTTTTCCTGCAGTTCACTAATCGTTTCACCGCGGACATGACGGACGTTGCCGTAACTAATCTCTTTCGCTAAAATCCTGACCTCTTCATACCATTCCACAAATTTTTTTTCCAACCGTTTTGATTTCACAAACACATCCGTCAGTAAATCCGCCAAATGCTCTGGACTAGGCGGGACAATGCGCTCAGCCATCAACGCCGCGTGACCTGCGTCGACCATCGCCCAGTAAAATCCCTCCACGCTCGCGAGAATATTATTATTCGCTTTCATTCCATGCGATAACGCGCGTTCCATGGTGACGAAAACCGCTTCAGGACTTGGCCGGATACGCCCTTTCGCCAATAATACCCGTAACGGATCAAAGAAACCGCCAAAATCAATCAAGACCTGTCCGTAGCGCAAAATATTAATAACAATCGGCTCACCTTCACGTAATTCTTCCCAGAACGCGGTTAATGTGACGGTATTCACGTGCAATTCTTTCGCGTATTTCTGCGCAGACGTAATTTTTCCTAACTCTTCCCTGTACCACGCGATGAGTTCTTCATCCCAATTAATCGTCGCGTCATCAATAATAATAATAATATCAATATCGCTTTTTGGTTTTGCTGTTCCTTTCGCGATGGAACCAAACAAGACAATACTCTTAATCACTTCCTGAAATTTCTTATAAACTTTTGTCGCGAAATCATACGCAATATCGTAATCTTCACTCAATTTCTTTGCAGAAATCTCTTTCTTCCCCATCTCTTTTTTCTTCATTCCTTCTTTCCTCTTTTTATCCTATATTAATCTTTTCCTTACTTTCTGATCATCTTATGGATTGTTTCTATCACACGTGTATATTTTTCATCGGCAAGCGCGCAGCATTTCATCTGAATTTGTTTTGTTGCTGCAGTGAACAGCATATTTGCACGAATATAGCTATCAATTGCGAGACTCCCGTTCCGTGTCTCATCCTGTTTCAACTCAATCGCGTAGTCATCTTTCCTTGTTTGTTTTGACGTAATTTGACATAGAAGAATATCTTCCCCCATTGTGTGTGAAAGCACCAAACATGGACGCAATTTTCGGCTGGTAAGATCAGTGAAAGGGAACGGAAACAAGACTATGTCTCCTTTTGTAAATGAGCCCATGCCGCATCCTCCTCTTTGGTTAGCCATACTTTGGCAAGAGCTGCCTCGCTTGCTTGCGCTGTCCGCATCCCGCTGAGTATTTCGCCTTGTTCCTCAAAGAGTTTTTCGCGCAACAATTCTCTGATCAGATCCTGTAATGATGCAAACCCATGGATATCACTATATTCTTTCGCAGTTGTTAACAATTTTTCCGGGAGTTTAATACTAATTTGGGTATTCATATGTATATATATGTACAAACTTGTATATAAACGTATCCCTCAGGTATTTGACGTATCGCTGAATCTGCTTTTTTCTCCCCCTATTTGCCCGCCTAATTCTTTCGGCAAAGTGGTGAAACTGGAACCATATAAATTAAAATGACTGGACGGGAATTCGATAAACGAAGAATTATATCCTGGGTACGCGACCTGCTGCGACTGCAAATGCGACCAATATTGACTAGTCCCCATCTTGAATAACGGACTGTCAAAATAGCCTAATGTGTGCTGCATGGGATTGCCGCCAATTTCCGCGACGAACGCGCCCGCCTCTACAATGCCTCTTCCTCTAAAACCGCCTTTCTCTAACGCTTCCATCATTTCTCGTACAGGAACGTTGCCCATGCCCGGAGGCAGATGTGAATCATGAAAACCAAAATTATCCGTAATATGCACGTGACGGACAACATCCGCGACTCTTTGCGTTTCCTCAATCACCCGTTTCTTTAATTCTTCGCCTTCAAAACCAGCTTTGCGCAGATTATTAATGTGCCCGACATCCCAGGTTGCGCCGATCATTTTTTCTGCCAGTTTTTTCGCGTCTTTTTCTGATTTCTTATTCTCTTTCATTAATATTTTTGCAAACTCCTCACGGGATTTCAAGACTGCGTCTTTTAATTCTGACGCGGTCGACATCGGCGTATTAGGCCAGAAGTTTTCAATAGCAACGAAGGGAGTTGTATCACCAAATCGCTTATACGCCTTCGCCATCGCTTCTGCCACGGTCTGGGCTGTTTTTTCTTTCGCGAAATCCGCGACTGGACGCCAAATCTCCGGCGTTGGTGTTTTTGAGATACTATTGAGTAACGCCCGTTGTGCAGGTTCTCTTTTTTCCCTCCACTCTTTTCTATAATTATTCCATTCTTCTATCACTTCTTTGTTTTTCTTTGCATCCTCTTCTGTTTTTATTTTACTTAATTGTTCCTGTAATTTTTCTGCTCGTTCTTTATTCTCTTTTACAAATTGATTATATTCATTATAATTTTTTCTCATTTCTTCGATGTGTTTCTCATGATCTTCTTTTGAAACGTCCGCAGGTTTAAACTTGACGACTTTATCAAACATTTCTACGACCGCAGAACCAAACTGACTCTCAATCTCTCCCATATGCTGTTGAATAACCGGAATATCTTGTTTTAATTCTTTTAACTTTGTTTCATACTGTGGTAATGTTTCTAAACCTGTTTTGAGAATTGCATTCTCTTGCTCCGCTTTTAATTTTAACCGTTCACCTAATTCCGCTAAACTTTTCTGAAATTCAAACAACTTTAATTTTTCTTGCCGCCATTGCGCATCATTCTGACTCTCTAATCTTCTAAATGGCGTCCAGATATCTGTTTCTTTACTTTCGGGGTTGAATCGTTCTTCAAATTCAATCGGCTGCACTTGACCTGTATCTTGATTGACTGCGGTAATCATACGCACCGGGACTTGTTCTGGTTTTAATTCTTCACCAGCATCTTTGTATTTCTGACGTAGGGTTTCATCATATTCTTGCGCTATTGTTTCGCCAGCGTGAAAAACGATAGGTAAATCCCCAGACGGATCCATGGCCTGCGCACGTTCAATAAACGAGAATACTTGTCTGGTCGTACTTTGCCTTTCTTCCTCAGTCCATCGTCCCTGTTTGTTAAACCCTGCTAAATCAACTAAGGCTCCATGCAGGGACGGTTTTGTTTTTGTTAATTTTGCTAATTGTCTAATCGCCTCAAAATGCTCCTTTGGAATATACTCAAATTTTACCGCTTCCAATGTTCCGATCTCAATATTCTGGACGCCCTCATTTAACCGTTTTCCAAACTCTTCTAATTGTTTGGCGTGCATGGGGCTTGTCGGGGAACCCAAACGATAATTGCCGAGAACATTTTTCGGCTCTTTATCAGGATCATTACTTGCCTTGTATTCCTTATGAAAATGCCCGTCTGCCATACTTTTCCTTACGGACTGACGCTATTTAACCCTTTCTTTTACGTATGGAAGCATCTGTTATCATAGATGATACGCACGCTTCTTTATCTGCGGCACGTACTTTCTAATTTATCAGGGGTGCAGTGACCTCTGTTTCCCCATATTCATCCACTTCCAGCCCCTCTAAAAACGTGCTTCTTTGTTCATTCCAATCCCTATACTTTACCTGCATCACCCGATCCTGACTCGCTGTTAATATGCGTTCCATATCCCCAATAATCTCCCGCTGCCTGCTGACTGCGCTGTACAACGCATGAAAACAATTATGCTTTTTTATCGCGGCAGCATACAACACCTGAATAGAATCCACTTGTGCTTCCAGCGCTTCTGCTTTTTCCATTACTCCCGCTGCTGTATATATTGAATTCAACGCGATCTCTTCCTTCCGGTCAGCAAAATACTGTTCCCGTTTCAAATCCTGAATATATTCCTGAACGACTTTGAATTCATGCCCTTTTGTCACATAGGAACGAAGATGCTCGCGCAGCACACTCTCCCGCTCCCTGTCTCCTTCCTCTGTCTTACCTTTTTTCAGCTCTGCTTCCAGCCCGATTAATATATTTCCCAGTTCATCCCGGTTTTTCACAGCCCGCGCCTTCATCTGCTGTGTCTCACGCCCATAAAACGCCATCTCCTGCGTGAAATATTCCTGATGATCCAGAATATGGCTCGGATTTTTCTTGAATTTACCCACTGCCTCATACAGCTGCTGCACCAAATGATGCATATCTTTTCTCTGTTCCCGCAGGAGCCACGTACGAATATGCGCATACCATTTATGCCAGGGCGTACGCCAGGATTCGACTTCCCGCGCTATCTGCGCATGCACTTTTTCTATTATCGCCAACTGATCAAATATGGTGGGATAATCAAGAAACGTATGCTCACACCTGCGCGCGCTAAATGACTCGAAAAGCGGACGTTTCATTCTTCTTTTGCTGTTAATACTTCAAAGATACGTTCTAACATCCCTCTTTTTTGTGCTTCCTTCTTTTTTTCCGTCCCCGTGACTTCCCCATTAGTGCACCCATATTCCCGTTCCTCTTTTGTCAAATTTTTCCAGAGATAGGGACCGTCACCGACAACAATGCCTGATGTACGCATCTGAATCGGCAGGCGCTGATTAAACGAAACAAGATAGGTTTCTAGATTTCCTTTTCCATTACGCTGATACGCCACCTTTAATCCAAACGCGTGATCCTTTTCCACAAAACCAGGCTCTGCATCTGCAGACGCGTACTTTGCCTCACGCATCATATTATTAATCCGCGGCGCATTTGCGTATCCCATATACACTGCTGCGGCTGTTGTCACAGACCATCTCACTATTTTTCCTAACGTCATTGTGTTAACCACCTCAAGAATACTATCAACCATTAACCTTCATAAACTTTTACCGAAAAAAATTGAAAACTTTTTAGAAAAACGGAAAATTATTCAGAATAATTCTATTCTTATTGCGGATTTGTAAAATAAACGCAATGGCTGAGGAGCGTCACGGTCGTAGCCATAATATCCTTGAGGATAATCCTTGTGAATTTGTCCTGCAGTACCATCCGCAATAAATACTCCCTCTTGATATTTCCTTGCTAGTACTCTATGCCAATTCACAGATAACCTGTATTTTTCTATTGTTTCCATCGTTACCCCGCCCTCAATTTTTTTGAATTTATGCCTGCCAAATGCGCTTAATAACATCTGTGCTTCATCGCACCAAAAAGAACATTCCTCAATGCCGATTCGTTCATCTAAACCTGTTCTTTTATGTAATGCAATCCAAAAATTTGTATCTCTAAATTCGGGCTGTTGCATCGCCATTCCTTCTAAAAGAAAATTATATAAAACGATTGTTTACCCGAAATAATTCATTTTCTCTTTCTGCTGCTGCGGTCCTGCCGGACTCATTCTTGCTTTCTGCATGTATTCTTTTAAACTATGCTCAAATTTCTGCGCCGCAGCAAGCAACGGCTTATAATCCAGTTTCAGTCCCAAGCTTGTATCGAGAACCTGCACTACTTTCGCTGCGGATTCTGAATCAGGCAACTGTGAGTGCGCCTCAGCAAATAAACAACTTAATGGGATTTCGTCTTTTGCCTTCAGCATAATCGCTGCGGTGACCCCCATGACAATGCCCTCCTTTAATGAAGGAACATCCATCTTTCCCTTATTTGAATATTCTAAGACATTAATCACCTGCTCTTTGGTTGGAATCCCCTCAATTACGATTAATTTTTTCGCTTTCAATTCTTTTGCGATTGCTATAATCGTATTTGCCAAATCCCACTCAAAACCCGACACTTCTGTAATAGACTGAATAAGAACGAGATTATATTTCTTATTGTAATACATCGTGATCGGATTGACAATACCCCCCTTATGAATTGCGGTTAACGGCACTAAATGTTCCGACTCAATCCAGCCAATCTCTTCCACGTCCAGATGATCAATCAAGAACTTTAACGTAATTGTACTGACTAAGCCCAATGACGGAAACCCCTGAATAATCGTCGGGTTTTTCGGCTTCTTTTTTAACACATATTTCATATCAGTGCATTTCTGAACAGTGCTTTATATATATTTCGTTTATATGGGCTTTCCACAATAATCCTTTTCGAGCGATGTATCACGTAATAATAAAAAGAGAATTTTACTGGCGAGGAGAGAAAGAACAAGAAAAATCAAGTGTCAATAAGGTAATGCTCTTTCTTAGGAAACGTATTCTAAAAAGAAACTTTATTTATTATGCAAAGTCAAACTGTGACACAAGCTTTAAATAGGCTTTTATGATCTAAAAACCAGCAAAAGTTCTTAGAAATAAAACTTTTAGCGCTTTCAGGAGGAAAGAAAAACATGGCGTATCGCGAACAAGGTTCAGGCGGGGGTTACTCCGGTGGACGTGGGTTCTCAGACGGACCCCGAGAAATGCACGATGCAACCTGCTCTGATTGTGGAGCACAGACGAAAGTCCCGTTCAAACCACGTGAAGGGAAACCAGTCTATTGCAAAGAGTGCTATATGAAACGAAAAGATCAGCAACATTAATGATCCCAGCTTCATATCGTTAAAACTCAAGAAAACATTCTTTTTTCTTTCATTTTTCTATACAAACTGTGTTCGGTGCTAATTTATCATCAAATTTAATGAGGAGAGAGAATTTAAACACGTTCATACTATTATTAAGTCCCTTGAATTTGCGATTTCTTTCGTTTAATTTTCATTCCATTCTTTTGAGATCATAGAAAGGACATTTAGCCGATGAATGTCAACCCATTCTGCGTATATATTCTGTTTGAAAAAATTTAAACTAAAATATTTTCTCCCTCAACTGAGACGTGTATATCCTGTGATTAGGTATTATATTGTAGGATAAGTCAGTCATCCTATTATTAAAACAATCTTTTGGCGTATCCTCATCCACGGTTAAAGAATCCAGCGTTATCAGATATCCTTTCTTTTTATCCTCATATACAATCACCACTAAATCCTGATACCCCTTCTCTTTTTTTTCCTAAAGAATATCCTATTCCCTGCTCTTTTTCCCTAAAGAATATCCTATTCCCTGCTCTTCTTTATCATCGCATACTTTTCTTTATACCATTCACATGTTTTCTTTATCCCTTCTTCGATCCCTACTTTCGGCTCATATCCTAATTTTTGCAGAGCGCTAATATCTAAAACCACGTCCTGTGGCTGCGCGATTTCTTTATCGTAAAATCCTTTCGTTCCTTTCCCGATCCATTGTATAATCATATTTGCAACATCAATAACCCTTGTGCTTTTTCCGCTTGCGATATTAAACGCCTGATTCTTTTGCTGCATCGCTATTACAAACCCATCAATAAAATCATCGATATACGTGAAATCCAATGTTTTATTTTCGTCCCCAAAAACCTTCAATTCTTTTCCTTCTATTGCGTTCATGATAAATAAATCCACTAAACGCCGGGTCTTATCATTAAACGGGCCATATACTGTTGACGGACGTATAATCACATACTCCATTTTATAACACTGCGCGTATGCCTGTACCAGCTCTTCGCCGTATATTTTGCTTGCCGTATACGTATTCTTTTCTTTGCTTAAGACCCGCGACGATGAGGTACATACTATTTTTGGAATCTTATTCTTCCGACAGAATTCCAATACTTTATACGTGCCCACCACATTATGTATAAATGGAGCGTCTGGATTTTCGATTGACTGATTAATTTTACAAAACGCCGCAAGATGAAAACATATATCTGCTTGAATGCCCTCTATTTTATCCATCACCCCTATTGATTCCCCCTCACGTATATCCACACATAGAACAGGGATATGCCCTTGTTTTTGTAAACGGTCCAATAAGACTGAACCAATCAACCCTTTATGTCCTGTTATCACAAAACGCATCATTTTCTGTCATTTATTCCCTATAAAAATTTATTCTTTTAAAAATTAATTAATCAAAGTTCTTACTACTAAATGGAAGAGGCTCTACACAAATCCAATGAACTTAACCTATTAGTACTGGTGACATATGTTACCTTACTACACACCCCCCATCACCGTAAGCTTTATAAATTACCTCTGATTCACTCTTCCTAGATGTTCTCAGGTGATCATACCAACATGGAACCACAACTGTTCAAAACAGGAACAACCACGGTCGGCATTGTCTGTAAAGAGGGCATCATTCTCGCGGCAGACCGTAAAATGACCTTAGGCGGTCAGATTGTTTCCAGTAAAAAATTCGAAAAAGTCCTTATTGTCAATGATGATATGGGCATCACGACCGCTGGTCTTGTGAGCGATATTCAACTTCTCGTCAAATTAATGAAAGCACAAGTTAAACTTGATGAATTACGCAAAGGCAAGAAACTGAGAACACGTGAATCAGCCAGTGTCTTGGCAAATCTTGTGTATCAGAATGTCCGACGTCCGAGCATGATCCAGGGCATCACTGCTTTTCTTTTAGGCGGCAGGGACAGCGACGGTTTTCATCTCTATCAAATGGGTATGGACGGGTCATTAACCCGTTTTGATGATTATGTGACTGATGGTTCAGGCATGCTTTTCGCCATGGGTGTTCTTGAAGCAGGGTTTAAACCAGACATGCCTATTGACCAAGGCGTTAAACTCGCGATGCAGGCAGTCCAGGCATCTATGGAACGAGATACCGCGTCCGGCGGCGGCATGGATATTGTGACAATAACAAAGGATGGTGCGAAGAAAGTTTTTACCAAACAACTTGAAACCAAATTCGCTTAATTGATTCTTATCCCTCTCTTTTTGAACTATGGCAAAAATCATTGATGAAGTATTAAGTCTCCTCCCGGAAAAGGTGGACATTACGGAAGCAGTTTTTGAAGCTGCAAATATCGTTCTTTACACAAAAAGCAAAGCATTCTTTCTTGATAATGAAGGGGTCATCCGGGATATTGTCGGGCAGATCAAGAAACGCATTGAATTACGCGCAGATCCTGCGATGATCCTTGATCAGGAAAAGACAAAAGAAAAAATCCAGAAAATTATCGGCGACGAAGTGGGTGTGATGAATATTATCTTTGACCCGCAACGCTCCCGCGTCATTATTGAAGCAGAAAAACCAGGATTGGCGATAGGGCACGGGGGTGAACTGCTGAAAGAAATTAAAAAAGCAACACTCTGGACGCCCATTGTCCGGCGCATCCCCCCCATCCGCAGCACGCTCCTGGAAAATATCCGCCAGGTTCTCTATGACAATTCAGACTACCGCCGTAAATTTTTGAACAAGGTCGGCAAACGTATCTACGAAGGATGGATCAGAACGAAACGGGAGGAATGGATCCGCATTACAACCTTGGGCGCCGGACGCGAGGTTGGACGCAGCTGCTTTTTATTACAGACACCGGAAAGCAGGGTGCTATTAGACTGCGGATTAAATGTTGCCGCACCGCCTGAAAGCATGTTCCCCCATTTAGACGCGCCAGAATTTAATATTCAGGAATTAGACGCGGTTATTATCAGCCATGCGCATCTTGACCATATTGGTGTTCTTCCTTATCTCTTTAAAATGGGCTACCGCGGACCAGTTTACTGCACCGCGCCCACCCGCGATATCGGCGCACTCCTCGCCTTAGACTATATCTCTCTCGCGCAGAAAGAAGGAGAAGAAGGCATCTACAGCAGCAATGATGTCAAGGAATTTGTCAAGCATACCATCTGTCTTGATTATGGTGAAGTGAATGATATCACGCCAGACATCCGCATTACCTTATACGACGCAGGCCATAATCTGGGCAGCAGTATTGTCCATATGAATATCGGCAATGGTTTACATAATTTTTCGTATACTGGAGACTTCAATTATGAGAATACAAATTTATTATCCGCGGCAAACACGCACTATCCCCGTTTAGAAAGCGTGATGATGGAAAGCACGTACGGCGGACGCAATGATATTCCCGCGAGCAGAAAAGAATGCGAAGAATTTCTTGTGAACATTGTCAAAGATACGGCGGAAAAAGAAGGGAAAATCCTTATGCCTGTTCTTGGTGTCGGAAGAAGCCAGGAAATCATGCTGATTCTTGAACGCCTCATGCGTGAAGGAAAAATACCGCACATGCCTATTTATGTTCAGGGCATGCTTTGGGATGTTACCGCGCTTCATACCGCGTATCCTGATTTTTTCAACCATCATGTCAAACAGGAAATATTTCAGCGCGATCATAATCCGTTTTTAAGCCCCTTGTTTAAACGCGTCGCTGGCGGTAAAGAGATGCAAGAAGTTATTGACAGCAAGGGGCCGTACATTATTATGGCGACATCTGGTATGTTAACGGGAGGGGCGTCGCTTATCTATTTTAAAAATCTCGCAGAACAGCCAAAAAACGCGCTGGTCTTAACGTGTTATCAGGGGGTGGGCAGTTTAGGGCGGCGTCTGGTTATGGGCGAACGTTCCCTGACGTTCACTGAAGGCGGCAGCAAAAAACATGATACGATCGAAGTACGCATGGGCATCCATCATATTCATGGATTTTCCGGACACTCGAATTTTAAACAGTTAACCGGATGGCTCCAGAAAATCGTGCCGAAGCCAAAAAAAGTGATTATTGTCCACGGTGAATATTCAAAAACATTAGAATTCGCCAGCAGTGTGTATCAGATGTACCATATTGAAACCGTCGCGCCGAAGAATTTAGAAACGATACGCTTACGTTAACGGTTTCCTGCATAACGATTAAATACGATTGCACCATAGTGTACAATCCCCTCATATCTTGTAAGGACATCTTCAGGTATCTTTCCTGTATATACTGCAACAACCCCTTCATGCTTTTTTACCATCTCTATCTGATTTTCCCTTACATTCTTTACCATTAACGCGGTTGTACCAAAAGAGGTTAATATTTCCCCTTGCAACAGTTGACTTAATTCTGTTATCGCCTTTCTATCTTTTGTTTCTATAAATATTCTTTTCATTTGTTAGAGAGAACAGCGTACGTATTTGTTTATTTCCAATTGTCCGGAAAATTTTGAGGATACCACTGCACCAAAGATGATTGCGGTAATTTTCCTATCTTCCGCTCTGTGTACGCGTCAAGAAATGCTGGATCTCCCAATACTGCAAGCCCTTTTCCATCCCATTTATCCAGATCCCCGCAAAAAAATGCGTTCTCGCTCGGTGTTGTTGAATAACGCAGCGTAAGAATAGTAGGGCTTATGCCTTTGGCACATTGTGCAATATCATTTCCATCAATCAGACCATCATATCTTCTCGCGTTTTCTTCTAATGCATGTCTGCTCTTTTCATCAAATCTCAGAAGATTCTGCAGGTATAAATCAAGTGATTCGCTGTCTGGGTTCTTGATTGCCGGTCCGTAAAATCTTTGTCCTGTTACTAATATGTCTACCAGGCCAAAAGGAATCAACGCGAGCGCCTTCGCCGGTTCTGAAACATAGCATACTTCAAGCGCCGGATTATTGCCAAGTACTTTTTTTGCCTGCTCCAGATCCTTCTGGTAGGTCTGTGCGACCACAATTCCTATTTTTCCCATCGTCGCAAGCAGTACCTAAAGATTTATAATACTTCTTTTTTGCTGTGTTTTTCCCCTGTTAATATATACACAAAGAAAAAAAGTCAGTACTCTGCTGATTCCCCAGATACTGCCTTTATTGAGTCGGTTAAGTCTACTAGCTCATACCCAGCGGGGACGGTGGTGTCAATGATTCCCGTATAAGAAGTACAGCTTGCTTCCCCATCCCAGTTAACGGTGCTTATTTTCGCTTTCGTTGCTTCTGCCCTGCTTCCTGTTTCAATCCCTTCTGTGTAATCAAAACACACTTTGACTGCCTGATTCACTGGATCTTCTGCTGACTTTGGCGTATCCCCGATGGTCCACATATAAGAACAGTACTTTGCTCCTTCCCTCTTTGATACTAATATAACCGTTCCCGGATCAGTTGAGACTTTTATTTCACCGCGTGTGGTTAACCGGTCTGTATAAATAACATTACTTAATGTTCCATCTGACGTCTTTATAACTGATTCGCATTTGTACTTCGCTCCGGCTTTCACTAAATCCCTTAATCTGTTCCCTACTTTTCCAGCCCCTGCCTGCGGTCCTGCAGCGCTGACTTTTTTTGCGTCCGACCCTGCTTCCTGCACTGTTTTTGTACATGCCGCCAGAACAAGCATCACACTTACGATCAGTATTATTAGTACCTGCTTTTTCATTGTTTCACCCATCTTTTCCGCTTTTCCTCTTTATAAAAATATTGTCAAAGAACTATATTGTGTAATCAGGTGACATATGTCACCAGATAAAAAGAAGCATTTTGTGCTTCTTTTATGAAAAAAGAGATCATCCGCCGAGAATTTCTGAAGTTGAGACTTAAACAGCAATCGTACCACCAATGCAAAATGGCCCTAGAAG
>OBEQ010744433.1_pt1 | contig 12661 bp, 8 predicted proteins | sample 1670901 | NCBI WGS metagenome assembly OBEQ01 (sample SAMEA104232315, study PRJEB22302) | groundwater metagenome | biome: forest; feature: aquifer; material: groundwater | place: USA | collected 2011-08-07 | depth 5.4 m
CAGGCGCTGCAATTACAGTCCTCAAAGCATGAGGGATACTGTCATTTGTCACTGAAACCGGAATAAAAGCAATTAAAAGCCAAGAAAAAATTATCCCTTGTTTTTCCTTTCTTCTCTTTATCAAAATGTATAAACCCAGTAGGACTATTGGCGCTTGAAATAAGTACAGCTCACCAATACCCTGAACATGATGTTGCTTATGCGGAGCTCCGGAAATAAATAAGAAATCAGGTGTGAAATGAGACAAATAATTTCTCCCAAAATAAAAGCTGACATAAGTAATTTTATTATGTATTAGTTTTGGTAGAGGTTGTGGCAAGTTAGATTTACCTCTATTTTCGTTTATTCTGGGAATTAAGCCGGGATCATCAGTAATACTAACCAATTTATAGCGGGCGCTCCTTTCACCAGACAGTAAAAATGGCGTTAGCGGCAATAGCAAAACAACAAATAAAATAAAGGATAGAGCTATTACTTTTTTATATTTAAACAGTACTTTTCTATAGATTATTAGAATTGCAATTAAGAATAGGGGGGTAAAAATTCTGGCACTGTTGTAGGTAAAAATAGAAATAGCAAAAGGTATCATTGACCAAATAAACCAATTCTTATTAGAAAACCCTTTAACCAAAAGCCATATGCCTAAAACTACCCAAAAAACTGAAAAAGAAGATTCAAATGATGCTCTGGTCAGATGTATATGCCAGGGAGAAATAGCCAGTAAAAAAGCAGCCATTAAGCCAATAGCAGTATTTTTAAACAGTACTCTAGCTAAAAAGAAAAGCAGCAAAACGGTTAAAGTTCCATAAACTACCGGTGTAATCCGCACACCTAATTCATTTAATCCAAATATGGCAATACCTGGAATAGAAGCATATATTTGAACCGCCAATTTATATTCCCCATAAGATTTAAAGTGAATAGGTAAAAACTGGCCCCACTCATCTCTGCCTGTTTTTAAAATTGAATAAGCGTTATAACCTATTGATACTTCATCCCAATTTAAAGAAGGGGGATCTTCGGTAACTCTGTAGAATCTCAAGACAAAAGCTAAAGCAATTATTATTAAAAGAAACGGTAAAAAATTTGGAAATTTCATTTATACTCTATTCTATAATTTAATTGCATAAAATGCAGGAGATCCATTGTAAAAATTGAATCTTTTCAAGATCATGTCCGGTTTGATCTGATCCAACGGTATACTCCAGGGACTAGCAACCAGCAGGGTATTTTTTAAATCATGATCCTCACCCCAAATCACCTGACGAATAGAAAATTTATCAAATAATACCTCCCGGGGCTTGATTCCAAGCTTATATTTTTTTTGAAATTCCCCAGCCGGAATATTTCCGTAATAGCCGATGTAGTATGGAACTCCCACACCAATAATCGGATTTATTTCTCCAAACTGCGGATCAAAAACAATAGCATCAAAGCTATTTATTTGAGACCAAGCATACAATATTACCTGTTTAAAAGGATACTGCATCTTTTCCGATTTTTCGAATGGATAACTTACTATATAGATCCTGGCCGCATAAATAAAATTAACTATTAAAGATGCAAATAAAATAATAAGAACTATAATTTTTATTCTGCTATTTTTGATGTAGAAGGAGATTATATTGATAAGCCAATATAAACCGAATCCGGAAATAATACTCATGATTGCAAAAGCCAGGATAGCTCTATGTGGACTATAATCTTCAAAAGTAATGGCACTTGGTATCATCGCGGCTAGAACGGCTGCCAGCAAAAACTTTCCTTGATTTGTGTAGCTTTTGTCTTTAATAATAAATATTATCCCTAAAAGAAAGATTGGCAATTGCCAAAACAGCAGAGGTCCCAAATCATATAATCCTTGGTTGGTTAAATCCAACCCATTAATAAATAAATAAGTTGGGTCCAGTTGATTTAAGTATTTGATAAATATAAAATCAAAGTAAGATTTAGCGCTGTTTCCGGTTAGACTGATCAGTCTACCTAAATTAGGATCTTGACCTATGAATACGCTCACTCCCCTAAATCTAACATTTGGATTAGTTAAGTTAATATAAAATAAAGGCACTAAAGAAATAGCTAAAGTAACAAATAAAATAGTGAGGTTTCTTTTTTGTTCTATAACTCTGTTTTTAAAGAATAAAAAAAATATACTTAATAAAATTGGTATCACCAAAGCATACGAAGTATAAATATACATAGCCAAAACAAAGAATAAAACTGCTATAAAACCCCAAAGTTTACGCTGTCCGGCTTCTAGATTTTTTAACAGAAAATAAAATCCAAAAAAAACAAAACAAACTCCCATAATACTTTCAAAACTTTTTCTGGAATAAAAGATTTCAGAAGGGGTGAGCACCACCAAAAATGCCGAAAGTATGGCGATAGTCCAATTTTTAGTTAAAGCTTTAATAAAGAGGAAAACGCCAAGTACGCTCAAGGTGCCGAAAAAGGCTACAGGAATTCTGATAGCTACTTCCTTTCCTCCAAATAACAAATAAGAGATGGTACTTAAATAAGTATAATAGCCAATTTTGAAGTCGCCGGTCGAAGGGAAGACTAAAGGCAAAAAATTACCATAGATATCTTTTTTTGTTTGTACTATTGATGCGGCATCATAAAGTTGACTAATTTCATCATGATTTAAGGTGATGGGAATTTCAGAGAGCTTAAAAAAGCGCAAGAATGCCGCCAGTAAAATCACTAATATTAAGATTATATTTCTCTTTGATACTAGTTTATACATATATTCGGTGGTAGAATAAAAGCACTCTCTTCTCCGTAATCATTAAGATAAACTTTTTGTACCTCTTTCTCCAATGCCACTCTGTTTAGCCATCTTTTAATTTTTTTAAAGTCTCTTTTGCTGGCAATTACTTGAGTAGGTTTATCCTGGCCGCAATTATAAAAATTATTGCTTTCTCCGATAATTTTTATATTTGTTAGTTTAGTCTGGGTAAATTTGTAAGGAAAATCTATGTTGGCAAAAGTTTTATCAAAATTAATTGGCGTATACCACTGCATAAACGGGGCTAAATCTCTGGTTAGATCATCGGAGATAGCTATATCTGTTGTTAATGAAATAAGATATGCCTGATTTACTACTTCTTTGATCCATAAAGGCCTCATGCCAGCGGCATTTTTTTCATCTGCTTTAAAATAAAATAGATTCAATATTATTTCTCCTACCATAAAAATTATTAAAATCGCGCTAAACTTAAACTTTAGATTGATCAATCCAAAGGCGATTATGAATGCTAGATAAGGTAAAATAGGTAAAAGAATACCTAGATCATTATTTGGATATAAAAACAAAAGCGGAAAGGATTGAATCAGCGGATAAATCAAAAGAGTTTTTTTCCTAAAGTCTGTAGTCTTTATTAAAAACCATATCCCTATAATAAAAGGTGTTATTAAAAGCTTGGAGAACATCCCCATATTCATAAATCCAAACTCTCCCCCTTTATCAAACTGGGCAAAAAGAATTCTTAACTGTAGATGAGAAAGCCAATGACTAACTCCTACAACAAAGGAATAACTCTTATTAAATAAAAACTTTTCTAAAATGTTTGGCCAGCCTGACTCTACTCCTTGTCCCCTTAGCTTATCTATACCATTTTTTAAAGTTACATCCTGTAGGATAGAAAAATTGTTTTCTAATATACTGCGCCCTGACTGCGGAATCTGTAGAAAAAGAATAACAATCGAAAAGGTAAGGATTGCGGTTGATAGAGAGATAATTATCTTTTTTTTGTAAATTTCCTTCTTTCGAAAAATAAATAGTGTAAAAATCACAAATGGCAATATTGTAAAGGCAGCAGATTTTGAAGTAAGTAATTGTAAAGTAACAATGATAAGTACTGCTGGTGTTTCTATCTTTTCTTGAATTAATAAATAAAACAGTATTAAATTCAGCAATGTTAATACGATAAACTCATTGGGAATTTTCGAGAAAAAGATTAGCACTGGAGAGAAAGCTACCACACAAAAAACATACCAGGCGTATATTTTTTCTTTCTTAAATCGTTGAGCTATCTTAAATGATAATAAAACGATTAAAACCCCAATTATCATAAACGGTAATCTGACAGCAAAATCCGTCTTACCAAACAAAAGCGTACCGAAAGCAGTCAGGTATGAAGTCACTGGCAGTTGATAATCGGATAAGGAATTGAATATAAATGGATGTATCCTAGCTAATTCATCACTACCGTATTTGGACAAAGCATATCCTCTAAATGCTATTCTGGCTTCATCAGTTGTAAAGATTGGAAAATCCAGCGGGATAAATCTAGTTAATAAAGAAAGTAATATTAAACTTATTAGAATTATTTTTATTCTCATTATGGGGAGGACTTATCCAAATGATTTATTAAAAGATCCAGATCCATACTACCGTAATCCAAAGTGTCAATATAATCAGGTTTTTTAACCCTATGAAAAACTTGTGTGGATACCATGATGATACTTTTCGCCGGGAAGATTTGTCCTTCTGTCCATCTTTTCAATCCTTTAGGAAAATATGCATTTTCAAAGAAAAAATAAACCGGCGGATTTCGCAAAGGCACATCATCTTGAACCAATACTGCTAAATTTTCCTTCTTTGATAACTTAGCTGCATCTTCAAAAACTTTATGCAGAGGTTTTTCAAAACTTTGATTTACCCTGTTTGGATAATCAAACCAGTAATCTTTAATAAAGTCTACAAAGTTTAGAAACAGAAGCAGTATTAATATACCAATACTCAATAATCTAATTATTTTTCCTTTTAATTCCAGTAAATACTTAAAACCCAATATAACAATAATTATGAAGGAGGGTATAAGTGCTAATAATCTGCTTGATCTAAAAATGGAACCCGGTAACCCATATAATATTGGAGAGAGGAAAAAGACCAACATAATAAATATAAAAAGCGGTTTTCTGTCTTTGGCAATTTTAAATAAGCCTAAAAGAAATAATGGTAAAGTGGCTAAAAGAAACATGCCTTGTTTCCCGGTTGAATGATATGGAGTTGAATCACCTTTCATAAAAAGAAAGGAAAGATCAAATGATGAAATATATGGCAGTAAAAACTCCTGATAGGAAATTATCTCTCTGGGCCTGTTGGACGCCAGAATAGCTCCCGGGTATTCATTTTTTATAGCAATCATTAAAACTAAAAAGGGAAGAAGGGTGAAAATAAATATCAAAATAGGTTTGAGGTTAATTTTCTTGGAAAGATTTGAATAATAGATATATCCAATACTTAATATAGCTAGTATTGGCGCAATCAATCTTAATCCCAGATAAGAATATATGCTTATTCCTAAAGCTATACCGGAGAAAACTAAATATTTTATCTTTTTATCTTTACTATATTTCACCAGCATCCACAGCCAGAAGGTCACAAAAGGCAAAGGTGCAATATTTTCTATAGCCAAATGCGATTGAATCATTACAATAGGAATAGTGACAAAGATTAGAAGGCCTAATGTTGCAAATTTTTCATTAAAGATTTCTTTGACCAGAAAAAAAATAATTGTTCCAGAGAGCAGTACAAAAAATATACTGACTGCTCTTAAATTAAAAAAAGAAGTTCCGAATATTCTAAAGGCTGCAACTGTGGAGTAGACTGTTATCGGCTGTTTCCAATCAGGCCAGGACAAAGTGGTAAAAAGCGGCAAGAATTTTCCTTCAGAATCATGCCCTGTTTTGGCAATTAAAGAGGCAGAATAGCCTATGGCTGCCCCGTCCCCATTAATTCCGGGGGGCACATCCATTAATTTATAGCTAAATAAAAACCAACCAATAATATAAAAAATTAATGAGACGATTATTACTTTAAGCATTTTCCTTTTTTAGGAGATGATAAAAAATTAAATAAAATGCTGCTGATGCAAAAATTGTCTGTAAAATACTTCTGGCAAAATTGTAATCTAGGTTTAGATGAAACAATGTCCAAATACTGGGGCTGTTTTTTAAAGCAGGCAAGATTGGTGAAAATATTCCCAGGGTGAGTGAAGAATCAAAAAAAAATAAGGATAAAAACCAACTCCCAAACATAATTAAGGCTGGCAGTAAGTTTTTAAATTTCTCTTCCACCAGATCTAAAATTAAAAAGGGTGTTATCCAAATTAACCATTGGGGATGAAAATGTGTGAAAATAAAAAAAAGTAGTAGTGGTACTAAATAAATTTTCCAGTAAAGCAATCTGTCTATTTTCCTGTTCCAAACAAGTAGATAGAAAAGTAGTAACGATGCCGGAAATAGTAGAATCGATTCTCCTCCTGATACCGGAATGGCGGCATAAAGACTTTTTGAACTTTGATTGGCAAACAAAGCATTTGATTTAAAACTTCCGGATGAAAGATAGGGCAAAATAGAAACACCATAAGGTAAAATGCCAGAATCAGAAGTTTTACTTTTGTCCAAAAACTTTTGGCTAAAATAAGTAGCGGAATAAGAAGAAATATCGGATATAACTTAAATGCAATACCTCCTCCCAAAGCAAGAGCCGCCAGGCCTAGTTTGTTTTTAGTAATAAGATAGATGGAAATAATTGTAAAAAAAGTCGGAATAATATCAAACTGACCCATCATATAACTGGCATATAGATTTATCGGATTAAATATCCACAGCGAAAATGCTAAGGTAGCTTTCCTCGGATCAACTAATTTATAAAGAAGAAGAGCTGTAAATATATCAAAAAATAGATATGAAAGTTTTAAGAAAGGAACATTTCCATTGAATAGAAAATTAAGTGCTCCAAAGAACCAATATATTAAGGGCGGGTAATTTAAAACCAGAGCATCAGAACTATAGTCATATAAATTTAAAAAATGGCCATTGGTAATAAATTGACCGCCGGCAGATAGAGCTGCAATATCAGGATGAAATGTCGCAAAAGATAAAAATATCCGCAGAATTATTCCGGCTATCAAAATTACCCATAATTTATTCATATTCTTGTTATTAATCTTTTAATATTATTCTCAAAAGAATTCTTACTAAAATTTTTACTCTTGGTGATGGCAGCAGAAGACAATGCTTTCCAGAGCTTTTGATCAGTCATTAATCGTAAACTTCTATCTTCCAATTCCGCTAAATTATTCCACAAAAAACCACTTTTGCCATCATTCAGTATTTCGAGTTGTCCTCCCAATCCGATAACCACGGGTACACATCCTGCCGCCATTGCCTCAACCGTAGCTATTCCAAAATGCTCCATTTTAGCCGGATCATCCTCTTTATATCCTGCCGCATGCCAATATAAAGATGACTCACCGTATAACTTAATAAGGTCATCATACCTCAAATTAGGATAGAAATTCACATCCATTCCTTTTGCCATTTTTTTTAAAGCTTTTAAATAATCCAGGTCTCCCGCTAATGCAGAACCCACTAAATGTAAACTCCAACCGGATGATTTATTATTCTTTTTTATTTTTTTGAAAGCCTCAATTAAAACTGTCTGTTTTTTACTCTTTAGATATCCAAAAAATCTCCCCACAGATAAAATATATTTCTTTTTCGTTAAAGGCTTTATTTTATCCACATCAACCGGAGGGTATATTACTTCAGACTTAATTGGCCAATTTTTTTGTGAGTGTTCTTTGGTAAATTTGGAGTTATAAATTATTATATCCCAACTCTTGAGTTTAATTTTGCCCCATAAACTTTCAGCTGGTTGTCCCGAAATTGGAAATTGGATATGTAAAATATTTTTTTTTGCAGTGGAGTTAAAAATACTACCATCTGTCAAATAAATCAGCAGGTCATATTTTTTAAGAAAAAGTGTTCTATCTAGCGCGTTTGATCCTTTGCCTAGGGGAGCATGAACAATATTTACTTTTGATAAATCCAAATTAAATCTTTCGGCCAGATCTTTTTTTAATTTTGCTGACCCCATTGAAAATAAATGATTATCGAAAAGTAGATCAACCAAATAATCTTTGGATAAAATTTGAGCAATCGTTAAGATATATTTCTCTCCACCACCAAAGCTATCCAGGTATGGAGAATAAATCGCGGCTTTCTTCATGAAAGTTTAAAATTATTATCAATTAACTTTTTATCAATATCATCATAAATTTCCCCTAAAGGCTTTCCTTGCTGCAGTTGCCAAAGCCTGACATAAGTTATAAACATACTAAATGTTTGCAAAACAGCATCCATTACTCCTATTGTACCGTTAAAAAAACCCCCTCGCAGTATTCCTTGGTTTAACATTTCACTAAAAAGAATTCTTAAAAAACGCCAGCCACTCATTTTAGGATGATTGGCATCTATTCTTAATTTAGCATCAATTTTTGACCACTCGAGACTTTTTAGGACTATTTGATCAAGATTTCTATGAGTCAAATGAATCAGGGAATTTTTTGTATATCCAAGTTTCCCGCTAAATTTAGGATACTCATGCACTTTACCAACCCATATCTCAAAGTCCTCTTTTTTCAAAAGTCTAATCACCCAATCCGGCCAAAAAGGACCGTAGCTAACTTCTTTCCCAAATACTATATTTTTTCTTGAGATGGCGTAAGCTGAAAATTTGGCACGCTTAATCAAAGCTTCTATTTCCTCCCTTAATGACTCCAGTACTCTTTCATCCGCATCAACATACAAGACCCATTCTCCGCTGGCTTTATCTATCGCCTTATTTCTAATAGTGGCAAAATCCTGATCTTTAGAGGTTAATATTTTATCTGTATATTTTTTGGCTAAATCTATCGTATGATCTTGCGAACCATTATCAACTACAATGATTTCATCTGCCCATTTTACAGATTCCAAACAGGCTTTAATTCTATCCTCTTCGTTTTTGGTAATAACAATAACACTTAACATCTTATTTAAATTTAAAAACTTTTAAAATTCGACTGAAAGGATTTTTACTTAACATAATATTTTTAAACCAATAGTTAATAGCTGCTCCTGATCTGTCGGTTTCAGTCTTTAATTCAGGAAGATCAATATCTCCCTCCTTAAATCCTTTATTTTCCCAAGTCTTAAGATAGACCACAAAAAAAGAGAATGCCTGAAGTAAAGCCAGAGCTAACCCGTGCAATCCATCTTCATAACCCTTATTGGCAAAAAATCTGGATAAAAATTCACTTAAAGGCTTTTCTATCAAATCTTTCCAAGCGAATTGGTACCCTCCTTTTTGCAACTGCTCTGCCTCAATTGTGGTATATCTGTTCATCCGCTCAATAAATTGTGTCACTGTTTGATAGTTATTATGTAAAATTGCATACCTTTCTTCTTCGGGCAAAGTTAATCCCTCACCTTTTGTTTGGGGCTGATTGTGAATCTTATCCTGCCAAACAACAGCTCCTTTTTTAAAAAATCTCACTTGATAATCCGGCCACCAGAGTGCAGCTTTCATCCAATGCTTAAAAATAATATTTTTCCGAGGGATCTTCACAAAGTCGTAACTTTTTTCCTTTTGAGAGATCTGCTTTATTTTTTCTACCAGAGCGGGTTGTACTTTTTCATCTGCGTCAAGAATTAGCACCCAATCATTGACAGCTTTGGATATGGCAAAATTTCTGGCCGGTTCCACAAAACCCGGATTCTTACGGAAAACTACTTTGGCTCCATTTTTTTTGGCGATCTCAACCGTTTTATCGCTTGAATACATATCACAAATAATAACCTCATCCGCAAAACCGACATTCTTTATAGTTCGCTCAATATTTTTCTCTTCATTTGAAGTATTAATAACAACAGATATTTTAGGCATATGTGGAAATCTTAGCAGTTTACCCAAGCTAAGTAAAATGCTTATACTGATATAGAATGCTTATCAGAAGAGTGGGGGTTTTACTAAAGAAAAAATATACCCCTGTATTAATTTTAGCCTTAATAATTACTGTCCTCTATTACAAATTATTTATACTTGGGCTCATCCCATTCCCCGGTGATCTACTTATTGGAAGCTATTCCCCTTGGTTTGATTATTATAAAATTCCTGTTCAAAATCCTTTAATTTCGGATGTATTCTCGCTAATGTTTATTTGGAAATCTCTGGCGCTAGATCAAATTAAAAACTTCGAGTGGCCGCTTTGGAACCCCTATTCATTTACCGGCACCCCCCTTCTGGCTAATTATCAATCAGCCGTCCTGTATCCTCTTAATTTTTTGTTACTGCTTCCTAAAAATTTTGGCTGGGGAGTTTTCATTTTTTCTCAAACATTATTGGCATCTTTAGGTATGTATCTTCTTTTATCTTTATGGTTACCCTCTAGATTAGCGAGACTAACAGGAAGCGTCATTTTTGCACTGGGAGGTTTAATGACCACCTGGGTAGAATTTGGAACAGCTGTTCACGCCATCGCCTATCTTCCTATATCCTTATTCCTGGTAGAACGTTATATCAGTACGCATAAAGCTAGGTATTCATTACTTCTTATCCCGACATTAACCTTAACTATTCTTTCGGGAAATCCACAAGTAAGTATGTATTCTTTTGCTCTAGTACCTCTTTTTGCAATCGCCAGATTGTGGAATAAAGGTATATTAAAATCTTTAGCCAATACTTTCCCTATACTTTTGGCAATTATTTTCTCTGTGGCCTTATCTGCCCCACAGCTTTTTCCCAGTTTGGAACTGGTACAGAAATCAATCAGGGCAACAGAAAGCTATATTGGACAATCAAATTTTGGCTTGCTACCCATCAAAGATTTTTTAAAGTTTTTTGTGGCAGACTTTTTCGGAAATCCTGTCAGTAGAAATTATTTCGGGTTTTTAAACTATTTTGAGACCAACGGCTTTGTGGGCAGTTTGGCACTTCCGCTTATTATGTTTGCAGCTGTATTTCTTAGAAAAACCCGCATCACTTCTTTTTTCTTTCTATTGCTGATAATCTCGCTAATTTTATGCTTTGATAACCCCCTATCCTCTTTTATTTACAACTTTAAAATCCCATTTTTGACTCAATCATACGCCTCTCGAATGCTTTTTGTGACAACTTTCGCCATATCAATACTTTCTGCATTTGCCCTAAACCAGGTCAGACTAAACTCGGAAAAAAAAGATAATTTCCTAAAATGTGTGATTTGGTCTTGGGCAATTTTTGTAGGTATATTAGTCGGGGCGTGGCTCGTCCATTCAATGATTAAAGAAATTCTCACTCTGTCTCATAGCGCATTCTACACAAATATTTATCTTAGAGATTCTGATTATCAATTATCTAATTTTGTGGCTACCATCAGAAATAGCTTAATACCTGTCTTTGAAATATCCCTCTTTCTACTTATTTATATAACAGTAAGGAAAATTAATTTTTTACGAATAAATCCAGATAGAAAAGTATCAATTATCTGTGTCGCTCTTTTTATAATACTGACTCTGGATTTAAGCAGATATTTTTTAAAATTTAATCCATTCATCCCGGAAAAATTTATATTTCCTAAAACTCCTGCTCTAGAGTTTTTACAAAAACAGCCGGGATATTTTAGAATTGGCAGAGAACATGCAGAAGTCTTACCTCCCAATACCTGGACTGCTTATAATCTACAGTCTATTGAAGGCTATGACGTACTTCATTTTCAGGAATTTGGCAGATTTATCAATCTTATAAATGGAGGTAGCCTTAGACAAAGTGGTACCAGTCGATATGCTGAACTCACAAATTATAGTTCCCCTTATATCGATCTGGCAAATGTCCGCTATTTTATTGGAGTATTGAGAGATAAAAAGGGACAGATTCCCGGAGATCTGGTTAATGATCAGCTTAAAGAAACAGGGTACAAAAAGATTTTTCAGGATAAATCTGCAATCATACTTGAGAATCAAAATGCTTTAGAAAGAGTCTATTTAGCGCCTTCAATAATTACTCTTCCTCTTCCGGAAGCGGAAAAAATGATCATGAGCGATAAAACATTTGATCCCAGGGTTAAAGTAGCTCTTGCCAATGATTTAAATACAAACAAGGTAACCGGATCCGGGTCAGCCACTATTACCGCTTACTCGCCAAATACTGTCAAAGTTAAAACTATTACCAATCATAATGAAGTACTTATACTAGCAGATCAATTTGATGAGGGTTGGAAGGCAAAGGTAGATGGAAAAGATGCTCAAATTACTCGGGCAAATTTAGTATTTAGGGCAGTGAAAGTTCCGGCCGGTAAACATGAAGTAATATTTACTTATTGGCCAGCCTCTTTTGATATAGGGTTAAAAGTTTCAATTATAACTCTATTTTTTATAATAATAAGCTTAGCAGTAGCAATAAAAAGGAAGGTATTTTAGTTCTTATTTATTTTTCTTAGTGTCAGAATTTCTGATCTATCCGGTCCAATTATAGTTTCATAACTTTTTAAGTTTTTAGCTATTTGGTTATTACCAATATATAAGACTGAACCGTCTAATTTTTCCACAAATTCATTTATCTTTCCAACTGGCACAAACCCTATATAGACATTTTCAAATTTCTTGAAATAATATTCACCCAATCTTGCTTTAGTTTCGTTTTGTGAAATCACTAAATCCGGATTTAAGTTGGAGTAGACAGGGTAGGCAAATTCTATACTGTCAATCTGATCGGATAAAATTACATATTTATATTCTTGTTTGTTTCTGTTGGCAATATCGGTTGCTACTTTCCCGGCATATGACCAAAAACTGCTGTATTCTGCCGGGGCCAGAAAATATAGTTTTTGGGTAAAAAAGATAAATTGTA
>OBEQ012662578.1_pt1 | contig 12660 bp, 11 predicted proteins | sample 1670901 | NCBI WGS metagenome assembly OBEQ01 (sample SAMEA104232315, study PRJEB22302) | groundwater metagenome | biome: forest; feature: aquifer; material: groundwater | place: USA | collected 2011-08-07 | depth 5.4 m
CTCTCAAAACAGCCGTAACCTCCACAGGAACATGAAGGACCAACCTCATTTAACGGTATGTGACCTATTTCTCCGGCGGCAAAGCCTTCTCCTCGATAAAGCGCGTTATTTAAAATCAGTCCTGATCCCACCCCTGTCCCTAAAGCAATACAAATTAAGTTTTCATAACCTTTTCCGGCACCAAACTGCCACTCGGCCAGGGCGATAAGATGCACGTCATTCTCTAAGCAGGTTAAAATTCCCAACCGCTTTTCGATAATCTTTTTTAAAGGGACGTTTCGCCAGTTGGGAATATTTGGCAGAAGATGGATCAATCCTTTTTCGGGGTCGATGAGCCCTGGAAGTCCAATCCCAATGCCGGAAATTTCTTTAGAGGGAAGGCCATTCACTTCGATCAAATCTTCAATCGCGTCTGTTAAGGCCGCGATTAATTTTTCTTTACGAGCAAAATCCTTTGTGGCTAAACGACTTCGGGCGACAATCTTGCCCTGGGAGCTGACTAACCCCAGCTTGATGTTTGTGCCTCCGACATCGACACCTACAGTAAATGGCATTTTAATGATAAGAGTAGATTATTAAATAATATTACTGATTTGAGCGTGTATTCTACAGGAGAAGAATGTGGAATTCAATAATTAATTCTGAAACTTAGGCCCAAACACGGTTTCTTCCGGTTTGTTTGGCTTGATAAAGGGCCTGATCGGCTTTTTCGATGAGTTCATCAACGCTTTGGCCATCTTTGGGGAAAGTGGCGAGACCAATACTAACGGTCGCTTTAACGGTGTTATCGTAGGCTTCGATCTCACTTTTTTCGGTGGCCTGACGGATACGTTCGGCCGCGTATTTTGCGCCTTCACGATCAGTGTCCGGCAGCAAGACACAAAATTCCTCTCCTCCATAACGGCCGGCGATATCAATTTCACGGATATTTTCTTTTAAAATCTGGGCCATTTTTCTTAAAATCTGATCTCCGGTCAAGTGACCGTATTGGTCATTAAAACTTTTAAAATGATCCACATCAATCATCAAAACAGACATTTTGATTTTGCGCGCCTTGGAACGGCTCAATTCTTCCTGCAAACGTTCCATGAAATGCCGTCGGGTATGAACTTCCGTCAGACTATCGGTGATGGCAATCTTTTCAATCTCACGATACAAATTGACCCGTCGTAACGCCAAGGCAAATTGATGCCCCAGGATGACAACCTTTTCTTGATCATTGTCGTCCAAACCTTCAATCGCCAAATACCCGATTTTTCCACGCTTATCCTGAAGCGTAAAAATAAAATTGTCAGCCGCGATATCCTTAAGTCCGGAGGATAAAGGCTCTAAAAATTGACAGTTTTTAAAAATAACGTGTTGAGATAAATGTCGCTTAAAGATTTCAAAGGCCTCGTCGGCGCTCACCTGCTTGGTGATTTCTTTGGTCATTTCATAAAGCGTAAAAATTTTGAAAGCCTCGTCGGAAAGAGATTTTTTCCTCTCTTCAAGGGTTGTTTTTTCAGTTAAAAACCGTTGCCGAGACTGCTGGATGATCTCATGACGCGTCTTCTCTTCTTCTTTGAGCTGCCGGCCAAATTGGCGAGCGGCGGTAAAGACGAGTCCAACGTAACCGATTGTCATAAAAAGCATCAAAAAAAACATAAATGGTTTAAAACTCAGGGGGCATCTTTAAAACGTGCACACCCGATTCCTTCCTTCCTGTTTAGCGCGATAAAGGGCTTGATCGGCCTTATCAATAAGTTCATCCTTCAACTGGGCATCTTTGGGAAATGCCGCCACACCAATCGAGACCGTCACATACGTTTTTTCTCGACGTAAAAGGATCGCCTGGCTCTCAATATATTCTCTGACCTTTTGGGCTAATCCCAAGGCCTTGTCTTTTGAACATTCCGGTAAAAGAACAGAAAATTCTTCTCCTCCGTAACGGCAGACTAAATTGCCGGGCTCTTTAAAAAAATCCGCCAAAATAAAGCCAATCGTGCGCAAGACAATGTCTCCCGCCATGTGTCCAAACTTGTCGTTGTATTCTTTAAATCGATCAATATCGATCATTAAAAAAGACAGAGGTTTTTGACGGCGCAGTTCCCGGCTGATCTCCTCTGGCATCCTCTCCAGCAAATACCGTCGCAGATACAATCCCGTCAAACTATCTTTGATGGCCAACTGTCCGACCTTTTCATGCAACTGAGCATTTTCAACGGCGACCGACGCTAAATCCCCGATCGTCGTTAAAAACCGTAAGTCATCCGTGTCAAACTGGCGTTCTTTGGGACTATCCACGCGTAAAATCCCTAACGTTTTTGTGCCCGACATCAAGGGCACACTCATCAAGGATCTGATCACGCGATCATCTTCGATTTTAATCTTATCCATGTCAAAACGATAATCGGCGCGCGTATCTTCAATCCACAATGTTTGCATATTCCGCGCGACCCATTGGTCAAAAATATCCCCTTTTTTGGTCTTCAAATTAATACTCATTTGGCCTTTCTGCGACGCTGAGATTCCTAATTCTCCCGTCGCGGAATGAAACAAATACAAAATGATGGTGGTGTCTTCCGAGCCAAAAACTTTATTCACTTCCGTTGAAAGGGTTTTAGAGGTCTCTTCCAAACTTAACGAAAGACTCAATCGTTCCGTTAAATTCTTAAGCTGTAAAAAATCTGTAATTTTTTTACGGAAGGCGTCAATTTTCTTTTTTTCCTCAAAAATTTGAGCGTCGACGAGGTTGATCTCCTCGCGGATATCCTGAATCTGAAGATCCGTGGCGGCCTTGTTTTGAAGAAAGTGATATTGAAAGAAAATGAGATAAGGAATAATGAGCAACAGGCTTGCGATGATGAAAATAAAAAACCTGCGATCAATAGAAAGGGCAAAAATAAAAAAGAAAATGAGCGGAAGACAAACGGCGGCGGCTAAACGAACCTGGGATTTTCTAGCTTGTCCCCGGGTGAGGGCGGCGAAAAGCCGTCGAGGAGCGTCAAATAATTGTGTGTTCGGTTTCTCGGTCAAAAAAGTGAACCTTGCTCATGTCAAACACAAGATCCATTTCCCGATTAACATCAGGCCGATTGTGGGCGCCAACACGGGCAACGAAAGGATTTTTTCCTGTATTCAAGTATAAATAAACTTCAGAACCTAAGGGTTCAACAACTTCACAAATAGCGCGGATGGTATTATCAGGAGATGCCTCAGAGACAAACAATTTATCATAAATATCTTCGGGACGAATGCCAAACGTCACCTCTTTGCCTTCGTACGCGGCGACGATATTGTACATTTCTTCCACTAATTTGACTTGAAATTTTCCCTCGTCAAAATAGTATTTTCTGTCTTTCTTAATAATCCGCCCTTCCATCAAATTGATCGGAGGCGAACCGATAAAACTCGCGACAAACTTATTGGCGGGGCGATCATAAATCGTCATCGGATCACTGCACTGTTGAACCTTCCCATTTTTCATGACACAAATCCGATCGCCTAACGTCATGGCCTCGGTTTGATCGTGAGTGACGTAAATAAATGTCGTTTGTAATCTCAACCGTAATTTATGAATTTCCGTGCGCATCTGAACACGAAGTTTAGCGTCCAAATTGCTTAAAGGCTCGTCAAAAAGAAAGACTAAAGGTTTTCGGACAATCGCACGCCCCAAGGCCACACGCTGGCGTTCCCCGCCGGAGAGCTGTTTCGGCCTTCGATCAAATAGCTTACGAATCCCCAGAATCTCGGCGGCTTCATTGACACGGCGTTTGATTTCATTCTTGGGATAGCGACGGAGTTTAAGTCCAAAAGACATATTTTCTTCCACCGTCATGTGAGGATAAAGCGCGTAGTTTTGAAACACCATCGCGATGTCGCGATCTTTGGCGGGAACATCATTGACGAGGCGATCACCGATCCAAATTTTTCCTTCGGTGATTTCTTCTAATCCGGCGATCATCCGGAGAGTAGTCGATTTGCCGCAACCCGACGGGCCAACAAGAACCATGAATTCTTTATTTTCAACGCCTAAGTTCACACCATCGACCGCTTTGGCGCCCGACTGATAAACTTTGGAGACATTCTTTAAACTGATCTGTGCCATAAGAGCGCTATTCTATCCAATATTTTCAACAAATGCAACGGGAAATTAAGCAAGGATTTCAGCAGATTTTATAACTGCTCATCCTGCTGGCTGCGGACGCACGTGGGTAAACTCGATCAATTGGCTGATCGTTTTTTTAAGATCTTTACGGTCAACGATCATGTCGATTAACCCATGGGCGAGGAGAAATTCTGATCGCTGAAAACCGGAAGGGAGTTTTTGGCGGATGGTTTGTTCAATAACCCGGGGGCCGGTAAAGCCGATCAACGCCTTGGGTTCTGCCATAATAATGTCGCCCACACCGGCGAAAGACGCCATGACTCCCGCCATCGTTGGATTCGTAAGTAATGAAATGTAAAGCAAGCCCTTTTGACCATGTTTGGCCAATGCGGCGCAGGTTTTGGCCATCTGCATTAGAGAAAAAATCCCCTCATACATCCGCGCGCCGCCGCCGGAACCGGAAACAATCAAAACAGGAAATTCGTGTTGGGTGGCATATTCAATCGCGCGAGTGATCCTTTCTCCAACAACAGAGCCCATGGATCCCATGATAAAACGCGAATCCGTGACCGCGATCATCACATCCTTCCCATCAATCTTGCCTTTCCCCGTAATCACCGCGTCAGAAAGCCGGGTGGCTTTCTGATCTTCCTGTAATTTCTGTTTATACGTTTTAGGACCCTTAAAATCCAAAGGATCGATGCTGACTAAATGATTGTCGTGTTCCACAAATGTGTCGGGATCAATTAAAATGGAGATACGTTCCGGAGCAGTTAAAGAAAAATGAAAACCGCACTTGGCGCAAACCTTAAGATTATTTTCTAATTCTTTTTTATAAGCGGGGGCGTCGCACTCGGGACATTTCGTCCACAGGCCGGCGGGGATATCTTTTTTCTTAACGGTAACAAGAGTATATTTTTTTCTTCCAAAGAGAGGCATGGTTCGTCGCGATTCCTGTTTTAATCTATTTTATACACTGTTAATCCCGAGAGAACTTTCGGGTAGAAATAAGTCGTCTTAGGCGGCATGCGTTCGGCGTTTAAAGCGATGGCTTTAAACTGCTGAATGCTCACAGGATTCATCAGAAAACTCGCGTCGGCTTCCCCATTATCAACTAAACTTGTCGCTTCCTGAAAATCTTTGGTATAAATAATATCCTCAGACAGGACACCAACACGATCTAAAATAAAATGTTTGAGGATATTGGCATCCAGACGCTTATATTCTGGAGAACCTTCCTTAATATATTGATCAATTAATAATTTATTCTTGAGCCGCAATAATCGAATGCCGTCACGTTGATAAAGGCCAAAAGCATACTCATTACGTCCAGCCCTCGCCAGCGGAACCAATAAGTCATCTTTATTTCGCAAGCGGTCGATTCGAAAATGTTCCTCGAGAAAATCCAAATTTTGCGGAAGATGTTTGATGATTCTATGCATCGGAAAAATCTGCAGATCTCTCGAATCAAGGTTCGTAAAATAGGTCATCACGAAATTATAAGGCTCATCGTTGGGGGGATTGGTTTTACGGGCGAGACGGGATTGACGATATTCTTGCGCGACTTTGTAACGGTGGTGCCCGTCGGCAATAAAAAGGTTTTGCCCTTCCAGCGACTCACTGATTTCCCGAATTAAATCAGGGTCGTCCAACCTCCATAATTTATGCCGGACGCGATCATCGTCTTCGATATCAACCATGGGTTTTTGAGACGTCACATTTTTCTGGAAAATTTTTTCAGCCTTTCGATCCCGATCCGAATAACAAACAAAAATGGAACTTAAATTGGCGTTCAATTCCTTAGTCAACCGTAGGCGATCATCGACGGCTTTAGCGTGGGTATTTTCATGGGGATAAACCTTAGAGTCTTGGTCATCCCGCAGTTCCATGAGCGCAATAAATCCTAAACGGTTGTATTTCTCCCCCATCACTTTATATTCTTGTTTATAAAAATAAATGGCGGGCTTCTCATCCTGAACCATGACCCCTTTTTTGAGCCAATCCTCAAACGTCTTTTTAGCCCGGGTATATTTATTGTTGTCTTTATCGTCTTGAGGCTTGTCGCGGCCCAAATCAATGTGAGTAAAATTGTAAGGGCTTAAATTATGAAGAAAAAGCTGCTCCTGTTCTGAAATCACATCATAAGGAGGCGACACCACATTTTTGGCCTCGCCGGCTTTGGATAAATTGTAATGAATCGCCTGAAATGGTCTAATACTGGACATAACGACAGCTCTCCTTTTAAACGTCAATAAGGGTCAATTCAACCTCAAAATGATACCAAATTAAGTGTCGAGAAGAAACTAAAATTGTGGGGATTTTAGGAGCGAGATTTCTTGGATGAAGAGGCCTATTTCAGCGTTAATTCGATCGATTAGGGGGGGGGCAATTTGCCCCCACCCTTTAAAGTCATGTGATATCACTAATAAACATAATATTTTCACTATCACAAGGGTATGTACAATTTGTACTTATCTTTTTAAGCTCAAAATCTCTGGCTTTCATCCTCTGAAAGAAAGCTATTACTTCACGGGAGAGGAGTTTAAAGGCTAAGACAGCTTCAACAATCATGCTTGTTGATTTTTAAATACGCAACAGCATGGTCCGCAAAACTTTTCTCCGCTTGCTCCCAACGATTTTTAGCTTCACCAATTTTCAAAATATCAACTGAGTTAAGGGTCAATTCTTGATGTTGTAATAATTCAGAAAAATTAAAAGATGTCTCCATTGTTTTTTGAAAAAGTTCCCAAACTTTCTTATCCTGTATCCGTCTCAACTGAAAACTAATCAATTTAAGCTTAATAAAATGACCTTCATCCATCAATTTTGCTATTTCTTTAAAATCTTTTTCAACCTGGAATTTTAACAATCTATCTGTTAATGAACTAGAAAATCTAATTGCATCCAAAATAATTTCCTCTTCTTTTTTCTCCATATCATTTCTATATTGCTTATTAAACAATGTTCTTTGTGCGATATAAGTAGCACCTGCACCCACGAACACCAAAGAGATATCTTTTATGACTTTAGCAAATTCTGTTAATACTATTGCTGTATTCCCATCCATTTTAAAATCCTCCTCATTAAAACTTTCTCTTGCCAACCTAAAACACTTATTGTATATTTACTCTCGAGCGGTAAGTCCGCTACAGGTTGTTCTAGGTGTTCCCCTCCATCGGTGGGCCAAAGCCTAGACGCCAAAAACCTGTAGGGCACGCTCGTTTTTATTTTAAATATAAATCCTCGTATTGTATCTTCCCCTTGAAAACCTCGTACCACTCTAAATCTCTCTTCTCATATTTTCTAAAAACACCCCACGAGAATAAATCGACCGCATTAAGACACAAATCTTCCTGCGAATCCCTGTGCGAAATAATCAATGGGATTTTAGGGTCAATCTTCCCCTGGAGATTTGACAAGATATATTTATCAAATTCGGAGATCTCTAACTTACTTTTCGATTTATCGATAACTAAACTGATCTCTCTATCGGCAGTGGCAAAATCTATCTTATCTAATAGCACCCGTGTAACCCAGTTATAAACTCTTGGCTTATCTTCGATGAGTCTGTCATAGACGCGCTTTTTATTTAAAGTAATGCTGTAAATCGAAAAATTCACGTCTCTCACATTCCTGTAAAAATATTTTTTAATAGGTAACGTCGTGGAAGTTGCTTTTAATTCCTGGATAAACCTTTTGCGTTTATTTTTTGGATTCAATTTCCGTCGAAGGGTTCTTTCGATCATTTTTACAATTCGCTTACGGCTTTCCGTACCATTAACCACTAAAATGCATATTGTAAAAAATTTTGACGGTTTCTTTGTGACAAAATCAAACCCCAAATCTCCACTCTCATCTAAATATAAATAAAGCATGCGTTATTTTGATGGTGTTTTAGCAGCTGGGGATTCTTTCCCCTTCGTTTCACTCGACTTCGCGGGCGTCTCAGACTTGGATTCGCTGGGGGCGGGAGATTTTTTCTTGTAGTCCGTTTCGTAGAAGCCGGTGCCTTTAAAAATAATCCCGACGCCGGTACCGATCAAGCGGCAGAGTTTCAATTTACCGCATTTGGGGCATTTGCGTAATTTTTTATCGGTCATTGATTGAAGAATTTCAAACTCATGACCGCAATGATCGCATTCGTATTGGTAAGTTGGCATTATTTAAAAACCTTTTTTATTTTTTCTTTAAATGATTCGTTTTGATTGACTTCTTCACCGGTCAATTTGGCGTAGTCTTCCAACAATCGTCTTTCTTCCGGAGTTAACCGCTCGGGAACCTGAATCATGACCTTCACATATTGATCGCCGTGAGATCCGCCGTGAACATCCGGCATGCCTTTGCCTTTCAAACGAAACGTTTTGCCGCTCTGAGTTCCCGCTGGAATTTTCATGGAAACTTTATCATCAAGAGTCGGCACCGAAACCTCAGCGCCTAAAGCGGCCTTCACGAAACTCACCGGCAATTCCATGTAAATGTCTTTATCCTGCCGCTCAAATTTGTCATGTGGAAAAACATGGATATACAAATAAAGATCGCCCGCGCCGTCGCGGCCGATTTCTCCCTGGCCACGGACTCTGACCCGTGAACTGTTATCAACACCGGCGGGAATGGGAACATCAATGTTTCTCGTCACACGCACCATCCCTCGGCCCTGGCACTGTGGACAATGCTCGGTAATGACTTTGCCTTCACCACCGCACGTTGGGCACGTCTGCTGCATCCGGAAGAATCCCGACGACATCACAACATAACCTTGACCGTGACATTTGCTGCAGGTTTTGGGATTGGTTCCAGGTTTGGCGCCGGATCCGTGGCAAGTGGTACAGAATTCATTGCGAGGAACTCGAATTTGTTTCGTCACACCTTTAAAGGCTTCTTCTAAAGTAATATCCACTTCATACTGAATATCACGACCGCGTTGAACACGTCGTCCGCCTCCACGTCGAGTTGCTCCTTCCCCAAAAATATCAAAAGAGCCGCCGCCAAAAACTTGGCCCAAAATATCGCCTAAGCCCAACTCATCAAAGATGCCGCTAAAATCCGCGCCGCGGACAATATCATCCGGCGTAAAGTTCTGATCGATTCCAGAGTGACCATGCTGATCATACAGTTGGCGTTTTTGCGGATCGGACAAAACCCCGTAAGCTTCAGAAATTTCTTTAAATTTTTCCTCGGCCGCTTTCTTCTCATTCTCAGGAACACGATCCGGATGAAATCTCAAAGCCAAAGAACGGTATTTCTTTTTAATGTCCTGGGCGTTCGCGTCTTTCGCGACACCCAGGATTTCGTAATAATCTTTTTTCATGATTCTTTAAAATCCGCGTCGATGACGTCGTCATTGCCGCCTTTTTTGGGCTCACTTTGGCCACGAGAACTATGCGGTTCTTGATCGGTTTGAGAATGCTCTGCCCGATGAGCTTCACCTTGGCCCGTCCCCGCCTGTCCCGCTTGCCCAGCTTGTTGGGACGCGGTCGCTTTATAAACTTCCTCGGCGAGTTTGTGGCTCACTTTCTGCAAAGATTCCATTCCCGATTTGATTTGATCATGATTTTTATTTTTAATCGCTTCTTTAAGACTATTCAATTCGCGTTCGATACTGGCGCGGTCCTCGGCAGAAACCTTGTCGCCATAATCTTTAATCGATTTCTCCGTCGCATAAAGCAATGTATTGGCTTGATTGAGCAATTCAACTTCTTCCATGTGTTTCTTATCTTCTTCCGCATATTTTTCAGCTTCCTTCACCATTTTATCAATCTCTTCAGGTGAAAGTTTTTTAGACGCCGTGATTTTAATCGATTGCTCTTTGCCTGTTCCTTTATCCTTCGCGTGAACATGAACAAGCCCGTCGGTATCAATGTCAAAGGTGACCTCAATTTGAGGAACGCCTCGAGGCGCTGGCGGAATACCGACCAAATCAAATCGACCTAACTCAGTATTATCATTGGCCATCCGGCGCTCTCCCTGAAGAACACGGATCGTGACAGCGTTCTGATTATCGTCAGCCGTTGAAAACACTTGACTCTTTTTGATAGGGATTGTGGTGTTACGTTCAATAAGTTTGGTAAACACTCCGCCTAATGTTTCAAGACCTAAGGTTAACGGAGTGACGTCTAAAAGCAAAACTTCCTTGGCTTCTCCCTTAATAATGCCGGCCTGAATAGCAGCGCCTAACGCCACGCATTCCATCGGATCAACGCCGCGTTCAATCTTTTGCCCAATTTCTTTCTCGACAAACTGCTGAACAATGGGCATGCGGGTTGGTCCACCGACGAGAATAACCCGGTCAACCTTAGCATTTTCACCCAATTTGGACGAAGCATCTTTGATCGCTTGCACAACCGGACCTCGGCATCGATCCACAATGGGAGCGACCAAGGATTCTAATTTCGCGCGATCAATCGTCATGGTTAAATGCTTAGGGCCTGAGGAGTCAGCGGTAATAAAGGGAAGATTAATATCCGTCGAGATGGTGCTCGACAATTCAACCTTCGCCTTTTCAGCCGCTTCACGCAATCGCTGAAAAGCCATCTTGTCACTTTTAAGATCAATCCCGCTTTGTTTTTTAAACTCGTTAATAATGTGATCAATCAGGGCATTGTCCATATCCGTTCCACCGAGCTGATTGTCACCGCTCGTCGATAAAACTTCAAACGTCGCGGCTTTGTGCTCATTGTCCCATCCCATTTCAAGGATAGTGACGTCTAAAGTTCCACCGCCCAAATCAAAAACTAAAATTTTTTGTTCTTTACCCGCTTTATCCAATCCATACGCCAAACACGCGGCCGTCGGTTCATTGATAATGCGTAACACTTTTAATCCCGCGATCTCGCCGGCATCTTTGGTGGCTTGACGCTGATTGTCGTTAAAATAGGCCGGAACCGTGACGACGGCTTCTTCAACTTTATCGCCTAAAAATTTTTCAGCGTCAGCTTTAATCTTTTGTAAAATAAAAGAACTGACTTGTTGAGGAGAATATTCTTTACCAAAAACTTTAAATTTATGGTCCGTCCCCATTTTGCGTTTGGCCGCGTAAATGGTCCCTTCAGAATTGACCGGTGCTTGCCGTCGGGCAGGTTCGCCGACTAACCGTTGGCCATCTTTCGTAAAGGCCACAAAGGAAGGAAAAGCTTTTCCGGACGCGACTCCGGCCCCTTCGGCTGAAGGAATAATGGTCGGACGACCACCTTCTAAAACGGCGGCGGCTGAGTTTGATGTTCCTAAATCGATACCAATTGCGCGTGACATATTTAATCCTCCTCAATGAGTCCCGTCTCGTAAGATACGCCAAAATTCTCTCTGATAATTTTGGCGCACTCGGCGGGACGAATTGATTTCGACAGTTACAAGAAAATTTGTGGCGCAAAGCGCCACAAATTTTCGAAGTGCTTACTGTCGAAATAGCTTATTTTTTTTTAGCAACTTTCACTTTAGATGTGCGAACAACATGATCGCCTAAAAAATAACCCTTTTGAAATTCTTCAAGGACAACGCCATCGTCGGCCTGATCTGTTTCTTCCTGCATTAAAACTTCATGACAATGAGGGTCAAACTTCTTCCCCTTCGCCACAATAGATTTAACACCATTTTTCTTCAAAAGTTCATAAACATGCGCCATAACCAACTCAATACCCTTTAAAAAAGCGTCGTAATCCTCATGCTTGGTTTGGGCCGCTTGAACAGATCGCTCAAGATCGTCGAGAATATCTAAAAATTCGGCAATCAGTTCTTCGTTGGCATATTTGATAAACTCTTGCCTTTCCCGTTCCATCCGCTTGCGGGCATTTTCAAATTCGGCGTAAAGACGAACATATTTATCCTTCGTTTGAGCCAATTCGTCTTGAAGTTTTTTGTAATCAACTTCTTTAATCTCAAGCATTTTCTCTGAAACAACTGGCTCAGATTCTTCAGGGTTTTTTTGATCTTCTGGTTTCATAAATTACACAATCTCGCCCATTAATTGCGAAAAATACTGCAGCGTCGAGACGACACGCTCATACTCCATGCGCGTGGGGCCTAATATCGCGATGCGGCCAGTCAAACCTGCTTTGGTTTTGTATTGTGAAAGGACCAGCGAACAGCCTTGCATGTCTTCGCAAGCAATTTCATGGCCGATTAAGATATCAATCCTTTTTTCTAAATGCCGATTAATCAATTCTAATAATTGTTCTTGTTCTTCAAGTGTCGCGAGAATATTACGGATTTTGGTTAAATCCTGGTAGTCGGGATATTGGGCAATGTAGCTTGTCCCTTTACAAAACACGCGATTTTCACCGTCGATGGAAATGATGCTCGTATAGTGAGTCGTATGAGAAAGCATGCGCGAGGTTTTATCAAGCAAATCTTCTAATTCTAATTTCTGCCGCTTGTATTCCAAGCGAATGCGCGCTTTTTCTTCTTCTAATAATTTAATTTCATTCATGAGATGATCGACGTAATAGCGATAACCTTTTTCGGTAGGAATGCGGCCGGCTGAGGTGTGCGGGTGCGTGAGATATCCTTCCTTCTCTAATTCGGCAAAGATATTTCGGACCGTGGCGGAACTGACATCCAAAGAAGCTTCATCAGCAATC
>OBEQ010890235.1_pt1 | contig 12656 bp, 6 predicted proteins | sample 1670901 | NCBI WGS metagenome assembly OBEQ01 (sample SAMEA104232315, study PRJEB22302) | groundwater metagenome | biome: forest; feature: aquifer; material: groundwater | place: USA | collected 2011-08-07 | depth 5.4 m
ACATTGGGCAAAATGTTGGTGGTATTTCAGGAGATGATACATTTGGATTCTATTCCTCCACATTTGGTAGTGGTCATAGTTCGTATCCTATTATGCAGATGAATTCTGCAACGGGGAATGTGTTATTGGGACCTTCAGGTACCGGCAACGTCGGTATCGGGACGCCGGGGCCTGGGACGAAATTGGAAGTGAACACTGACGTTCTTGCCGGACTTGGCGCAACAGTAAAAATATCGAATGGTTATGGAAATCAAAACGGTGCAGTTCGGTTAGATTTGAATAATGGCGGTGCTGTTTCTTGGATTAAGGGTTTAGTAACGGGGGCTAATACTAATTCGGGAAGCGCGATGGTATTCGGTGTGCCGTCGAATACTGCGGATGGAACTGAAAGAATGCGTATTGACAGTAACGGCAACGTCGGGATTGGGAGGACGGATCCTGGCACTGACAAACTAAAAGTTTCAGGCACCATTCACGCTACTGGGGACATCTGCACGGAGGCAGGAGGGGGGAAATGTCTAAGTGGCTTCAGTAGTAACGCGAGCAATGGGATATTCAATAATCGAATTTCGGTCGGCCATGGTTTCGCTCCCTTTTCAAATCAAGGAACTGCCGGAACATTTTACTCAGCAGCCGCGAACGATCCAACCTTCTTCTATGGGATACAAGACGAGACTACCGGCTCTGAAAAAGCAGGTATATGGACAAACTCTGCTGCCGGCTGGTTGATGACGTTTCAAAAAAATGGCAACGTCGGCATCGGCACCACCCAGCCGGGCGTCAAACTCGAAGTGGCGGGATCTGTTCGGGGTAATCAAAGCGGGGCTTTGCGCATTGATTCGGGTAATGGCTACATAGATGTTGGTGCACAAAATACGGGCTGGGCACATTTCGTTACTGACCGAGCTCGCTTTTGGTTTAACGGGCCAGTGAGCGTCAATTCCGGTCAAATCAGTAGCTACTTAAACGATCTTCTCTTGCAAACGGACAGTACCGGATCAAATCCACAAACTCGCATGACGATCAGCAAAGACAGCGGCAACGTCGGTATCGGTGCCTATCCCGATTCCAGCGCCAAGCTTCAGGTCGCCGGCCAAGTGATGATCAGCGGTGGTTGCAGTGCAAGCACGCCGTGCACAGATAAAGTCCTCACCTCTGATGCAATCGGTTTTGCTACATGGAAGACGCCTGCAGCGGATGTCTGGGGAGCCCCGGCCACGAATGGTAGCATCTCTTACTCGGGAGGGAATGTGGGTATTGGAATCGGAGACCCTTCGTTTTTGATCGGCGGAGCCGGCGCTCTTACCTCAAGTCGTTTGCTTGCCGTAGCTGGTAGCAATAATCCGGGCATTACTCTCTTTAATACGTCTGTTGGTGATCGCCAGTTTCTCTTGCATGCAGGTACGTATACCAATCAATTTGGTTCAACAAAAAGCAGATTCAGCATCTTCGACACAGGAGCGCAAGCGAATCGCTTCACCATTGATGCAGATGGCAACGTCGGTGTCGGCGACAGCCGCACGCTAAGAGGTCAATCGAGTCGCTACCTCTCTATTTACGGTAGTACCAATCCGGGGTTGCTTATTGAGAACGCTACCGCTGGCGCTGGACAGTTTTTCTTCTATGCGGACAGCGTAGGCGGCTTTCGTCTCTATGACACGAAGGCTCCTACGGTAAACCGTCTGACTATTGATTCTATAGGGAGACTAGGGATTGGCATCAATCCCAAGGCCAAGCTCGACGTGGATGGCGACATCAAGGTTTTAACCAACGGAACATTTGGTGGTTCAGTCTCGGCAGGTACACAGGGATTTTTTGGCACAACTATTGTTCTTAACGATGGCTCATCGCTTGCCCTGCCGCAAGGTGGTGCAAAGGGGACGGGCGGAGCACCGACGGATGGAAGCCAGTATCCGGCACGGCTCAATTACCAGGGCGGCTGGAATTTCATGGTTCCCAATAGTGCGGGTTTTCGTATAAGAAAAGCAGATGGAACCACAGATATATTCACACTTGATGCTGACACGAAAGTGGCCCCCACCAAGGGAGTTTTGAAGGCTGAAGGTGGCCTAGTCATCGAGACGAAGACGTCCGCCTCTGATCCGTGGTGTGGAACGTCAGCGACTCCCTCACCAGCCCCAGCCAATGGCCAAATGTGGCTATGTCCGTAATCCGTCTCAAAGTCCAACCTTGCGCAAGGTTGAACTTTGAGACGCCCGACGCCCGATGAAAAAACTCCTTCTGCTTACGATAATGGGGATAGCGATTGTTGGCGTTACCGTCTTCTCAATCGGTGGCAGTTTTGCGGCAAGCACATCAGCGCAAACGGCGGGGATCCTTTCGTTTGAAACTGATCCGGGTAGATTCGACGTAACTTACGCTAACCCTGATGGCGGTAAATTTTATGGTACATATATAAAATGGTCTACGAGCGGAGTGAATTATTGCACCTTAACCACTTCTCTCGGAAGCGCGTGGGCAACCCTGCCTTTCAATTTTCATAGGGGATATGGTGATTATTCGGTTCCACTCTCATCTCAGCAGTTTGAAGGTGAGGGGGGCGGTCTTAATACAAACTTTCATTACTACGTAACACCACGATCTGGTTGGGCACCACTTGGGTATGCCATGACTCCTTCAGAGGGCCCACTGCCAAATCAAGTATTAACACTTACCTGCGATGGGATAAGCAAATCCGTCGCCATAGGCCAACCTATATCTCCTCTTCCACCCACAAATTTTGTTGTGAGTGCACTCCCGTATCAATCCCCACCAGACTCGACAGATGATGTGCGTCTTCATTTTTCCTGGGATTGGAATGGTGACGCCAGCGTATACTACAACGTAGGTTTTCCGATCGAATATGTACCGTATTCCGGAAGCGGGAGTTGCGATGCCCAAACATGGCCCACCTTAAACCATCCGCAACAACAGCAAGGCGGCTTTACCACATCCAATTCTTACACCGGGGCATGGAATATTGCCCACTTTTTTCCCGGAACTCCATATTGCGCCCGCATCCAAGCGACCGGTTACATGAGCAACAGCCTTATTGAAAATTATCATGACTCCACTTGGGTGTATTCATCGCTCGGTCCTGTTAGTACGGTAAAAACAGGGTCGCCACCGCCGGCTCCAGTGCTTTCAGCGAAACCTATTTCGGATAGCCAAATAAATGTTCAGTGGGCGCCAGTTGCTACGGCGGATACATATAAGTTGAGTGTAGTCTCTCCTCTCTCCCCTGGTCTTATCTTCGACAAAGTTAGCTCGCCATACAACAGTACCGGCCTTTCATCAGGAACAACCTATACATACAAAGCAAAAAGTATAAACGCGTATGGAGAATCGGATTGGTCTGCCCTTGTAAGCGCAACAACATATACAGGGACCTGTCCTACGTGCAATAATCCAACGGGGATTGATATCGGATTACGTATTTTTTCCGGTGGTGGTGTAGTGAAACTAGCCGCAGAACCTTTTGGCACGATCACTTCTCCCTTACGGATTGCAAGGGACGGTGTGGTCTATGGGCTCATGTTGGTTAGTACAAGTGATGTCACCAATGCAAGTGGAGTGCGTGTGAATACCAAGAACGGTGTTATGGCTGTAAAGAAGTTACCATAAAAAGTTAGTGCGAGTTGGCCTTTACAAGAAAGAAGGCGAGGTATATACTACACATAGAGCTTCCTTCTTTGTCAAGAAGTCCGTGAAACTCAAACAAGTGCCTGAAAGGAGGCCAACATGCGATCGTTCAACATCGCGCTGTTTCTGTGCCTCCTCTTCATCGTAGAGGTGGAGGCTGGGTCACCGGTCCGCGAAATCTCGAGAGTCCTTTTTCAAGGACCAAATCTCGTAAGCATCGAAGTTAATCCGTTCTCGACCGGGGACGTTTTCACTGAAGACGATCTCCAAAAACTTTCCGGCGCCAGCTTTGTCGGTACGCTAGAAAGCGACAAAATGGGTAGGTCACGATGGCGTACTTATCTCCACGGCCGGGGGTTTGCCCCTCGCTCGATAGTCGGAGGAGAAGCGTATCTTATTTGGATGAAGCAAGAAGGTACGATGCACTACAGAGGGCTACCTTGGGCGAAGAGATACTTGCAACGGTCTCTTCGTCCGGGACTGAACACCATCGCCCTTCCACGTCGAATTCCGGCGGGATACACACTTCGTCAACTCTGCGAGAAAGTCGGCGCGTCTGTCATCTGGAAAACAGTGGCGGGGAAGTTTTCTCCTTACTATCCTTCTGGCCCGATACCCGACGAAGCTCTCAATGAGGCAGACGGATACCTCGTGAATGTCTCGACAGCGTATGTCGCGACGCTTCCCGATGGCATGGCACCGTCAAGGCTTCTCTTTGCTTCCGACAGGGGGGCAGAGGTAGGGGTTTATGTAGGGAATGAGGACGGGTCAAACCAGTGGGCACAGACAAATGGCTGCTTTTCGACAGCCCCAATTTTTGGCCCGAAACCAGGCTGGTTTTCCTTCACTTCGAGCCGGATCAGTGCAGACTCAACAACCTGCGGCAATGGCATGGGTCTCTACACCCAAGAGTTTGCCACTGGCCGGAGAGAGACGAACATCGCATTTTCCGATGGTGAGGCGATCATCAGGGTACGGGATCTCCCTGATGATTCCGGCGTGCTCCTTGAGAAGGGTCCCGTACCGGGACTTGGCCAGATTTTTCTCTACCTTTTCAGCTATGCAAGTGGGGTAGTCGTGAGAGTTGCTCCGCAGGCAGACCTTGAACAAGGTGCGGTGGCGGCGGTAGATGTTCTTGGAGAAGGTACAGTTATATACTACAGCGCAAGGGACAACTCTGGCTGGTCGATCTGGCGTCAGCGACTCGGAAGTACTGAACGTACTCGTATAACCACACCAAGCGAAGTGCTGGTTGCACCGTCCCCTACATGGGACGACAAATGGCTCTACGCCACAAAGTATAACCTTGTCCCAAAGACAACAGGCGCCATCGTTTTAGGGAGCGGTGAACTTTACCGTTTCCGTAGCGATGGCACGGGAGCAAGGGAGCCAGTGTTCGTGCACGCGGACTCGGATGAGACAGCCAGCGCCTTTACTCCTGACGGGGAAGGGGTGTACGTGATTTCTACAGCAGCCGAGGCTGGAGGGGCATACAACATCTTCCTCCTTGATCTTGCCTCGAAGTCGTTCACACCTCTCACGACAGGGACGAATAGCAACACGCCCGTGCGTGTTGGCTACAAATCCAAGATCACAGCACACGATCACTGTCCCATTCACGGCCTTCCTACCGTTTCGCTCGACGGCCACTAAACCGTCGAACATTACATTGGCCCTCCAGTTGCCATTCGGTGACTGGGCGGGCCTTACCTTTTTTGGTCAGCTTCACTCGACCCGTCCTGTTCATGAGGGGCAGAACAAAGGAGTACCAATGAAAAAGCTCTTGCTGATCGCTGTCACGGTTTCACTCTTGCTCTCTGGTTGCTCGGTGCACAAGCCGACCTCGACGCTCTTGCAGAAGAGCTCGGTGGCCGACACTGAGACAGATGTGGTGATGCAACGAGTGCGACCGCTTCCATCACCCGCGTTCATCCTCGGCCGTTACGGCCGACCGAATCTTAAGTGGAACCCAAGAGCTGGAAGCCAACAGGGAAAATAAACTGATTGTCTGTCGTGCCTCCCCGCACTACTTGGCCCCCCGATCTTCGGATCGGGGGCCTTTTCTTTTTATTATCCACAAAATTGCATTTACAAATACAAAAATAGGCATATAATCGCTGTCATGCATATAAGAAGAGAGTTAAAAGGGCAAATTGAGCGCGCGCTATTCAAGGGTAAAGTGATCATACTTTACGGAGCTCGCCAGGTGGGAAAAACTACACTCGTAAAGGAAATCATCGCCAATAATTCCGAAAGCAGATATCTCTCCTGTGATGAACCAGACATTCGCGCTACTTTCTCGCACCAAACTTCTACTGCCATGAAAGCATTCATTGGGTCGGCGCGCCTTGTCGTTCTCGATGAAGCGCAGCGGATTGAGGATATTGGAATAACACTGAAATTGCTCCACGACACATACCCGGAGTTGCAGATAATTGCTACAGGATCTTCGTCGTTTGAACTCGCTAACAAAACGGTTGAACCGTTGACGGGAAGGAATCTTCCATTCACCCTTTTCCCAATCTCCTACACAGAATATGCAGAAACGATTGGGAGAACAGACGCAGAACGATTACTTGAGCACAGGATACTGTATGGCATGTATCCAGCGGTGATTACAGCGGCGGCCCCGGCACAGGAGATCAAACTTATAAGCAATGACTACCTCTTCAAGGATATTTTGCGTGTCGAAACTGTCCGAAAGCCGATCGTCGTCGAACGACTTGCACGTCTTTTAGCGCTTCAAATTGGTTCTGAGCTTTCAGTAAACGAGATCGCGCAACGGCTAGAGGTCAGTCGGCCGACTGTGCTTAGCTACATACGTCTTCTCGAGCAAGCGTTTGTTACTTTTCGTCTCCCGCCCCTTGGGAAAAATAGGCGAAACGAGGTCACTAGATTCGAAAAGATATATTTCTACGATACGGGGGTACGGAATGCCCTGATTGACGACTTTAAAGCCCTTGATGCTAGGAATGATGCAGGTCACTTATTCGAAAATTTTTTCATTGTCGAAAGAATGAAACAAAGGCAGAGAAAAGGCGTTGATGCAAAACAATATTTCTGGAGGACAAAAGATGGTAGTGAGGTTGATTATATTGAAGAAAGGGGAGAAGAGCTTGCGGCGTTCGAGTGCAAGTTAAGCGCTGGAGCGTTAAGAACGAGGGCGTGGGCTAACGCCTTTCCTGGTGTTCCTATTTCTCTGGTCACTAAGACAAACATTTCGGAGATGCTTTTTGCGTAGACTGTCCTCTCTTAAGCGGCATCTGTTGACAGCGCCCTCTCTTTTGCGTGCTCGCGTTGCTATAATGAACAGCAGGAAACTGGAATTCGGAAATTGGGACATTTAGTTGTCCCTAATTCCTCTTGCATGCATCCCGTTAGAAGCACAGAGATTTCATATTAGTTACAAGAGTTTTATGGTAACAATGGTCGAAAAAAGTTTCGCGCGAATAATAAACGGGTGTGCGAACACACCCTGCTTCTAACGGGATGCAACTCGATCACGAACAAATCAAAAAGTTTTTACTCGACGCCGGCATTGTCTCGGAGAGCGAGCTTGCCCGATTAGAGACGCTGGCACAGGAGCGCAAGGTGCCGCTTGGAGACGTACTTGTCTCCGAGGGTAAGCTGGCCGAGGACGAGTATCGCCGCGTCGAGGCCCACGTCCTCGGCATCCCTTTTGTTGATCTCAAGGGCATGCGCCTTGCTCGGGAGGTACTGGCCCTTATCCCCGAGCCGGTGGCGCGAACCCACAACATCATCGCCTATAAAGAGAGCGAGGGGGCACTCGAGGTCGCCATGCTCGATCCCCAAGACCTTGAGGCCATCGAATTCGTCAAGAAAAAACTAAAGTTGCGCATCCTCGCTCGACTGACCGACACCGAAAGCATGCGTGAGGCCCTCTTGCAGTACCAAAAATCCCTGCAACAAGAGTTCGGTGATATCATCGAAAAACAAGTACGGCTATCGACGCGGAGCACCGAGAGCAACGACAGTCTGGCTTCAAAACTCTCCAGCCTTGAAGATGAAGCCATTTTGGCCGTCACTTCAACCGAGGATCTCCAGAAATTAGCCGAGGATCTACCCATTGTGCGCATCGTCGAGACTTTATTGCAACACGCCATCGTTCAACATGCGTCGGATATTCATATTGAACAGTACGAAAAGGAGCTCCTCATTCGCTACCGCATTGACGGCATTCTCCACGACGCGATGATGCTACCGGCGGCGGTTTCCCCTGGCATCGTGGCCCGCATCAAGGTCTTGGCCTCACTGCGGCTCGACGAAAAACGTTTGCCTCAAGACGGGCGGTTCAAGATAACGGAAGAACACTCGGCCACGGCCGTCGCTTTCCGTGTTTCCATTTTGCCCACCTATTACGGTGAGAAGATTGTGATGCGACTCTTACCCGAGACGGTTAAGGGTTATACCCTCGAATCCCTTGGTTTCCATGGCCGCCCCTTAGAAGCAATCCACGGTGCCATTCGCCAGACAACGGGGCTACTCTTAGTGACCGGCCCCACCGGATCGGGCAAGTCTACGACGCTCTATACGCTCCTCGACCTTTTGAATACGCCCGAAGTCAATATCTCGACCATCGAGGACCCGATCGAGTACCAGATGCCGCGCATCAACCAAACACAAGTGAAACCGGAAATTGGGTTTTCATTTGCGACAGGGTTGCGCACGCTGGTGCGCCAAGACCCCGATGTCATCATGGTAGGCGAGATCCGTGACAAAGAGACTGCTATGCTGGCCGTGAACGCGGCTTTGACGGGGCATCTGGTGCTCTCAACCTTGCATACGAACTCGGCCGCCGGTGCCATTCCGCGTCTTCTTGATATGGGTTGTGAAGCCTTTCTTCTTGCTTCGACCGTCAATGTTGTTATTGCCCAGCGATTGGTGCGCCGCCTCTCCGATAGTAAGGAAAGGTACACACTCTCGCCGGCCGAGATAGCTCAACTGGCGAAACAGGCCAACCTCGATCGAGTCCTTGCGGTCATGCAAGAGGAGAAACTTGTCGGCAAGGATGCGCGATGGGAGACGATACCGTTCTATAAAGCCCAGCCGTGCGAGGAAGCCAAGGACGGCTATAGCGGGCGGCTCGGCATCTATGAAGTATTGCCGGTTGACGCCGGCGTGAAGGAGCTCCTGATGCAGGAGGGTTCTGACGGGAAGATAGAGGCATATGCAAGAGGACACGACATGATCAGCATGATCGAAGACGGCATTATGAAAGCGGTCCAAGGGGTGACGACGATCGAAGAAGTATTTAGAGTCGCCAATGAGTAACGATGAGGAGTAAGTAGCAAGCAGTAGGGAGTAAGGAAAAACTGTTACAACTTGTCACCTTACCCTTTCTGCATACTGCGTACTGCATACTGCTATCATGAAATTAGCTTACAAATCCATAACTCCCGCGGGGGAGACGATTGAGGGAACAAGCGAGGCCATTGATCAATTCGCCCTGGCGCGCCAGTTGCGTGCACGTGGGCAGTCGCTCGTAGCGGCTCACGAGCTTAGCCAAGGAGGTCGCTTCACCCTTGCTCGTGTAAACGAAATGGTGGTGCGCATCAAGCTCAAAGATAAGATGATCTTCGCCGGAAATCTCTCGGCCATGCTCGGGGCGGGGCTACCGCTCTCGCGTGCCCTGACGGTGCTGGAGCGCCAGACCAAGAACCTGCGCTTCAAACGTGCCATTGCCGAGATCGGCAGTGCCATCACCAAAGGCAAGACCTTTCACGATGCCTTGGGTGAATATCCTAAGATTTTCTCTCCAATTTTTGTGGCCATGGTGCATGCGGGCGAGGAGTCGGGCAACCTCCCCCAAGCGCTCTCCATGATCTCGTCCCAACTCGAAAAAACTTTTACCATGCGCCGCAAGGTGCGTGGGGCGCTCATGTATCCTGCGGTGGTGCTCCTCGCTATGGTTATTATCGGCGTACTCATGCTGATGTACGTGGTGCCGACTCTGGCGGCCACGTTCTCGGAGTTCGGCAAAGAATTGCCGCCGATGACGCGTCTCATTCTCGGCACGTCGGACTTTTTGGTACATCATACCGCTACATTTCTGGTGTCGGTCATTGTCTCTATCGTGCTCATTTCCTACTTTTTCCGTTCTCGCATAGGTAAACGATCTGTGCACTTCGTCGCCCTGCATGTGCCGGTCATCGGCGTGTTAGTCCGCGAAGTGAATGCCGCTTTGGCAACCCGCACCATCAGTGCCCTAGTTGCCTCGGGGGTGGATATGGTGCAAGCCCTCGGGATTGCGCAGGACGTGGTCCAGAATGGATACTACAAAGAGATGCTCGCGCGCGCCCAAGTGGAGGTGGTGAAAGGCAAGTCACTGGCCACTATTTTTGGTGAGGATGAGCACCTATTCCCTCCGCTTGTTGGGGAGATGGTGCAGGTCGGCGAAGAGACGGGCAAATTAAACGAGATGCTTATGAACGTTGCCGTCTTTTACGAGGGTGAAGTGGACGCCGCCACCAAGAACATGTCTACCATCATCGAACCCTTTCTCATGCTCGTCATCGGCGGGGCGGTTGGCTTTTTTGCCATTGCCATGATCCAGCCGATTTACTCTCTGACCATGGGCGTCTAAGTCAATGAAGAATGTACAATGAAAAATGAGCAATGGAAAACAAAAAATGCGAATGATGTTGGCCGGATGAATAATTCTTCATTCTTCATTCTTCATTTTTCATTCAATAAACGTGAAAGCTCGCGTCGAGCTTTCACGTTTATTGAAGTGCTGGTTGCCGTATCGGTGCTGGCGATTGTGTTGGTTGGCATTATGAGCGCTTATGCCAAAACAACCTCGACGCGGACGGCCGCCCGGGGGAAGATCGTGGGGACATTTCTCGGCAACGAGCTCATGGAGACGATCCGCAATTTGCCCTATACAAGCGTCGGAGTCGATGGCAGTGTGCCCACGGGCGTACTCGCGCGCACCCAACGACTGGTGCGTGACGGCATCTCTTTCACGGTCACAACCACGGTGCGCAATATTGATGATCCTTTCGATGGCACGCTCGGAAGTTCTACAAAACCAGACATGGCGCCGGCCGACTACAAACTGGTCGAGGAGAACATCACCTGTGACGGTTGCATTAATTTTTCGCCGATCGTGATGACGACGACCGTCGCCCCTAAAAACATGGAATCGCCTGATTCTGGCGGAGGGTTGCTTGCCAAGGTATTTGACGCCAGCGGGCAAGCGGTTTCAGGCGCCGATGTGCATGTTGTCGGAACCCTTGCAACGTCAACGGTGGTGATTGACGATCGCACCGACACGGCGGGCCAGCTCCTGCTGGTGGGATTACCACCGGCAACCCAAAATTACGCCCTCACTGTTTCAAAAAGCGGCTACACAACCGACCGCAGTTATCATCCCGGCTCACTTGGCGCCTCGACGCCGGTCAAGCCTGATGCCACTGTTGCTCTAGGAGCCCTGACATCCGTCGGCCTTTCGATAGATCATAGCTCGTCGCTCTCTATAAAAACACAGACGAGCGCATGCTTGCCGATCCCCGGCGTCGGTGTGCACATGAGAGGCGATAAAAAGATCGGTATCAATCCTGATATGTATTCATTCGATCAGGCATACACTACTGATGAGTCCGGCCAAAAGCGGCTCGCCGCTCTCACCTGGGATAATTATGCGCTCTCGCTCACTGATTCTCTGTATGATCTGGCCGGAACCCTGCCGTTTTCGCCCCTTTCGTTGTTGCCAGGCGCAAACCAAGATTTTGCCTTTATCCTAAAAAGTAAATTGCCGGAAGCACTGCTTGTGACTGCCAAAGATGCGGCTACTGATTTGCCGATCACCAACGCAACCGTTGTACTCTCGCAATCGGGGACCAGTTACACCAAAACAACAGGGAGAGGGGCTCTCTCGCAAAGCGACTGGTCCGGTGGCTCTGGCCAAGCGACCTCGACCGGGCCGGTTGAAACCAAGTACTTTTGGGATGACGGCAACGCGGAAACGAGTAATCCCGCCGGCGTCTTGTCCTTACGGCGCGTCGGTAACGAATACGCAAGAAGTGCCGTCCTCACTTCTTCGACCTTTGATACGGGAACGGAGAGCACTTTTTACGCACTCAACTGGTCGCCGGCGACTGCTCCCGCTTCGACGACCGTTCGCTTTCAGATTGCGACCAATAACGATGGCGGCACCTGGAACTTTGTCGGGCCAAGCGGCGGAGCGACGGACTACTATGCAACGTCATCCCTCACTATTTCTCCGGATCACAACGGCGATCGCTATCTGCGCTACAGGATATTTCTAGATACAGCTTCGACGACCATGCCGGCTCCGTCTGTTGCCGACGTTTCTTTTGTCTACAGCACCAATTGCACGCCGGCCGGTGAGGTATTCTGGAACGGACTGCCGTCCGGCACGTGGACATTAAGCGTCAGTCACCCGGACTATCAGCTTGCCCCCGATGAGAACCTTTCTCTCGATGCCGGTTGGCAAGAAAAAGTCGTAACTCTCACACACCGCTAGTACCGTTATAACTTAATTTCCAACCTGCTCTACTTTAATTATCCCGCTATGAATATCGCTTTCTTTGTAATGGGATGGGTTCATAATTAAGTTATAACGGCACTAGTACGAAAGCACAAAACACAAAGCCCAAAATGCCAAACAAAACACAAAGCACGAAACACGAGACAAGCACCAAGTTTCAATATTCAATTTTCAAACATTTGAATTTGTTTCTAATTTACACGAAGCGGGGATTTTCCGTTGTGGAGTTTATGGTGGTGCTCGGCATTGTGCTCGTCATTACTATTGCCATCACACGATTCTCGAGCAGTGTCATTTCACTCAATCGTGGCACCCAAGAGGGACTGCGTACCCAAGAGCAATTGCGCAAAACGTTGGCCGGTATTGCGAGCGAGTTGCGCAATGCCCAACCGTCGGCGACTGGTAGCTACGCGCTTGCGGGAGTGGAGGCTGGATCGCTCGTCTTTTACAGCGATGTAACCGGCGATCGCATTCCGGAGCG
>OBEQ011930740.1_pt1 | contig 12653 bp, 11 predicted proteins | sample 1670901 | NCBI WGS metagenome assembly OBEQ01 (sample SAMEA104232315, study PRJEB22302) | groundwater metagenome | biome: forest; feature: aquifer; material: groundwater | place: USA | collected 2011-08-07 | depth 5.4 m
CTTCTATGTATGCCGGCTCTACCTTGACATTCCACAAAAAACGCTCATCTTTAAAATCTTTTCCTTTCCATTTTTCTATGGATTCGGAAGTATAAACGCCCGTTATTGCGGTGATGCGGGGCATTTCACGTTCGACGAACTCAAGCTGTACTCCCGTGGGAACGTATTCTTCGCGACAATACGGACAGAGGCGGCGGACAAGACGTTGGGCGAGGATGATGTTAACCGCCGAGGAAAGAACCTTCGGGTTGATGCCGATGTCGATAAGGCGGGGAATGGCACCCGCGGCATTGTTGGTGTGAAGTGTCGAAAAGACGAGGTGTCCAGTGAGGGCGGAGTCGATCGCGATCGACGCCGTCTCTTCATCGCGGATTTCACCGACCATCATAATGTCCGGGTCCTGGCGCACCGCGGCGCGGAGGCCGTTCGAAAAGGTGTATCCCGCCGCATGGTCGACCTGGGTTTGGGAGATCCCTTCGAGGTGGTATTCGACCGGGTCCTCGATGGTGATGATCTTTACTTCGGCACTGCGCAGTTTTTTCAAAATAGCGTAGAGGGTCGTCGTTTTACCGGATCCCGTGGGTCCCGTAGTAAGAATGAGCCCGTTTGGTCGTGTGATCTGGACCTGCATGACCTTATACAGCCCCTCGGCCATGCCAAGCTCTTCCATTGGAACGGAAATGGATTTTGGATTCAAGATACGCATCACGATAGACTCCTGATATGAGGCGGGAAGAATAGATGTACGCACCTCAACGTCGATGCCTGAAAGTTTGATCGTGAAGCGACCGTCCTGGGCTTCGTGGATGACGTTTAGCTTTACGCCCGCAAGAAGCTTGATGCGTGAGAGGATCTTTTTGTAGTCGTCGTGCTTGATGTCCGCAATGTCCTGAAGAACACCGTCGAGGCGAAAACGGATGCGCACGACATGTTCTTCGGGTTCGATGTGGATGTCGGACACCCCGGTCGCGACGGCACCGCCGAGGATGATCTCGACGACGCGCGAGATCGAGTGGATGTCGCCCGTTGCCGCCGCATCCTCGATGAGCGCGCGGATATCCGTGAGCGACTTGATGATGTCGACATACTTTGCCATCGTGTCGTCACTGATCGAGATCACACCCTTCGTCTCGGCGCGTGCATGGGAAAGTTCTTTGTAGGTCTCCCAAGCGCGCTCAAGGGCAAAGTGCGACGTAATGGACAGCTCAACGGTATAGCCTGCCTGCTTCAGTGATTCGACCACCCCGGCGATGTTCGGGTTGTTCGGTGTCATGACCGCCGCGGAGAGCATGTGTTTATTTATCGCATAAACAACGATCTCGGCCTTGCGCGCCGCTTCTTCGGGAACAAGGCGCACGGCGCCCTGGTCGACGATGACCGTCCCCAGGTCGACATAGGGAAGCCCGTAACGCATCGAAAGGATCTTGGCCAATTCGGACGCCTCCTGATGCTTGAAGCTCATGATCTTATCCGCCTGCTGTTCGTCGTCAAAATGGGGCATATCAATACAGTATACAGTTGCCAGTTTCCAGTTACCAGCAAAAAAGACCTGAAAATCAGGACTTTTGAAAGACTGATTGACAGTACTACTAAAATAGTGTAGAATATAGAATATGAAAAAGACCCACTCAGGACTCTTTGGAGCACTCATCGGCGCTTTTATTGCCCTGCCATTTTTTGCGTTTGCGGCTCCGATGTCGCCCCTTGCGACAACACTTGCCCCTTCGAGTGTCACGGAAAAGAGCGCACACTTTGAGGGGCGTACAAATGGCGGCGAAATCGCCGACGCGCGCGCATGGTTCGAATGGGGTCTTGCATCCGATCCAACAAAATATTGGGAGACACCAAGGCGCACAGTCGGCGGTGGCCTCACAAATTTTTCCTTTGAAGAAAACGGGATGGCCCCGGAAACGAACTACTTTGTTCGTCTTGTCATCGAATCAACACGTGGACGTGACCAGGGACAGACGACATATTTTCAAACAAAAAATCTTCCCGTGACGAATACGGGCACGGTCATCGTGATCACACTGGATCCGACCGGCGTCGATCACACGACTGCGACCTTGCACGGATATGTCGCTCCGCACGGTGCAACAAGCGCCCGTGCAGGGTTTGCATGGGGGCCGACCGTCGCACTCGAAAATGAAACACCGGAAGTCGGTGCAAGCGGTGCGTCGCGCGAATATACACAAGTCATCCGCAATCTGGAACCGGGAACGATCTACTACTTTCGCGCGGTCAGTTCCGGTTCCGCAACGCAAAACCAGGGCGCACTCAAGTGGTTCTTAACCCCGGGCACAGCGCCAGCGGGAGCGGGTATGCAAAACACGAACACAAATATGACGACGCACTCAAATAGCGGAAGCGGTTCCGTGCTTGGTGCGTCAATAGGCGGGGGTACAAATGCGGCCACGCCTATTCCTGCCGCACCCGGTGCGGTCGGTGTCGTCGGCGCCGACCCGCAAGCGGCGACGGCCAAGGTCACTCTTTCCTATGAAGGAGCCCCTGCGGCGGGAGCACGGCTCGGAGTGGAATGGGGAACAACACGTTCTCTCGGAAATGATCGCGACTTCATGACGGTCGTCGGCACAGGACAGGCTTATACGGCTATCGCCGGTTTGACATCCTGCACAATCTACTATTATCGCGGAACACTCACCGCCGGCGGCGGAAAGAAAATGACCGCGATCGATTCATTTACCACGAAGGGCGGATTTGCGAACAGTGCATGCACCGCACCCGCTACGGGAAGCCAGGTCGCATCTGTCGGTGCCGCCGGATCGTCCGGCGCAACCGGGACGACAACGACCGGAGCGCGGGGTGTCGGCTGGCAAATGCCTAAATGGCAACCCCAGCCGATCTTCGGCATTCCGTTTCCCGGCACAAAGATCGAAAACACGACGAACGGTGAGGTGGCCGGAACAGGAACGATCCATGGTAGTACACGCACAGACTCATCCTCGGGGTTCTTCGACCGCTTCTTCTCCGGGATCACCGGCGATAAGCCGCTGTCGGTCAGCGTAGATACTGTGGACGGCAAGGGCGGACCGCATGAGCCTGTCGAGTATCGCATTGCGTATAACTACACAGGAGACACTCCGCTCAACAATGCGGTACTGAAGGTCATTTTTCCCAAGGAAGTCGTGTATATCGGGGACAATACGGCGAATGAATTCTATCTCATGGATGTGCCCGACGATCCGGAGCGTACATACCTACTCCCCCTCGGCACGCTCACGAAGGGATCAAACCGTACGGTCACCATGCTTGGCATGACGATAGCTGACGCGCCCGGCAATAATAAAATTTTGCCAACGGCGCGTGCACGGGTCGAGTTTGCGGACCCCTCCGGTTCGGGCATGGCCGCTGTCGCGGCGATCAACCCTAACGCGGCACCAGAAAATAAGCCGAGCACAGCAAAAGACAACGGCAGTATTCTCCCTTCGTCTCTTGTCGGTTGGCTCTTCTTCATCCTGGCGACGGTCGCGACGTTCACCGGCGTGAAAAAGGCCCGGGCTTACTACGACGTGCGCAAAAAAGAGATCGCTGAAGAAGAAGAGGATGTACGGGGGGGGCGCATGCAAACAGAAAACACACGCACTCTCGCATCGCTCTATGCTGACCCATCGGAAGATCTTGCGCCGGCCATGTCCGGAGGAAATGGAGCGGCCTACTCGGTCGAGGATGACCGCGATCCTGTCACGGGAGTTACAGCTGAACTCTTCGCACAGTTACCTCGATAAGATAATGTATGTTACCAAGGAGAGACCTTGAGAATTAGTATTTAAGGTCCCCCCTTGGTAACCTCCGCCTTATGGATCGCACTATCTCAAGCATTGCTGAGCTTGGAGAATTCGCCCGTACATTTGTATTGGGTCTTTCTTCTCACCCGAATAAGGCCACACTCGTCGGGTTGTCGGGCGACCTGGGTAGTGGGAAGACAGCTTTTGTGAAAGCAGTAGCACAGGTGCTCGGCGTCGACGATGAGATCACCAGTCCGACATTTGTGATCGAGAAAAAATACACGCTTCCTGCGGCAAGTGCTTTTCGTACGCTCGTGCATATCGACGCGTATCGTCTCCACTCCGGAGCGGAATTGAAGCCGCTCCGTTTTGAGGAAACCCTGGCGGAAAAAGGGAACCTGATCCTTGTCGAATGGCCCGAACAGGTCGCGGACGCTCTGCCGCAGGAGATAAAGACGCTCCGATTTACATATGTCGACGAAACGACGCGCTCTGTTGTATTGTGAGTATCAATGACGACGCGCATCAAATTCTTCTTTGATCAAGCACAGGCGGTTGCGACGCACGAGTTTTTGAACCAACGGGCCATCAAGTCCTTCATTCGTGATCGCAAGCAAATGGATGAAAAAGAAGCCGAGAATAAACCCTTCGGCTTTGACCTTTTTGTGCTCAACGACGAAGATGCGGACACGGCGACCGAGATCGTCGACTATGAATTCGGTGCGGACTGGGGACGAATCGAGAAATAAAGAGGTGAGATAAAAAATAAAAGCGCCCCGCAAAGTGTGAAGGGCGCATGGTGTGCTACCGCAGTTTCGCGATCGCCTTTGCGACGTTGTCCCGATAAGAAGCGGCGCGTGATGTGCTACCCTCGAGCTGGCAATACACGCACTCAATCGGCCTTTTTCCGTAGCGGTAGGCGGTGATGTGCGAGGGGTCAGCAGTACATTGAAGAAGGCCGATCCGCCGTGTATTCTCAAGCGGCTTCAGGGTCGGCTGACTCTCAGTGTCGAATCCCCCATTTGGCCAAAGACAGAGGGCATCGTGCATATGATCTCCTTAACGCTTAAACTCTCGCCATCCTTACGGATAAGGGCCCCGTTGTCAACGCGCGCTTCATCTTTGTTACTGCTATTATGGTCCCATGGCAGGAGTAGAAAAGACCCATAAAAAGCGGCTCGTGCTTTTTGACGCCCACGCGATCATCCATCGCGCTTATCATGCATTGCCCGACTTCACGACGAAGACAGGAGAGCCGACGGGCGGCCTTTACGGTCTCGCGTCGATGGTGTTGAAGGCGATCGCGGAATTCAAGCCCGACTATATGATCGCGGGGTACGATCTTCCGGGGCCGACCTTTCGCCACAAGCAATATAAAGAATATAAAGCCGGACGGGCGAAGGCGGACGACGCGCTTGTCGCACAGCTCGAAAGCTCGCGGAAAGTTTTTACCGCGCTCGGAGTTCCGATCTATGACAAGCCCGGTTTCGAGGCGGACGACATGCTCGGCACCATTGTGGAGACTTTAAAGAAGAACAAAGACGTCGAGATCATCATCTGCTCAGGCGACATGGACACGCTCCAGCTCGTCGACGGCAAGAAAGTGCGCGTCTATACGCTCAAACGCGGACTGAACGACACGATCATATACGACGAAGAAGGGGTGAAGACGCGCTTCGGTTTCGGTCCCGAACTCCTGCCCGACTACAAGGGCCTGCGCGGTGATCCGTCCGACAATATCATCGGCGTGCCCGGCATCGGCGAGAAGACGGGGACGGAACTCATCGTGGGTTTCGGCGGTATTGAAGATATCTACAAAACGCTCAAGAAGAATAAGAACGCCTTGCTGGAAAAGGGCATCAAACCGCGCATTGTCGACCTCCTTGTCGCACACGAAGACGAGGCAAAATTCTCGAAAGTACTCGCCACGATCCGTCGTGATGCACCGATCGATTTTAAGCTTCCCGAGAAAGAGTGGGGGTCAGCGTTCGACATCGACGAGGCGCTCGCTCTGTTCACGGCGCTTGAGTTCAAGACGCTCGGTGCGCGACTGAAAACGATCATGGGGGTGAAGTCGGAGCCGGCAAAGAAGACAGCGGCGGGCGAGGAGGCCACACCAGGATCGAAACCGAGCCTTTTCGCCGAGCAGGAGCTTGATCCCGTGGAGTTCAAGAAAGCGCAGGTCGCGCTTGCGGTTCTTGATTCCGAACTGACGAACCCAACACTTGAGGACATGATCGAACGCACAGGAGCGAAAGATTTTCCGGAGGCGCACAAGATGCTCGTCGATGAGATCAAAAAGGAGGGACTGACAAAGCTCTACGAGGAGATGGAGCTTCCCCTTATTCCCATACTCCAGGGTATGCATGAAAAAGGAATCAAGCTTGATACAACCTACTTGAAAAAATTATCGACGGACTTTCACAAAAAATTGGCCGTAATCGAAGCGCGCATCTACGAGCATGCGGGGCAGATCTTCAACATGAATTCGCCGAAACAACTCGGTGAGATCCTTTTCGACAAGATGGAGCTACATGCGAAGGGTATGAAAAAGACCGAAGGTGGCGCACGTTCAACGCGCGAGAGTGAACTTCTCAAGCTCAAAGACGCGCACCCCATCATTGCCGACATTCTCGCGTATCGCGAACTGCAGAAACTCCTCTCCACCTACATCGATAATTTGCCGACCATGGCTGACCAGAGCGATCGGGTCCATACAACCTTTCACCAGATCGGCGCGGCGACGGGGCGTATGTCTTCGACGAATCCGGGACTGCAGAATATTCCTGTCGTGGGCGAGTACGGCTCGCAGATCCGTGACGGGTTCGTGGCCGAGAAAGGGAAGATCCTGATCGCGTGCGACTATTCGCAGATCGAGCTCCGCATGCTTGCGATGCTCTCGGAGGATCCGGAGCTCACAAAGATCTTCACAAAAGGAGAGGACATTCACACCGCCGTCGCCATGCGTGTTTTTCGTGTCGACGAAAAGGGCATGACGAGCGATATGCGCCGCCGCGCCAAGGGGATCAATTTCGGCATCATCTATGGGATGGGCATCACCGCGCTACAGGCATCACTCGGCTCCACGCGCGCCGAAGCGCAGGAATTCTATGACCAATATTTCATTACTTTTCCCAAGATCGCCGCATATTTCGAGAAAGTGAAAAAAGAAGCGACAAAAAAAGGCTACACCGAGACCATGTTCGGGCGTCGGCGCTATTTCCGCGACCTCCGCTCGCATGTGCCGTACATGCGCGCCTCCGCCGAGCGCATGGCGATGAATGCGCCGCTTCAAGGCACCGCCGCCGACTTCGTAAAGCTCGCGATGATCGCTGTCGACAACGCGCTGACGAAAGAAAAACTGCGGGACGATGTCGCTATGCTTCTTCAGGTACACGACGAACTTGTGTTCGAGGTAACGGAAGATGAGAAGATCGCCAAGAAGGCGCTTGCGGTTATCACAAAAGCCATGGAAGGCGTGAACAAGGGGACACCAGGGGAGCATATTCCACTCGCACTCTCCGCCGGCCAAGGCAAACGCTGGGGATCGCTACAGTGATGAAATACGAGCGATGAGGGATGAAAAAATGCGAAATACCTCTCAACAGAGCCATAATACACAGGTACGCCCTGTGTATTGACTTTTTATATAAAGTAGAGTATAATTAAAGAGTACGGTCTTTCTTCAACTCAACGGACAACGGAGGTTCTCATGGATTGGAATTCACGTATTGGGCGGTTGATCGCTTTCGCGGTAGCCGCCATTCTCTTGGCGCCATTTTTGACTGGTTGCGCCGGGATGTCGGCGCGTGATACGGGCATTCTAGCTGGTGCGGCGACCGGCGCGGAAAGAAACCGCACACATCCGGTCACGGGTGCCGTGATCGGTGGGGTGATCGGTGGCCTCGGTGGTCTTCTCTATCAAAACCGGATTGCTCCGGTGATCGGAGATGATCAGGCTTCAGGTTACCGCGGACGACCGAACCCATACGGCTCGTCCGGTTACGGTGGCCAGTATGGAGATCTCACGAACTGCAACACGCGGTTCGAGCGGGACTATGTCTCGAACCGCGTGCCGCCGACGCGGGTGAAGACATGCTCCAGCAATCGTACGGAGCAGATACCCGGCGGGACAGTCTCTTGCCGTGGTCGCTACGTCGAGCGGCAAATCGGCAACGAGCCGCCCGTGGTGCAGGTCGACAACGAATCCTGCACAGAGTCTTTCTCCAACCGTGTCTACCGCGCCTACTAGCGCGACGACAACTCCCAATGGGGCCTTCGGGCCCCATTTTTCTTTTATGCTATTCTTCTTATATCTACCATGTTGGAATCCCTCCACAATCACACCACCCACTCCGACGGCCTCCTTTCTCACAAAGAGCTTTTTACACTTGCGGAATCTCTTGGTTTTTGCGTACTCGCTTTTACCGACCATGACGCCGTGCCGAACGATGAGGCACTGCAATTCCTCGACAGCGTGCGGAGTAGCAGAACAAAGTGGGTAATCGGGATCGAAGTCACCGCGCGCCTACCCGAGGATCTGGGCGGGACAGCGACGGGAGATTTTCACATCCTCGGGCTCTTTGTCGACCCGAAGAATTCCGCGCTTCTTGAACACTGTCGCAAGGCGCAGATCGCGCGGCGTGAGCGGATGGAGCAAATGGTAGGCAACTTAAAAGATCTCGGTTTTCGCATCACCGAGGAGGATTGCCTCCGCATGTCCGGCGGCGACTCGGTCGGACGGCCGCATATTGTCCGCGCTCTCGAGGAATATCCGGAAAACGCGGCTGTTATGGAAAAGCTCCGCCAAGACATGGCCAAAGTCGGCGAAACAAACTCCGAGGTCGCGAAGAAGTACGCGCTTATGATGGAAGGCGGCCTTCGGCAGTATCCCTATGCGCTTTTTCTCTCCAAAGACGCTTTTCGGAGCGCCTACGTTGAACATTCTTACATTCCGAATATGGACGAAGCCGTCACCCTTATTCGGGGCGCCGGAGGGGTCGCTTCGATCGCCCATTACCACTCGGTTGCAAAGAAGATCCCGCTCGAGAAGATCAGGGAGTTTCTTGCCGCAAGGCGACTCGACGCCATGGAGGTCATTTATGGTGCGGGATTGCTCGACACTGCGGAACGGGGCATGATCCTCGATCAACGCCAGGCTTTGCGCGACCTCATCGCAGAGACGCACACCCTCGCCACAGGCGGCGCTGACGCACACCGAGCGGAAGACCTTACCTGGTATGCGGAGCACAAAGACTTTTCCGCCGAGGCAAACGGCCTCACGACCAAACTTCTCGACAGCGGGAAGGTGGACCGACGTTTTTCATCCCTCTGATTCGTTGTTTTTCTTTCGATGCATGAAGAAAGCCCGCTGTGATAGCGGGCTACTGTTTTGCGTCGTCGGTCAGACGATCTTAAACTCTGTGCGGTGAAGGGGGAAGTGCTCCTCCTCTTCCTTAGAAGTTTGAGGAACAAACGTGACCTTGTCGACGAACCAATTCGTCCTCTCGCCGGTCCTGGTGAATCCGCGCAGGTCGAACTGCATTTCCATCGTCTTTTGCAGGCGCAGGAATTCCACAAAAAATTGCGCTTTTCGAAAACTCCATTCCGCACCGAACAGCGCGACGTGAAAGTTGTTTCCAAATGCGTGTTTTAAGGTAACGTAGAGTTGTTTGGGTTCAGCCCCCACTCCTTCCGCCTCCTCTTCTTTCATAAATTTATACTCCAAAATATCGGGGTCGTGGGGGGATTGCATGCCGAAATTCAGGTGAGCAATGCGCTCCCACAGTCGTCCCCGCGCCAGGTTTGCCAGGTCGGTGACGTCCGTGTTTTCAGGGCGGCTCCGGCCTTCCGGGGGCTCCAAGGTCGGGAGCGGTCCCGCGAAAATGCGATATGCCATTCGGAGCGCCGCGTTCTGTGCACGGACCATACTTCCGCTGTCTTTCATCTCAATTCCTCTCAAAGGATTTACTGCACAAGCTCAACAAGTACAGGCGGTGCGACATGCACCGCAAAAGATAAACTACATATAAATAAGAATTTTGTCAACACAGGCACGGCGGAGTACAATGGCCTTATGTTAAAGGTGTTTCTCGGGCCGGATGCGGGGAAGGCGCGGGCGGCTCTGGGGGCGGCTGTTGCGGAGTTTCGCGCGGCCAATCCGGGGGCGCTGGTCACGCGCTTTGATGTTGACCACTGCGACACAAGCGAGATCGGCGGAGCACTTGGGGCGGCGAGTCTTTTTGGCGGCTCGTCTTGCGTTGTCTTGGACATGCTTGCGGAGCGGGTGGAAGGTGAGGAAATACTCAAAGACATGCTCCCTCTTGCCGTGGATAGCACCAATACCGTCTTTATTTTGGAAGGCGCACCCAAAAAGGAGCTGAAAGAGGCACTCGACAAAGCGGTATCAAAAGGGAACATCCAGGCCTTTGCCAAAGCGGAAAAGAAGGATGACGGGGCTGTTTTTGCCCTGGGGGACGCCCTTGCCGGCAAGGACAAACGCGCATTTTGGGACCTTCTTATTCGCCTGCGTCGGGACGGTCATGCCGCTGAGGAACTGCACGGCACGCTTTGGTGGGCGGGGAAATCTCTCTATATCGCCAAAGTTTCTTCCCGCGCCGACGCCGAAGCGGCCGGTGTAAAGGGCTATTCCTATACGAAATTCAGTGGTTTTGCACAAAAATGGTCAAAAGAAGAGCTGGATAATCTGATCGATCGTCTAAAGGACATTGTCCATGAAAGAAGCGAAGAAAGAGGGGGTGATCTGGATCTGCTACTCGAGAAGTTCGCCCTGTCTTTATAAAGAACACAAGAATACACAGGAATGCCCTGTGTATTTAAGGATTGCTATTTGGAGTGATCTACAAAGTCAACAACGGACAACTTCTTCAAGGTTCGACCTTAAATACAAATTCTCAAGGTCGAACCTTAGTCCGTTGTTGAGCCGAAGTGTGCCCAAAGGCCGCCTCGCGTAGCTCTCGAGAATATAAAAAGCCGGTCCTTAGATGGGAGCAGCATCTAGGGTTACCGGCTTGGTTGTTTGCGAACACGGGAGGTGGAGATCTCCCATGTCAATTTTGGAGGTTTTGCGCTGGAGGATGCGCTTTTTTTGTTGAAAGAACAACTGCATCATGCAGTTGTCTTTAAGAAAAAGTGACATACTGCATTAGCGTCTGGGGATAGTATAAAGGACATTAGTATAGGTATCAAGGACAACCTGTGTATAACTTAAGGACATTTGTAACAAGAAACACCAACGTGTCTGTGTCAACATGATAGTTTTACAAAGTTGGTCATAATGAAGGACAGTCAGTTCGTTTTACGAAAGGTCAACACATGGCCTCCAAGAAAGCTTTCTTTTGTTTCGGTCCGACCGGATCCGGAAAAGGAACTCTCGCGGGCATTCTCGCGGAGGTGTTCGGGGTCACCAATTTCGATACAGGACGTATTCTTGAAGCCCTGCTCCACGACCCGGCGAGCCAGGACGATCCTGTGATCCTTCGCGAACGTGCGCTTTTTGACGGCAAGATGCTCAACACCCCGCAGTTCGTCTTGAGCGAAGTTGTTCTGAAGCAAGCGCGGCTCATTGCCGCAGGCTCATCGGGTGGCATCGTGTACTCCGGTTCGCCGCGCACAATGGACGAGGCGAAAGTCCTCATTCCCCTCCTTGAGGAACTCTACGGGAAGGAGAACATGCACTTCTTCTTCCTGGACGTCTCTCCTCAAGTTGCCATTGCGCGGAACACCAAAAGGCTCACCTGCGGCAACTGCATCTCCCCGATCCCCGTGCAGTACTATGCGTCGGGAGACCCGGAAACCTGCCCCCGTTGTCAGAGCAAGCTTTATCGCCGCGAGGTCGATGTCGGTAGCGCGCAGGAGCTCGAGATCCGCCTTCAGCAATTCAGGGACCGCACTTTGCCTATCCTGGGGTATCTGGAGGACACCGGTCATGTGGTCCACAAGATCGATGCCTCACAAGAGTCCCACAAAGTCCTCTTCGATGTGCTGATGTGCTTCGAGGACGACCTCAGCTAACACCAAAGCCCCCCTTCGGGGGCTTTTTACATGGGCGGAATTTTATGCGAAGCTGGGGTTATGAAAAAAGAAAAATTCGCCGTCTGTTTTTATGGCTATCCGGGGAGCGGGAAGGGGACACAGGCTGACCTTGTGGCCAAGAAGTTCGGTGCCACCCATTTCAATACCGGAGTCATGTTGCAGACACTTTGGTACGATCCGACCCGCCAGGATGACCCCACCGTGATCTCCGAGAAAGCTCTTTTTGAAGCGGGAAAACTCAATACGCCGAGTTTCGTCCTCGGCGAAGTTGCAGAAGCGACACGCCAGATCGCCGCGGCGGGGGGAAGCGTTGTTTTTTCGGGTTCGCCCCGGACGATCTTCGAAGCGGAAGGGTTGGTCCCGACACTTGAAGAACTCTACGGACGCGAGCACATGTTCTTCTTCTTTATGGAGGTCGACAAAGATGAGCCACTGAAGCGCAACGGTATCAGAAAGCTTTGCAAAGAGTGCGAGACACCTGTTTTGATGCGTTTTTATGCGGCCGCGGACGGTACGCTTTACGAGCCCTTTTTTTGCCCTCTCTGTGGCGGAAGTCTTTATCGACGCACTCTCGACGACCCGACCACTATCCCGAAGCGTGTCGCCGAATACGAGGAACGCACCTTTCCGATCCTCGATTACCTCAAAAAGAACGGACACACCGTGCACAACATCGACGGCCGCGGCGCGCCATATGTGGCCTTTCGCGCAATCGCGAAGATCGTTGGTGGGGAGTAGTTTTTGTGAGGAATTATTTGATCTCGAGGATCTTCGTGCGCGAGCTCGTTGGAGGAATTTCTCTACCCTTGTCGTCCTGTCGTGCACCTTCCCACCGATTTATGGTTATTTTGA
>OBEQ011433690.1_pt1 | contig 12651 bp, 15 predicted proteins | sample 1670901 | NCBI WGS metagenome assembly OBEQ01 (sample SAMEA104232315, study PRJEB22302) | groundwater metagenome | biome: forest; feature: aquifer; material: groundwater | place: USA | collected 2011-08-07 | depth 5.4 m
GTTTTAGAAATAAAAAACAAGAGATGAAGTCACTGTTTGAACAAATAAGAAGACTTGTATTGGATGCAAAAAAAAACCTGTTAAGTAAAAATTATCAAGAGGTGGGGAAATTAATGACCAAAAATCACAGATTACTTCAAAAACTTGGAGTTAGTATTCCACAATTAGATTCAATGGTTGACGCTGCAGTTAAAGCCGGTGCCTTTGGCGCTAAACTATCAGGTGCGGGTGGTGGAGACTGTATGATAGCACTGGTTCCTGTGAATAAAATACAAGCTGTTGAAAAAGCCATACAGAAATCTGGTGGAGAAATCATTAACGTTAAAAATAACGCTGAAGGAGTCAGGATCGAAAAATGAAACAAAATAAATTAATAATCTTCGACTTTGACGGAGTAATTTTAGATTCTTTTGAGGTCGCATTTTCTATTTTAAGTAAGCTCAATAAAAAATATGGATTGTTTCCACTAGAAGAGAGAGAACATTTAGAAGATCTGTTTGAAGGAAATGTGTGGGAAAATTATGAAAAAATGGGATTAAAAGGTAAAATTAAAAAATCATTTACCGAAGAGTTTAAGCAAGAATACCAGAAGAAGAAAAAGGAGCTGAAATTTTATTCCAATATCAGTTCTTTGTTGAAAAAGATTTCTCGTAGATTTACTCTAGCTATAATTTCATCCAATCATTCTTCTTCTATAAAAGGATTACTGCAAAAAAATAAGTTAGATGGATATATTTCTTCTATTTTAGGAGCAGAGATGGTAGGAAATAAAAAGAAAAAAATCGGATTTATTCTAGATAAATTAAAAATAACTCCTAATAATACCTATTTTGTCAGTGATACAACTGGAGATATTATTGAAGCTAAAGAAACAAATATCCATACAATTGGTGTTACATGGGGATACCATTCGTTTGAACGACTGGAAAAATCTAAACCGGATAAAATAGTTAACGCTGTTAAAGAGTTGGAGTCTTATCTATATGCCACTGGATGATCAAAAAGAATTATTTATAGTTGTTGATAAAGACGATAAGATTATCGGGTACCGCACGCGGTATGAATGTCATCGTAATAAAAATCTTATCCATCGAGGAATTGGAGTGGTTATTTTTAATAGCAAAGGAAAAGTTCTTATGCAAAAAAGAAGTAGAAAAAAAGATTTATTTCCCGGATACTATTCAATCTCAACCGGCGGACATGTTACAAAGGGTGAATCATATAGACAGGCAGCTCAAAGAGAATTGTTTGAAGAAATCGGTGTTAAAACTCGACTTAAACTAAAAACCAAATTTATTATAAGAGGTGAAAGAGAAACAGAGATAGATACTATCTACAGCGCCATTCATAATGGTCCGTTTAGACTGGATAAAAGTGAAGTAGAAAGGATAGAATTTTATTCTCCACAACAAATAAAAAAGATGATGCAAAAGTTGACTCCGTTTGCGATTAAGAGTTTGAAGGCATTAAGTACAATATGAAAGCAACCGCAGTCGCTCCTTCAAACATCGCGTTTACCAAATATTGGGGAAAAAAGGATGAAAGCTTACGTATTCCACTAAATAGCAGTGTGTCTGTTAATTTGAGTAATCTTTTGACGACAACAACAGTCGAATTTTCACCAGATTATGAGAAAGATGTCATTGTCTATAACAGTCTGCAAAGAAAGGGTGAAAGATCAGAAAAACGTGTAATTGAGCATGTCGATCGAGTAAGAAAACTTTCCCGTTTAAAAGAGAAGGTAAGAATTGTTACTGTTACGAACTTTCCCAGTGCTGCGGGACTAGCCTCGTCTGCCTCCGGATTTGCCGCTTTGACTGTGGCTGCCTCTTCTGCTGCAGGTTTGCAACTATCAGAAAAAAAACTTTCAATTTTAGCGCGTCTTGGATCCGGATCTGCCTGCCGCTCAATTCCTGATGGATTTGTCGAATGGCTGGATGGCAGAACTAACGAACGCTCATATGCCGTATCTATTTTTCCTCCTTCGTACTGGAATCTTTCGATTACTGCAGTTATCATAAGTAAGGAACAAAAGGGGATCAGTTCAACACTTGGTCAACAACTTCTTGTGTCCAATACATTCTTACCAGTACGTTTAGCTCGAATGAAAGAAAAAAACAGGCTGGTTAAAAAATATATTACTCAAAAACGGTTTACTCAATTTGGTGAGCTTGTTGAGATGGAAGCTCTTGAACTTCATGCAATGACACTTACCTCATCCCCCCCCATTATCTACTGGCAACCAGATACCGTTAAAATGATGAAACTTGTCCAAACGTGGAGAAAAGAAGGACTGGAGGTTTATTTCACCATTGATGCGGGTCCCAATATATTTTTAATTTGTGAAGAAAAAAACCAACAGAAATTAATAAAAAAACTTATAAAAAACAATTTGAAAGATTTTATAGTCAATAAACCTTCTGCAGGAGCAAGATTAATAAGTAGACATTTATTTTAAAGTTTCAGAAATTTTTATTGACATGTAACATTATTTGGAGGTAAATAGGTACAACCAACAGCTCCTGAATTCCTACAACCGGTTGAACATGTACTATTACTTGTATCACAAAAACACTTGTTAATAGTTGGAAAATGGAATTGCCAACCACCACCTGGACTAACGTCGACTATGTGTAGTACCTGACCTGCAATCACATTGAAAAAAGTGAGGACAAGTATAAATACAATAATTCCAACGATTGCTTGAGTAATTTTATTCCGCGCTTTATCAATTTTTTCTTTTTCTCCACCAGATACTACCCAGTCAAATGCTCCCCACAGCATGTAAATGAGCATAGCCAAACCCGCCACAATCAAAAAAATATTGATTAATTTAGCGATAAATGAACCGAGATCAACAGGAAATCCATTCTGTGGTTCAATAGTCCCAATGATTTGATTTATATCGGTAGTTGGTCCTTGGGCTAATTTCATAAAGTTAAATTGATTTGATATTAAATATCGTTGTTATTACTCTTACTACTATAAAACTGCCAAAAACTATTATTAATCCGACGACAATAAGACCAAAGATACCTTGAGCTTTTTTAAGCTGCTCAGGATTACCAGATGATGTGATCCAAAGAAATGCAGCATATAAGCCTGCAAGAAGAGCAAGAAGAACGGCACCTATTTTGAGTAGTGGAAAAAGAAGATTTAAAAGATCTGCAAAGGTTCCAATACGAGAGATGGGAAAAGTGGTTGCGTTTACAACAAATGATGGAGTGGACGATTGACTTAAAAAGTGGTTCATGTTTACACATTTAATGTAGTTGAAATGAAATATATTGTCAAGCAAGACCAATGTTATAATACGGATAATGCAGATTTTGATTCGGATTATTCGGATATGCGGATACTTCTCTTATCTGAATATTCGTTGCATCCGCATATTATCCGTTGATCCATATCACTTTTTATGATTCCAAAACATGTAGCGATTATTCTCGATGGAAATAGAAGATGGGCAAAGGAAAAACGGTTACCTACACTTGAGGGGCATAGACGTGGATTTAATCGTGTGATTGAATTGGGGAAGAAGGCCAGAGATATGGGAATCAGGATTTTTACTGTCTGGGCTTTTTCGACAGAAAATTGGGATAGGACTGAGGAAGAGAAAAAATATTTGATGAAATTGTATCAATATGCAATTGAGCACAATTTAAAAGAAGCTCTAAAAAATCAGATACGAATTATTCATCTTGGTCGAAAAGACAGGTTGCCAAAAATTTTAATGGATAAAATAGTTGACGCTGAAGAAAAAACCAAAAACTTTAGCAAATATTATTTTTGTATTGCTTTAGACTATGGAGGCAAAGACGAGATGTTGCGCGTAGCGCAACAAGTTCAAAGTTCAAAATTCAAAGTGCAAAGCTTAACACAAGAAAATATTAATAAATTTTTAGATACAAAGGATCTGCCACAATCGGATATCGATTTGGTTATTAGAACAGGTGGAGAAGTCCGAACGTCTGGCTTTATGATTTGGCAAGCGGCATACGCTGAGTATATGTTTGTCAAAAAATATCTGCCTGATTTTACTCCAAACGATTTTGCAGAGTGCATTAAAGAGTTTCAAAAAAGACAGCGAAGATTTGGAAAATAATTATTTCAAATTACGTATGAGCCATAAAAAATTTGATTTTTTCATTCTTCTTTTCCTGAATATTCTTTCAATAGGTTATGTTTTACTTACCCATAAACTTTTTATAGGTAAAGCCCTTATTGCCTTTATCATATTTTTAATTCCTTTTACTATCTATTTAAGCAAAAGAGAGAAGAAACAATGGTACAAAATATTTGCATCAGTTCTCGTTTTTGGAGGACTATTTGGTTTCTTCTTTGAGTTTATCCAAGAATTTAATAAGGCGTATACTGTCAAATCTTCCCTATTTCCTTTTAAAATATTTGGGATTTTGCCTTTAGATAATGTGTTGGCTCATATGCTCATGACATTTTTTACTATGGTTTTTTTTGAACATTTTATCGGTTTCAAAAAATCAACTATATCATCTCGATTTAAATTTATCGTCCTCGCCGCTTTATCTATAAATATCATTATGATATTTCTTTTTCTCTTGCAACCCAATGTACTCAAGATACCATACTCATATTTATTTTTAGGAGTGATTGCGATTATTCCACCGATATATTTAAGCTTACAAGAACCGACATTTATCATGCGTATAGCACCTGCATCTTACTATTTTTTCTTCCTTTACTTTATACTCGAACTTTTGGCGGTAAAATTTAGCTGGTGGGTTTACCCAAATAGTGCATATATTGGATGGGTTGAGGTTGGCAGGTTGCGGTTTCCATTTGAAGAGCTTTTTTTTTGGATGATATTTTATGCTCCAGCTCTCATATCATATCGAATTCTCTTTTTAGAGAAGCGCTAATTTTTTTTGGTACAATTTTCCTATGTTTGTTCCGACATATACAATTACCAACAAGATTCTCACTAATATTTCAAAGATTGAAGCAACTGAAGAAGTAATACGTCACTCACCACTTTTGCCTTTATGGGAAAAACAATTTAAAGAAGATGCCATTGTTCGTTCAGCATATCATGGCACTCATATTGAAGGAAATAAGCTGCAAAAAGACGAGGCAAAAGATGTACTTTTGGGAAAAGATGTCATTGGCAGACCTCGCGATATTCAAGAAATCATAAATTATAGAAAGGTTATAGAGTTTATCGATGAAGAGGCAAATAAAAAAATAGAAAAAATCACCGAACTAGTTATCAAAAAAGTCCACAGAATTATCGTTGAAAAGATATTGCAACCAGATAACTCAGGTGAATATCGAGTTAAACAGGTTGTGGTGCGAAATTCAGAAACAGGAGAGGTGACCTTCAGGCCGCCACCTCCAATAGAAGTACCATTTCTCATGAGAGAATTTTTATACTGGCTTAATCGAGATGATAAAGATGTGATTCATCCTGTTTTGAAAGCCGGTATTGCTCATCATGAGCTTGTTAGAATTCACCCTTTCATAGACGGCAACGGTCGTGTAGCGAGAGTTCTTGCGACGCTTATTCTTCTCTTGGGTGGATATGATATCCGTAGGTTTTTTTCGTTAGAAGAATATTACGATAAAGACGCCATAACCTATTATCAAAATTTACAGAAAGCTTCATCAGGCGATTTGAGTTCATGGCTGGAATATTTTACCTTTGGTGCTTCCATTGAATTTGAAAAAATCAAAGAAAAGATTCTCAAGTTATCAAAAGACGTGAGGCTTAAAGAAAGATTTGGCGGTAAGCAGATTTATCTCACCGATCGACAGATTAAAATCATTGAATATATTCAGGACATTGGTTATTTACAGAACCAGATTTTTCCTACTATTTTCCCGAATATCTCAGAGGACTCTGTCCTGCGCGATCTTCAAGATCTGATAAAAAAAGAATTAATTAAGAAAGTAGGCAGTACCAAAGGCGCACGATATGTAATGATCTGATCAAGTGCTATAATATTTTAGTAATGAATCCACAGCTTTTGCAGGTCATCTATTTAGCGTTTCTTCTACCCGGGCTTTTTGCTTTGACTATGGTTGCTGAGGGAATCTATAAAATTTCTCGCCATGAGGAAGGTTTTTTTACATTTGCCCTAGGTTTACTATTTCTTGTTGGATTGACGCTGGCATATTTATTTTTATTTAATAAATAGTTGCTTATTTATCATTTCGACCGAGCGTAAGCGAGTGGAGAAATGACAATAGTAATGCGACTTGCATTAATTGTTAGATGAAACTATGAAATTTAGCCAATTAGCCTATTACGTAGAACAAATTGAGGAAACTTCTTCTCGACTTACCATAACTCATCTTCTCGCAGAACTGTTTAAAAAACTCAATCCCACGGAGATTGAGAAAACAGTTTATCTTCTACAAGGACGACTCGCTCCTTTGTTTGACGCGATTGAATTCGGTATGGCAGAAAAAATGATAGCCAGAAGTGCAGTGGCAGCGATGAAGCTTGATAAAAAAATATTTGATAAAAAACTGAAGGAAATTGGAGATCTTGGTAAGACGGTTGAATATTTTAAGGAACAGATCAAATCATTTCATGAAAAAGATGCATTGATTCTTTCAGTTTATCAAGATCTTTATAGAATGGCTAAGGCTAGTGGTCAAGGTTCTCAGGAAGTTAAAGTCCAAATTCTCACAAAACTCATTCAAGAGTTAAACCCTTTATCGAGCCGATATTTAGTCCGAATTCCTGTAGGCGTCCTCAGACTTGGTTTTTCTGATATGACAGTGCTTGACGCTTTTTCGTGGATGTTGAAAGGTGATAAGAGTCTTCGCCCTCAAATAGAGAAGGCTTATCATGTACGACCTGATTTAGGTTTGCTCGGTAAAACGCTTAAAACCGAAGGAATTCAAGGTTTAAAATATATCAAACCTAAGCTATATACGCCTATTCTTATGATGAGAGCAGAAAGACTATCATCTGCAAAAGAAATAGTGGAAAAAATTGGGAAATCAGCAGTTGAGCCAAAATATGATGGATTTAGATTGCAGATTCACTATTCGGCCAAAGGCCGATCATCCTCTGGACGAAAAAATTCGGAAGTACGGTTGTATTCGCGAAATCTTGAGGATGTATCTTTCATGTATCCTGATGTAATCGAAGGAGTTAAAAAAGAAGTCAAGGCTGATGAAATTATTTTTGAGGGCGAGGCGATTGGATTTGATCCCCACTCAGGCAACTTCCTTCCCTTTCAAGAAACAGTACAGAGAAAGAGAAAATACGGAATTGCTGAAAAAGCAAAGGAGATTCCTTTAAAACTTTTTGTTTTCGAGCTTCTCTATGTTGATGGTAAAAATTTACTAAGAACTCCCTATCTTGATAGAAGGAGACTCCTTGAGAAACATATCAAGGTCACAGGAGATATTTTTAAAGATAGTATCCTTATTTCACCAGAAGTACTTACCGGCGATGAAAAAAAACTTGAAATTCTCTTTGAAGACGCGCTATCTAAAGGACTGGAAGGAATTCTTGCTAAAAAGCTTGATGGCATTTATCAGCCAGGTGCAAGAGGTTGGAATTGGATCAAATTTAAAAGAAGTTATTCGTCAAAAATCGAAGATACAATCGACTGTTTAATTATGGGGTATGACTTTGGCAAAGGAAAAAGAACAAATTTTGGCATTGGGGCATTTCTTGTCGGAATTTATGATGAAAAAAAGGATAAGTATGTCACCGTGGCAAAAATTGGAACGGGATTGTCAGATGAGGAATGGAGAGAACTTCGTAAAAGAAGTAATCGTTTTCGCTCAAATAAGCAACCAGCTCTATATGAGGTTGATAAGTTTATGAGTGTAGACGAATGGATAAAACCCGCGATAGTGGTTGAGATTAAAGCTGATGAGATAACCAGATCACCGGTTCACACCGCAGGTCGAAAGATGAAGACATCTAAATCCGGTTCTGCCTTTGATGTCGATGTTCCGGGTTATGCTCTACGTTTTCCCCGCTTGGAACGTTTTCGCGATGATAAAAGACCAGAAGAGGTTACGACAATTTCAGAAGTTGAGAAAATGTTTAAAGATTCGCAAAAACTCAATAAGCAGGGTGGCGAACGTCATATAAAATAAATTCGCTATTTTGGTATACAATAGGAAGATTATAGTAATAAGGTTTTTCACTAAGTAAATAGGATATATCATATTTTTTTGCTAAAAGCATAAAATCTTCGGATGTTCTTTCGTAGTAAGCGCGTTTAGTCAGTTGTAAATTAGTAAATACATTTCCTCGGAAGTTGTTTGATTGATTCTTAGTTAAATCATTAAAACGTCTTTTCCAGAATTCGAGGTAATTTGGTGCAAAAGAAATTTCCAGCAGATCATAAAAGGTTACAAGAGCTGAACGTTCTGACATAGCTCTCCAATCAGGAGTATAAAACCACCAGAGTTGTGGTGGAATAATAAATACAGAATTTTTAGTAGTATTATTTTTTGCCCATAATTCGACTTCATACAACGGTGATTTTACCGGAAAGATATGGACGCCAGGATGCCATAGATCTAATTTTAAGCTTACAAATAAGATAAGTAAGAAACAAGATCCAATAGTTAGCAAGCTTACTGCGAGTCTATATTTAGGAGAGCTAAATTTTTGCACGAGCCAAACAATCAACAGCGCAATAGGTGACAATGAAAATATTAGCGCAGCAATCAACAGGTAAAAACTTTCTTTAGTTATTTTTTTTGTCTGAAATAATTCTACGACGTAGCCAGTAAAATACAAGTAACTAAATATTAATATATAAATTCCTGCTCGAACTATCTGTGATTCAATAATAATAACTGAGGGATAGAAATAACTTGTAATTACTACAGAAAGCAAAATTAAACAACATGCCAATATAAAATTAGTAATAGTTTTGTGGTAAATATTTTTTACCAATCCTCTCTTCGCAATAAAAAAAAGTACTAAACAGCTGATTCCGCCGAAAGTTATAATTGGCAGAACCGGGTTATTACCTAAAAAATAAAATAAGTGGTACAGCATTCCGTCACTTATGGTTTTAAACCATTCCCAATTGGCAGTTATTTGCACAGGTGCGCTTTGCATTCTCCAAATAAGTACTGGTAAAGCGCCTGCAATAAAAATCAAAATATTTATAAAAAAAGTTTTAATTCCAATTCGTTTTATATTGACTAAAGAATCAAATAACAACATACAAAGAATGAAATTAACAGATATCACATGTATGTTATACATGAGTCCCAAAATAAAAAATGCTAGAGTACTTCTTTTATTGAGATACAGATCTATCGCTATAAGAAGAAAAGGCAAGATGAAAGTTCTATTGAGTAGGCTAAACTCAAAAACCGTAAATCCAGAAAATCCAATATGAGGAATTATAAATATAAATACGGTAAGAAATGAAACCAGAGGATTATTAAAAAGCGTTTTACTCAGTTTCCACAGGGCATAAAATGTAAAATAAATAATTGCTACATATACAACGAACATGCTAATTTCTAGAATTCCAGCTTTGTAAAAAGGAATAAATAAAAACCAAAAAAAAGAATAATGATATTGACGTAAATAAAGAAAACTGTCATAAGGATAAAGGGAGGGATCAGCATACTTTTTTAAGAAAGGAATATGTATGGCCTGATCAAACGAGCCAAAATAATACCCAAGAAGATTTAAAGTAATGAATGTTGCTAAGCTAAAAAGAAGAATTTGATACCATTTTGACTTCCAGATTCTTACACTAATATGTGTTAGTTGATCGGATATATAGTTTGTTTTTTTCTCCATTGTTAGATTGAATTAATGAGCATATTTTTTATTTTTTTTAATACGCTATTAATTTTTGTTTGAATCTGTGGAGATTCATTAAAATAGAGTCTCGAAAAATATTCTTTGATAGACAACGGTATTGTTTGTGTTTTTTGGTTGATAAGTTCAAATAAAATATCAAATCCTTCTATTACCTGCAATTTAGCAACCGTATCGATCGATTGTTTCTCATATTTCTGATAATGTTTTAATCCTTTCAGAGGAAAAACGACGGTATTTTTGTGTTTGAAAAAATAATTAAGGTAGAGCTCTAATCCATAACCTTTTTTCTTAATTTGATTCAAGAGGGGAACCAGATCTTTCTTAAAGTATGCTCTTTCACCCGTTATAGATCGAAGCACAATGTCAATTTTTTTAGCTAGACGACTTTTATTAAATGTGGGGTAACCCAAAGAAGCATCATATTGGTGACTCCTTAGAGGTTCTATAAGTTGATAAATATGTTTTTCATTCAAAAATTGTAGATCAGCATCGATGAATAAAATGATATCTCCTAAACTTTTTTCTATACCCTTGGCAATTGCGTATCCTTTGCCGTGATTTTTTTTCAGATTAATAATCTCGATATTTTTTACTTTTCTAATTTGCGTTAATGTATCATCGGTAGAGCCGTCATTTACGCAAATAATTTCATCCACGAGTGAACAACGAGTTAAAGTAACAAGAACATCATAAATATATCTTTCTTCATTATAGGCCGGTACTAGTGCGGTTGTCTTCATAGCAATCTAAATATTTTACTATAAATAGCCAATCAATATTGAGATCTGAATACAATATAGGAAAAATGTGCTATTCTTTAGTAAAAATGAAGACATTTTTTTCGATAGTTATACCAACTTTAAATGAAGAGCGCTATCTTCCCTTGTTACTCAATGATTTGAAAAACCAAAAAAAAATGAACTTTGAGGTAATTATCACGGATGGCAACTCTGAGGATAAGACTAAGGAAGCGGCATTAAAATTCAAAAGTGTTATGCCTTTATCTTTTTTTAAAAATGAGAGAAAAAATGTTTCGTATCAAAGAAATTTTGGAGCTCGAGAAGCAAAAGGAACATATTTGGTTTTTCTCGATGCAGATGCACGGATTAAGCCTTCGTTTAGTAAAATACTGCAAAGATTTATCGAGCAAAAAAAAGGATTGGTATTTATTCCCTACAATCTTCCTAGTGAACATGATCCAGAGATTTTGCTCATATATCGATTGATTAATTTTCTCATAGAGTTCTCCCTCAATACAAGTAAACCATTTACCAATATGGGAATGATTTGGGAACATAATTTCTTTAATGCTATTGGTGGTTTTGATGAATCACTATATCTGGCAGAAGATCATGAAATTATTCAAAAAGCAGAGACGTGGGGAGTTAGAGCTAAATTTGCTAAAAAAGTAAGTGTTATCTATTCATTAAGGAGGATGAAGAGGGAAGGCCGTTGGCAAATGTATTATAAGTATATCATTGCTACGGCCCACATTCTGCTGAAAGGTAATATCAAAAACAAAATATTTACATATAATATGGGTGGCGTGTCAGAAGTAAAAAATAAAGACGCAGTTTTATCCGAGCAAAATTTTAAAAGTAATTTTCAAAAGGTCAAACAATTCTTTAAAAAAAATCTTACTTAAATTCAAAAGTCGAGAGTATGGGAAAGTGGTCAGAAAAAGCTATATTGATTCTTTTAGCTCCAATTGCAGGTATATTTTTATAAAAAGCAAAGTCTGTTTTTAATCGTCCGTTAAAAAATCTCCTCGCAATTTTTGCTCCAATTTCTTGAATAAAATTATATTGTGTAATGCTCCTATGAGGATAGTGGATTGTGTAGTCTATGTTCTTAGTTGCTTCCTTAAATCCATATTTAATCATAAGTTCCTCCAGCACTTTTCTTCTATATGGAAAATAATTAAAATCGCCAGTTATAATGGTAGGGTTCTTACTAATTTCTATATTTTCTAAAGTTTTTTTAACCTGTTTTATTCTAATGCTATTTATTCCATATACTGTTAGATGAATATTATAAAGAGATAATCTATGGGTGGAAGTAATTGATATAAAGTCTGTTTTTAAGACTGTCCGTCGCTTTCCTCCTCTAAGAAGAATTTGAAAAAAATCATACACACTTCGAGGCAAATTAATACTGTCTGATTCTGACAATTTAAACTTTTTCTGATTGTAAAAAGTTACCACTCCAAATATTCTGCCGAATTGAATGAACGTATTTGAGTAGTCTGCCAGTGTATATCCGAATACTTGTAGCTTTTTTAAATTCTCTTCACTCGTATCCACTTCCTGTAAACAAAGAAAATCAGGCTTATGTTTTTCCAGAATAGGTTTTATTCGCAAATACGCCTTATTGAAGAGGACGTTGTAGGTAAGAATAGAGAACTTCATAGAAATAATTATACAAAAAGGGTTCATTTTTCCAATCCACAATGTATCCACAAGCTTTAGTTTTTTTATAAAGTGCTGATGTGATGGGCTAAACACATTATATAATTATATAGGTTATCTTATAGCATTTGAGTATTTTTCTATAGGTCTTGACAATTTATATGCGATAATTTATAGTTAAATCATGGATAAAAATACCCTTCTACGAAGATCTAAAGAATATAGAAACACCTTAAAATTTTTAGATAAGAAAGAATTGGCAATTTTCGCAAAGCAGCAATTTAGGCACTTAATGGAGAAAAATTTGAGGGTACCTGTGAAGTTATATCATCTATAACATAAAAGAAGAGCATCACTACCGCTCGTATTTGGGGACGACGAGTAGTAATGCTCTTTTTCACTCCGAGCGTTCGGGGTGATTATCAAAAACAATAACAA
>OBEQ012092846.1_pt1 | contig 12650 bp, 16 predicted proteins | sample 1670901 | NCBI WGS metagenome assembly OBEQ01 (sample SAMEA104232315, study PRJEB22302) | groundwater metagenome | biome: forest; feature: aquifer; material: groundwater | place: USA | collected 2011-08-07 | depth 5.4 m
ACAGAATCATAAAAATATCACAACAAGTTATTCTGATATTCATCAGAATAACAAGGGTTTCATATTAGCCTAAAAGTTCATAATTTTTATAAAGAGTTCATTCTGCCGCTCATATTATGACAAAAACTAACCTACAAATTCCTTTTGGAACAGATATAACAAAATTAACATACCATAGAACAACGCTTGATGAAATTGCAAAAGATGCACGAGAAAAAGGAATAGCAAAAATTTCTTATCACGCTGTTGCAATAGAAGGAACTCCTATCGGAATAATACAGAAAGATGAAAAGCTTGTATACGACAGAACACAAAGAGGTTCACATGCATATTACTTTAATCTCACAAATGGAAAAGAAAGTATGTATGCAGAATTTATTCCCGATCCCTGTGAAGAAGGAATTTTTTCAAAAGTATTAATAACTGCAATAGAAAAAAAAGCAGTTTTTGAAATTGCAGGAATAATTGACCCTACTTCAAATGAAAAACATACTATTCAAATAAGCCGTCTTCGATGTGAAGGAATCTATTTTGATCAAGCAGAAATTTTTTACAAAAGGCCTGCAGATGAACATAGTATGCAATTCTCTTCATGAATTTTTTTATGAAGGTTTTTATAGACATGCTTATTTTTTGTATAGATGACTGAAAAAACAAATATTGTAACTTCTGAAAAACTCGCAAAATATTTCGATGTAACAGGAAGAGCAATAAAAAAAGTAAAGATTGTTTCGCAGGGAAAAATAGATTTCAAATCTACTGCAGAAGATTTTCTTGATATGGCACAGAGATATTATTCTGACGCAAAACATTTTCAAGAAAAAGGAGAAATAGTTCTTGCATTTGCAGCACTCAATTATGCACATGGCTGGCTTGATGCTGGAGCAAGAATTGGATTATTTGATGTAGATCACGATAATGAATTGTTTACTGTAGACTAATTTACAGTAGAATAAGATTAAACAAAAAAATGAATAGAAAAATAAATAAAAATTAAAAAAATAGATAACTATGAAAAAAGTAGTGATAATCGGCGGGGGATTTGCAGGTTCCTGTGTTGCAAAAAAATTAGAAGACAAATATGATATAACACTTATTGATTCAAAAGATTATTTTGAATTTACTCCTTCTGTTCTTCGAACACTTGTCGAACCTTTACACGTACGAAAAATTCAAATTCTTCATAAAAAATATTTATCGAAAGCAAAAACTATTCTCGGACAAGTAACAAACATTACAAATACAGAAGTCTTTGTCGGAAAAAAAACATTCCCCTTTGATTTTTTAGTGATATCTTCGGGTTCATCATACAGTTTACCTATAAAACAAAAAAATGTTGTAATCGCTTCACGAGGAAATACACTCAGTTTACATGCAAAAAAATTGCAAAATGCAAATGAAATTCTTATCATTGGAGGAGGACTTGTGGGAGTTGAACTTGCAGCAGAAATAATAATTATGTTTCCCGCTAAAAAAATAACCATCATTCATAGTCATCCTGAACTCCTTGAACGCATGGGAGAAAAAGCAAGAAAGTTTGCAAAAAGATTCTTAGAAAAAAGAAATGTACGATTGCTCCTCAATGAAAAATATGTTCATGAATCAAAAAATAAGTTAAAAAATACTTTTATCACCAATAAAAATACACAAATTACTCCCGATCTTACATTTATGTGTACAGGCATTAAGCCACATAGTGATTTTTTAAAAAAACATTTTTCAGATTCTCTTAATAAAAAAGGATTTGTTAAAGTAAATCATAACTTAGAAGTAATCGGTTTCAAAAATATTTTTGCTGCAGGTGATGTTACTGATATTCTTGAAGAAAAAACGGCACAGAATGCTGAACTTCAAGCAAAAATTGTTGTACAAAATATCTTAAACTCAGATAAAAAGAAAAAACGTATACAATACATCTCTACACCTCGACTCATGGTTCTTAGTTTAGGAAAAAAATGTGGAATTCTGACATACAAAAATATCGTAATAACAGGAATAATTCCAGGAATTATGAAAAGTATCATCGAATGGATAGAAATGCGAAAATATAAATAAAATATAATTACAACTCAGATAATGAATTAAATGTCTCTTATAAGTAGTAAATTTAAGAAAGTTTTATAAATAGATCTCTTTTTCTCTCTCAATATGGCAAACTTATCTCTCGAAGACAAACTTCTCAAACAATCAATAGATGTTCCTCTTCCTCCTTGGCTTGAAGAATTAAAAGAATTCGGAACAGCAGAAGGAGCGGCACTCATTACAAATGTAGGCGGAACAGCTTTCTTAGAATATCTCCTCCCCCATTTCGGAGTTACAAGCGATGCGTTACGAACAACACTCACCTTTGCAGGACCAATCATTGAAAAAGTGGGTTTTCTTGCAAAACCAGGTATTAGAGCATGGAGAAATTATCAAACAACAGAAGAATCAGAAAGAAAAGAAATTTCTGCATATGTAAAAACTGCATTCGCAGGAGCAGGATCTGATCTTCTCAAAGATGTATGCGTACATGACCCCTTATATTGTGCAATGATGTATGAAGGTCAAAAACATACCTCCCTTTCAGCAACTGCACTTTCTCTTGCAAGTTTTGTAATTGCCGTTGGAATTGTTGCAACAGGAACTGTCGCATACAATGAAATTAAACACTCTCTCACTCGAAAAAAACTCATCAAAAATGGATTTCAAAAAGAAGAATATTTCGAATCTCGATTTTACATGCCTGCAAAAAATAATCCTTCAGAAGTATATCAAACTCTTACAGAACATTTTAAACTTCCCATAAAATCAACAGATGAATATCATGATTTATATTTCGAAAATACTCTGCCTCAATTATCTGGACGCACTGCAAAATTACGTCTCAGAGAACATGCATTTCAACATTCTCACACGGATCACTCTGCGCAGATTGTTTTCACACGAGCAAAAAAAACACATACCCAAAATGGTCTTGCACCTTGTTTTCCTGTACGCAAAGAAAAATTTTATCGAAAGCTTGACACAGAAACATTTCCTGAAAAAATAACCGAATTACCTGAAGATAAATCAAAAAAAATATTGTGCTCTTATACTGCAAAAGAAAATGAACCTCCGAAAAAAGTCGCATTTACAAGACACATCGCAAGAGATCCCCATGGACTCTTACTTACTGTTGACGAAGTAGTTGGAAAAAATCCATTCTATGTTATTGAATTAAAAGTACATGAAGATACAACACTTCTTGCAAGAGCAATGAGACATCTTATGTCAAACTATAATCCCATTCAAACAACCTACTCAAAATTAGAATTGGTTGGAATGAATGGAAATTAAAATATAGTAATAATAAATTAAAAAAAGATAAATTAAAAAAAAATAAATTAAAAAAAGATAAATTAAAAAAAAATAAATTAAAAAAAGATAAATTAAAAAAAAATAAATTAAAAAAAGATAAATTAAAAAAAGATTAAAAAAACTGTAAATAAAATAAAAAATAATACGGAGATAAACATGGGCGGAAGTATTGGATTAACAATTCGAGAACAAGATGGAACAGAACACCGAATGTGCAGATGGACAAATGTAATACCTGGTTTTCTTACAAATGTACGACTCGCACACAAAAATAGTGAGTATATCCGCGAGATTACAAAAACATGGTATGATTTCGTTAAAGATTATGCACTACATAAAGAAGATGGACAGTTCGAACATCGCATGACTTCTATGTATGCTCCTTATCCCTTTCTCGCACCAGAATCATACGGTCTTATTGTTGTTGACATGATGACCAATCACATTTTGGATTACAATGGATACACCAGTGTTGGAAAAATAGACGCTGTAGCAATTCGAAATAATATGAGCGAAGACGCTGAAGATAATTCTCACACTATAACTCTTGCAAGCAGCGGATTTAAAAGAAGAAATAGAAAAGGAATGAATGCATTTTCTGAAGAAGATATTTACGGACCTGCAAGACGATTTAAAGATTTTGCTGATGAAAAGAGAGTAAGTTCTATGATGGGAATTGAAGACAAAGTAGATCTTCAGGGAAAAAATTTTGAAGAATTACTTCCATTCATTTCAGATAGCGAATCTTTTTTTCAATTTAACATGGATATGTCACCATTTACCCTCAAAGAATATAAAGAAGGTTCAGCAAAAGAAGCAAGAAGAATGCGCAGAGATATTGAAGACTTAGGTTTTGCTTTATCTAAAGAAGAAAAACAGATTTGGAGCAAATGGATAAAAGATCAGAGATAAACTAAAAATGCAGTAAACACTCTTTTTTATTCATCATTCATCCATTCTTTATTTTTTAGTTATTTTTTATTTATCATTTATTAATTTTTCATTGATCACCTATTTTTCCGTTCATTTATCAAATTATTTGACTTCAAAAATTCACTCTTCAATAACAATTTCTCCAAAAATACATAACTATAAAAGCGACCAGTAAGGAATCGCGGGCTCTATGAGAAAAACCTTCCTTACCGGCGTATTAGTGTTGTTATTATCTGCTTCTTTTGTTTTTGCAGAATCCAATTTGAAATATCCTAAAGGAGCATGCACTCCTGATGGATTATTTAATTTAACTGTTCTCCATGAGGGAACACCTCTTTATGTAAATGATCTTGCGCTCTTTGCAACTGATCCTCTGAACAACACATTTCCCGTCCATGGAATATGGTATTATGGATTTGATCAAATAGAATATATCTTTCCCCATTCAGGAAATGATCTTTCAGAAGGAAGATTTGTTTCAAAAGAAAAATTATTCTCTGCAAAAGGAGATTACATCATAAGTATGATTTACCTGAAAAATAAAGGAGATCTAAAACCAACAAAACAATCCTTTGCATTCAATTGTCCTGGAAAACAATGTGTCAATGCGGATGATTGTGCATCCGATGAAGTCTGTGGAGTCCGTTGCGAAAAACTTGTATGTACAAACGACATAGATGCAGTGAATCATGTCTGCCCAAAAGAAAGAATTGTTGTAAAACAAATTACTCAAGAAACAAAAAATCCCCTTGTTGAAAAACCAACAGACATTTCTGTAAAAATTACAGGAACACCTGAAAAAGTACAAGCACAACACTCATTATTTGATCAGTTTGTATTATTTTGGAAAGACTTGTTTAATGAGTTTATTGTATAAATTTTTATTTATTTTTAATTTTATTTTTTTTTACAAGAAATATATTATATAAAACTTTTTAATTCAATTCATCTATAATTCATCAAAAATTATCATTTAATAACAAAAGGAAGAGTAAAAGATTCAGTTTTCGTTTTTTCATTACGTTTTCTAAAACAGGATATTGCAATTCCTTTAATCTTTTTTGTTTTTTCATCAACAATATGAAAAACTCCATCTCCTACATTTTTAAAAATATCACTTTCATGATTATTTGAATAAATTTCTAAATAATCTCCCTCTTCATCATAATACAGTTCAAGTTTTTTTTGAGTCATTGTATTTTGTTTGTATAAAATGCAGTAATAATAAACCCATGTCCTTTACAATATTTTATTGAGACAAAAAGAAATTGTCTCTCATCTGTATAATATCTATGATAAAATCTTACATCTTCATCATATTGTATTGTTGTTATGACATCTGGTTTTATAAGTGTTTCTTTTATTTTCTCCATTGAATCTGAAATATGTCTGTGTCTCTGAATGTGTTTCCATCGTTCTTTTGATAAATAAATAGATCTTCCCGTCACATCGATAAAACAAACAAAAGAGTCCATAAAACATCATTTTCAGAATAATGATAAAAAGAAGTGTAGTAGTGAACACTACGTCACGTATCTCCTACAAAAAAAACCATTCGGAAAGTAGATACATAAAAGAAACAAAAGGTATCATGATTAATAAAATAACTTTTACATTATATTTACATCATGATAATTACTTTCTTTAATTCCCGATGAGGTTATGCGAATAAATTCTGCATTTCTCTTAAGTTCTTCAAGAGTATGTGCACCGCAATAACTCATTCCTGACCTTAAACCACCAAGAAGTTGCCCCAATACTTCTGTTACACTTCCACGATATGGTACAACTGCTTCAACTCCTTCAGGAACATATTCATTGAGGTCTCCATCTTTTAAATCTCCATTTTCTTTTTGCTTTCGACCCATGTTTGCACCAAGACTTGCCATTCCTCTGTAAATTTTAAATTTTTTTCCTCCACGAGAAACAGTTGTTCCAGGACTTTCATCAGTTCCTGCAAACATTTGTCCCATCATAACCGCATGCGCACCTGCTGCAAGTGCTTTTACAATACTTCCTGATGATTCAATACCGCCGTCGGCAATAAAAGGAATTCCCATTCTTTCAGAAGACTTTGCAACATTCATAACTGCAGTTAATTGTGGAACACCTGCTCCTGTAATTATTCTTGTTGTACAAACTGCCCCAGGTCCAACTCCCACTTTCACACAGTCTGCTCCGGCATTTACTAAATCTTCATATCCTTGTGCTGTTGCAATATTTCCTGCCATAATTGGAACATCGGGAAATTCATTTTTCAAAGCCTTTGTTGTATTAATGACACTTCCCGAATGTCCGTGCGCGATATCTATTACAAGTATGTCTACTCCTGCGGAAATTAATGCCTGCGCTCTGTCTAAAAAATCAGATTTAACACCAATTGATCCTCCGACGAGAAGTCTGCCTTTTTTATCTTTTGCAGCAAGAGGATATTTTTCTTGATTCTTAATGTCTTTTCCAGTGATAAGACCGTGAATGGTATTTTGATCATCAATGATGGGAATTTTTTCAATCTTATATTGTTTCAAAAGATCTTTCGCTTGAATAACTGTTGTACCGACAAACCCTGTAATTAGTTTTTCTCTCCTTGTCATAAGTTCAGAAACTTTTTTTGAAAAATCAGTTTCATATACATAGTCTCTATGACTAAGCATTCCCATTAATTTGCGATACGTATCAACAACAAGAAGACTTGTAACACCATAATCATTCATTAATCTTTTTGCATCTCCCAGCGTTACATCTGGCTGAATTATGTACGGTTTTTCAATCATCACACTTTCACTGCGTTTTACTTTGAGAATTTCAGAAACTTGCTGTTCAATTATAAGAAATCTGTGAATTACTCCAAGACCTCCTGCTCTTGCCATTGCAATTGCCATAGTAGCTTCACTTACACTATCCATATTTGCAGGAATAATGGGAATATTTAATCTGATTTTTTTTGTTATATTCGTTGCAAGAGAAACCTCTTTTCTCGACGTAATATCTGATCTTTTTGGAACTAATAAAACATCATCATAGGTCAAACCAGTCTGTATTTCATTCATATGAACACCTCAGCATAGAAAAATACATAACAAAAATTGCATGAGCAAAATACCTTAACTTGTTATTCTATTGCACAATTTCTCAGATACTTTGACAGATAATCTGCAACTTCCTTATCTATGCTTTTTTAGAATTAACAAACCTCTTTAAAAAAATTTAGTGTATCCAAGGAGTGGAAACTTTTTTCACAAATCGTATATATCTCTAAATCTCCACAAAAAAAATCGTTTCACTTCAAAATATTTTTTTCCATTCACCTGTGACAACTCACTTTTTTAAACCCGATGAAATTCATCAATTTCATGTATATAGACACACATGTTCACTTAAGAGATTTTAATCAAGCACATAAAGAAACAATAAAACATGGACTTGAGGTTGCAAGAGACAGCGGTCTTGACGCTATTTTTGATATGCCCAATACCGATCCACCCATTCTTAATCGAGATGTTGTTCTTGAAAGACTTGCAAAAGCAAAAGATGCAGATGTTCCTGAAGTTTTTTATGGATTATATATGGGACTTACTAAAGATATGGAACAAGTAAAACGTGCAGTTGCTCTTACGCAAGAATTTTCACAAGTTATTGGAATGAAATTATATGCGGGTCACTCTGTCGGACAACTTGGAGTCATTCATACTGAAGATCAAGAAAAAATATATCAAACTCTTGTTAGTCAGGGATATAAAGGAGTTCTTGTAATTCATGCAGAAAAAGAAGAAGAAATAAGATCCAATTTATGGAATCACTCACATCCCATCTCGCACTGCTATGCAAGAAGTGAACATGCAGAAACTGCATCAATTGCAGACCAATTAAAATTTGCGTGGCAATCAGAGTTTTCTGGAACACAACACATTGCACACATCTCAACACCAAAAGGAGTCGAACTTGTTTCGAAAGCAAAAGAGAAAGGAATGAAAGTAACCTGTGGAATTTGTCCGCATCACTTTATTTACGACTGGACAAAAATGGAAACAGAAGATGGTCTTTTATGGAAAATGAATCCACCCTTACGATCTCCTAAATCTCGAGAGCAAATGCTTAATTATCTTAAAGCAGGAAAAATAGATTGGATTGAAACAGATCATGCACCGCACACACTCAAAGATAAACTTGAACATCCTTTTATGTCTGGAATTCCAGGTCTTGCATGGTGGCCTCTGTTTGAAGAATATCTTAGACGAGAAAACTGTTCAGATAAACTCATCGAAGACATAACATTTGGAAATATACAAAAAACGTTTGGATTAGATATTGATAAGAAAAAAAGATCTTTAAAAGATCGAAGACAAGAATATCCATTTAATCCTTATACACCTATTGAAAAAATTTTAGAATGGAATAAAAGCAAGTAAAAAAAAGAAAACATAAAAAAATCATAAATACCAAAAATAATATTTAAAAAAAACATGAAAGCTACAACACTTGCTAAATGGGAAAAAGGTCTGCGAGAATTTTTAACAAGACTACCTCCTGAAACTGTCATAGAAAAATATTCTCATGGAAGAAAAGAATTTCTTACAAAATTAAATCAAGAAAAAGTTTTAGAAGCGTATATTCCTCCAAAAGAATTAGAAAAAAAATTATGGGGTCTTTCTTTTCAAACAAATCTTTTTAATGCTGCAGGTATGTTCAAGAATGGCGAATGTTCAGAGATGGTTTTTAGACAGGGCGCAGGCGCATATCTCGGCGGTACAGGAACATGGAATTCTCGAACAGGAAATGAAAAAAATAAAGTTCATTTACCGTTTACTCCTTATCCAAGATCGCATGCCGCATCAAATTGGTTAGGTCTTCCAAACAAAGGAGATATAGAGAATGCATTTACTGCAAAAAAAATTGTTGATACTCAAAAAGAAATAAATAATTATTCTAACTTTCCCATCGGCTGGAGCATCATGGGGTCACCCGATTACACAGGAGAAGAAAAATTACAAAAACTTGTGGAGAGTATGAATCTTTACAAAAATGCAGGAGTTCATTTTCTTGAAATAAATGAAAGCTGTCCAAATACTACTCATGGAAAACCACAAAATTCTGATTTAGAAAAAAGACTCCATTATATCAAAAAACATTTTCTTAATAAAAGAGATCGAAATATTCCCGTTATTGTAAAATTTTCAAATGATACAACAGTAGAACAAGTTCCTTATCTTCTTGATCTCCTTTTTAGTTGCGATTTTGATGGTGTAAATTTTGGAAACACTTCAACGCAATATGAAAAAAGAAAAAAAGACATTCACCAAAAAGAACATAAACTCTTTGATTATTTTACGCAGACTTTTGGCGGAGGTCTAAGTGGAAAAGTTCTCAAAGAAGATTCACTTCTTCTTGCATCGACTGCCGCATCCTATGTAAAGGCAGGTCCTCCATCTCAAGAATTCCATGTAATTCGTACAGGAGGAATTGATTCATTAAAAGATATCGAAGAATCTAACAAAGCAGGAATTTCTTTAAATCAATGGTTTACAGGTTACTTTGAACATTTTGCAGAGAATGGACATGATGTATATAGAGAATTATTCAAATATCAAAAAGAAAAAATTTCTGACGTATGAAAACCAAAAAGTTTAAATAGCATCGTATTTTAATTAATACATATGTATGAAAAAATAAACATTACTGAAAATACCTTGCAAATACTCTCCTTATTTACAAACGGGTTCAATAAAGAATATCACATAAGAGAAGTTCAAAGATTATTAAAAATTAGTCCGCGAACAGCACAACTTCTTCTTGAAAACTTAGAAAATAAAGGAATCATCGAATCAAAAGCGAGAGGCAAAATCAAGTCATACAAATTAAAAATAAATGAACTAAGCAAAAGATACATCGCGTTTGTTGAGCAATACAAATCAATTGCATTTATGGAAAAAAATCTTCTTGTGAAAGAGATCATAGAAAAAATAAATCCCTTTATCAAAGGAATTGGTGTTCTTTTTGGAAGTTATGCAAAAGGAATATCGAATAAAGATTCAGATATAGATATTTTTATAGTTGGAAATTATGAAAAAGAAGAAATTAAAAATGTTTCAAGAGATTTTGGAATTGAAATAAGCATAAAATGTTACCCCCTAAAAACATTTGAGAAAAATATCCGCAAAGATCTTCTCATAAAAGAGGTATTAAAAAATCACCTCATTTTTAAGAATACAGAAAGGTTTATTGAGAAGGTGTTACATAATGGATAAACTAAACTGGTGTACAGAAAAGAAAGATGGTTTAAGTTTAATTGAACAAAATTCAGATCTATCAGAAGCATACGTACAAAAAGCCGAAGAAGCGTTAACTTCAATGAGAGTAAACATAATAAAAGATTGGAAAATCTCAACAGCGTATTATACTCTTTATTTTTCTTTATACTCCATTTTAACGAAAATAGGAGTAAAATGTGAAATTCATTCATGTACACTCTCCTTTGCAAACAAGTTTCTTGAAGAATTTTTTAGTAAAGAAGAAATTACATTTCTTCAAGACTCTTTAAAAGCAAGAATAGATTCTCAATACTATATTAATAGAACAGTTCCAGATGAACAATACAACAAGATGTTAAAAGATGCACCTCTCTTTTTAGTAAAATGTAAATCAATTCTTATAAAACTTAATGAAAAAAAAATTAATGAGATAAGAAAAGAATTTCAAAAAGTAATAATGCATAACAAGTAAAGAACAATTAGGCATCTAAATTGTTCAATGCAAAATAAAAAAAATCTACAAATTCTTTGGAAAAAATGCAGTAACTCATTTTCTCATCATAATTGAGTTGCGCGAAGAAAAGAATACAATGTAGAGAAAAGACTACTCCCCCTAATATCCGAATTATTCACATTCGATTTCACAAATACACTGTTTAATAAATCTTCATTTTTCATTCTATGATGGAGAAAAAAACCAGCATTTTTACCATCTACCAATTTCATATTCTCGAACATGATTGCACTATAGGTGATAAGTAATCTCATATCTTCTTCAACCAGAGCAATCCATGCAGGATGAGTTATAACTTCAAATTCAGTCAAAAGTAGATCAGATTTTATCTGTGATTTTTTAAAAGAAATTCCCTTTCCCTTTAAACTATCATAATCTACAAAAATAAATTCCTGTCTAAAATTTTTCGGCATTGTAATTAATTCTTCACAAATGGGTATAATCATAAACTCATCTCTCTTCTGAGAAGAATATGCAACTCCCGAACATGAATCGAGTCGTTCATAAAATAATCTGAGTCTATCGCTCAAAGTTCTTTTAGTTCCATCCTCATTTTTAAGTGTTTCAAAATCCTCAACTCGCGCAAGAATATTTTCTCGAAAAGTTAACGGACGAATAATCTTTTGACCATCACATTCATACAACAATTGTTTTGGAACTTCAGACTTTTTTTCCTCGTAAAAATTCCGCAAAGCATGAATCCCTTCCGCATATGTATCTGCTCGAGGCATAACTTCATACTCTAACTTCACATCTTTTTTCGGAGAAACAAGTTTATCAACAACAGTTTCAGAAACATTTTCATATTCTTTGTCAATAATTTCTGTAAATTTCATAGTTTAAAAATAAGCGCATCACAAATATCTTTTTGGCATAAACTCAATTCTTGTTCCACCGGGAAAAACGGTTTCATCTACCTTGAAAACCGTTCTAACTTTAGAATCTGCTACAAAAATATCATAACCAAGTGCTCATTTTTTTTGAAAGTGATCTGGTTTTTCTAATTCGTCTTTATCAAGAGAGTGTGCGTATTCTAAAATCTCATAATATGTATCTCCTCTAAAAAGAGATTTTGATCTTTCCAAAATATGATACCCTACTTTTTTGTGCTCTCCAATAAAACGTCTTGGTTTTCCAGAAAAGATATTGCTCTCTTCAATTTCTTTTACAAGATCTGTAAATTCTTCTCGTGTCGGCGTGTCCTTTTGCAGAATTACATTAATTGTTACAGAGAGCATTTTATTTTTTAACTGTTCCCAAAAAGATTATATGCCATAAGAAAATACGCACCACATTTTACTGCTTCAAACGGCACAAATGATGCAAGTTTTTGATATATACTTACATTAGGTTCATCATTTTTTATTGCATCAACAATTACCAGTTTAAAAGTGTATAATGGAACAATTCCCGCTCTAAAAAAAGTTTGCGAATCAATACTTTGTATGTCTTCTGTTTTTTGTTCAAGTGTTTCTGTCATTTTATCCTTTCACCTATTTTGAATAATACCCCTTTTAAGTAATTAAATTCACAAATATTTATAAATCTATCTCTTTTTCAGGCTAATATGAAACCCTTGTTATTCTGATGAATATCAGAATAACTTGTTGTGATAT
>OBEQ012970284.1_pt1 | contig 12649 bp, 15 predicted proteins | sample 1670901 | NCBI WGS metagenome assembly OBEQ01 (sample SAMEA104232315, study PRJEB22302) | groundwater metagenome | biome: forest; feature: aquifer; material: groundwater | place: USA | collected 2011-08-07 | depth 5.4 m
CCGAGCGCTGGCGCAGAAGACACGAAAACGGCAATCGCTCCGGAGCATCGACATGAGCACCTTCCAACCTTCAATGTACAGCTACGGCGGAGACTACGGTTTCCAAGCTGTGCAAACCGCAAACGGCGGAACGGCCTTGCGCGCTCGCTGCAACTCCGGCTGTAGTTCCTTGAAAGGTAAAGGTGACGAATATCGAGCCAAGATGGTCAAGTACCCCATCTGGCCGTTCGAAGGCAATGAGAAGCGGGCCTACTATGAGACAAAATCTATAGAAGCGGATGTCGCATACAACGCCTGCTTGAAAAAGCAGAATATGGCCGCAGGCTCTGTCAAGGACATTCCTGACAAGAAGAAAACTCCCGCCAAGACCACAGCCGGCAAGAACATGCCCCCTCCGCCTCCGAAGACGTTCTCTCCGTCTTCGGCGGACGACCAGGCTGCTGTAGACGGCGCAGCGCCTGCGAGCGGCCTGCCCGGTATCGTTTTGCTCCTGGGGGGTGTCGTTGCTGTCGGGGGTATCGGGTACTACATTTTCCACAGGAACAAGAAACACAAGAAGCACGGCAAGCATGGTAAGCATGGAGAACACGGCGAGCACGTTTCGGCCGCGGTAGCTGCTCCGGCGCCTGTACCTGCACCTGTAGTGGCGCCCGGTGTCCACTAAGCTGTTCCAACCCTCTGCGTACAGCCGAGCGTCGTACACGCGTCGGCTGCCGCTGCGTCGTGACTGTCCCTGCTCCTGTCATTACACGGGCGCCGTTCACATCATGCCTTGTTGTGTTGACCCTGTTCCGGTTCGAGGTCGGGCTCGACACAACGGCAAGGACGTTTGCGACAGTGTCGTCAAGGCCGCTCAGAAGGCTTGGGACGACGCACAAAAAGTTCCTATTCTTACCCCAGCGCGACTGAAAGCAGACAGAAAGGCAGACGCTGCTACGAAAAAGGTGGACGAGTGCAGATCCAGCACGGGATCCGGTCTCGGCTTCCCCCACGAAGCTAAAGAAACCCTCTGGCGAACCGATCCTCGTAGGCGTCCTTTGGAAGTTGGGATCTTCTTCACCCCCGGCGCCGACGCAGCAGATGCCCTCGTATCGATGGCGAAGGGCTACGCTCCCATCGGCGTAGAAGCAACAGAGTGGAGAGCAGAAATTGTAGCGGGTTTGGTCACGCTCGGCGTGGCAGGCGTTCCAGGGTACGAGAGCATGAACCTGGATATGTTAAAAAGGTATGCGCAGATCACACTGTCGAAGTCTGATAATAAGGCGTTGTTGAAGATCGCCGGAGAAAAAGGAGACTCGGATAAGGACCTGGAGAAAGCTGCTAAAAACATGCGTACAAAGGTTTCTAAGCTTGGAAAAGACGCGGAGCGTTTAGCGTTCGGTCTGCGGGGTATCCTCGTCTTGGAAAATACTAAGCTGATTCGAGCATCTAAAGCCGCTGTTGTCGCGGGTCTGGCTTTCGTTCCAGTTGTGGGTCCAATTATCTCTGCGGTAGGCGCTGCTGTGGAGAGTGTAAAGGGCGCGGTCGCAGAGGGCGTTGCAGCGCAACTGGCGCTGCTCGTCAAGAACGGACAGGAGGGAATGCAGAAACAGGCTCAATTGAACGCACAAAAAGCGTCAACTGCGGAAGAAGAACATGCAGCCGCCCTCGCCATAACGGGCGGCAAGAACATGCCTCCTCCCGGGGGCGTTAAAAAACCTGTTACACTGGCGCCCAGCACCGGAACCAACGCAATGACGGAAGGGGGTAGCGCACCTGCAGCAGGAGGCCTGTTCGGCTTGTCGAGCAAGACCTTGTTGTGGGGAGGCGTTGCTCTCGGTGTCATCGCTGCCGGGGCGATCATCCTTACTCGAAATAAAAACGACGAAGAACTGGAGTAGAAGTATGCAAGGACGTGCCAGGAACAACAGAGGAGCTGGTCCAGATACCGCTCGTCTCAATCGTGCTCGGCAGATGGCCGCAGACTACCACTGGTATCCGGAAGACGAGTTCCAGAACCACATGCAGGTTGTCAAGTTCGACGACGCGGACGAGGTCGACGACAACGGTCAAATCATGTTCCCGGCGAACCAGGTGCTCATCCGGTACGGGAACCTGGCCCGGATCCACTTCCGGGCTCCGTCGAAGGGCAGCATACACCCTCGGCGAGAACGTGACACGACCATCACGCTCAGTCGACCCGCTGCGGCCGAAAGCCATTTGGCGTTCGATCCAGAGGGAGCTTCCGACAACCTCTACATGAAGATCAAAAAAAGCTGCCGTGCCCCTTTGGCGCAACGCTTCTGGGTTGAGAACAACGTCCGACCCCGGCTCCTGTCGGAGTGGGCGATGTTGGCTGGAGGCAGCCACGCTCGAGACAGCTACCCCACGGTAATGGCGAAACCAATCGGCGTCGCAACGGCGCTGGTGTACTACACGCTGAAGAAGGACGATGGTCCTCGACCGTGTTTCTACATCCACAGGCTCGGAGAAGTTTCTAGCGCCATTCCCATCCTGGCGTGCGACAGCACCGGAAGGTTGTGGCTGTGTGGGGGCTCGTATCAGTCGTTGTCTCCTGGCATCACGGACTGACTTGTAGCATCTGCTTTTCTGGCGCAATCTGTGCCTATTCGTATAGAGGCCCGATCACATGCCCACGACCTTCCAGCCTTCCGAACACAGCCAGTATTCTGGTGCAGACATGAACGGCTGGACGGACTGGGTTCCCAGCCTCAACCCCGTGACGCAGTACGAGCGCGTTGTCGATTACTTCACGGGCGGCGGGCAGACCTCTACGGCGACAGCGCCTGCTCCAGGCGCATCCGCCGCAGGCTCGGCTCCTGTCGCAGGCACGCTGAGCACCGGCTACTACAAAGGTCCGAACGCTGACGGCTACTACTACAAGGTGGACGGGGCGAGTGGGGACATCACGATAGCGGCGTCTTCTCACGGTGGTGCCGGTACGGTGCTCAAGAAAGGCACTTCGGCGAATACCGCGGTCCGGAACGAACTGCTGACTGGAGGCAAGCTCGTCTCTAGCTCCGAGGTGCGTTCCGCCCAGAGCGGCGGGTCCGGGGGCGGCTCCCACGCCGCAGCCGGCGCTGGGTCTGGTGCAGGTACGAGTACCGGAACCGGCGGTTCTGACGATGGCGGAGACAGTGTGCCCTTCTACAAGGCCGCCTGGTTCCCCTACGTGGTGGGGGGTGTCGTTCTGGTTGCGGGCGTAGCCGCCATTTTGCTCTGGCCATCGAAGAAGGAAGAACGTGCGCCTGCGCACCGACGGCTTCCGGACCACGAACGGGATCACGAACGGGACCACGAACGGGTGACTGCGCATGCGGAAAGAGCGCACGGTCGTGCACATGTAGAAGACCATGTAGACGATCATGTAGACGAAGACGCGGAAGAGTACACAGGGGCGTACGCCTAAGCTCCTGTTTATCCGCCTACTTTAGCGGAACAGTTACAGCATTGGAGACGTGATGACGAGTACCTCGCCATCGATGTCTTGTGGGCTGTTCTCGAGTCTACGTATCGACTCGTGAATGAGCAGGTAGTTGTAGCAGGATGCACGAACGAGATCGCTCACGGTCACGTGTTCGTTGGTGCGATCTGTTTCCTCTTCTGCCGCTTCCTGTAGTTTGTTGAAGATGCTCTTCTTTATACGAACACGAAGTAAGTGGTGTCCTACCAGTTCTTTTGACATACTAAACTCCTGCATGAAGACAGTGCAGCACAACTTGTAGCACAGCGATGCCTATTTGTCTCCTTGTGCCAATCCAGACACCGAGTGAAGATGCTCCTGTCCTCGCAAGAGGCATCTGTCCAATCCGATGTCCAACATCAACTACATGCCCCTTACCGGGGCGCTGCTCATCAGCAACCCCAGAAAGGAACCTGAAACCATGGCACTCGCACTTACCAACGGCGTCCGCAAAGCCGCCAACCGCATCGCGCGGATCGTTGCCGCCGAGATGGCAGGCCGCGCCCACGACAACCCGAGCCTCCTCCAGAAGGGCGTGAAACGCAAGGGACAGGGAAAGCTCGCGCGCGGCGCCAGCTACGAGGACATCGAGCGCCGGGTAGTGAAGCTGGCGAATGAATGGGCCGTGCAGAAGGAACTCCCGGCGGCGGAGCGCACCGGAAGCTTTTCCGCCCGTGCGAAGACGGCGAGCAAAGCCGCATCCATCACGCGCTTCAAGGAAAATCTCGCAAACGGGACCTTCCGCATCCCCTCGGCGGAGGAGAAGGCAATTCTCGCATCTGCGCATCGCATTGCGATGACACAGATGAAGCGTGTCTACGGCGGTGGACGCGGGTTCATCAAGCGCCAGGCCGGCGCCAAGGGTGGACGCTACAAGGTCAAGGCGAAGAGCGTGGAGAAGACGGCATTCGGAGGCCGCGTCACGTACAAGGGCCGCGCAGGCGGCAAGGCGTATGCAGACAGCGCACTTCAGGCGTACAATCTTGCTCGCGTGGGCTCGCGCAAGTCCGACGCCAACTTCGATTACGACGCTCGTAAGTACCGTGAGGCCATCGGCACCGGAAAGAAGTTTCACGGGGTGTCCGGCCGGATACTGCTGGAAAAGGGCTGGAGCGGTAGCAAGGGCACGAAGAAGCGCAACAGCAAGAAGAGCGGAAACCGTTCCGCAGCACAGTTGGCCAACGATGCCAAGCTCTCCAAGATCGCACAGCTCCGCAAGGTTGTCCGCAAGGCGACCGGAGCCTCGACCAAGGGGATGAGCGTCGAAGACCTCAAGGCAGCGGCTCGTGCACACGGCGGCTACAGCAACAACAACCCCGGCGTGTTCGGCGGGCTTGCATTGACCAATCCCGGCGTGTTTGGGGGGTTGGCTCTGACCAACGGCCCTTTCGTAGTCGCGGGCGTTAGCGCAATCAAGCTCATCGGCACCGGTGCAGCTGCTGCTCTTACGCTCGCTGCGGCCTCCTCCTACGTCGACGAGTACCTGCCGAAGGTACCGGTGATCGGAGAGTACCTCTCGAACCTCACGGTTCCTGCGGCAGTCCCGATGATCGGCGGAATCACGCTGAACAACACGGTGGCTGGCACCTTGATCGGTGGTTTGACCATCGGCCTGAGCCAGTTTATCGGTCGCAAGATCGGTAGCCACCAGGTCATTCAGTACGGTTCGGCCATCGGTACCGGCATCCTGCTCATCGGACCGGCCCTGGACATTGCAGCTGGCGGTGCCGGCGGCGTGCACGGGATCTCGTCCGAAGAGTTGGGCGGCTTGGCTCTGGACAACTACGGCGGCATCGCCGTGGACAACACCGGAGCCTACGGTGACGGTATGGCGTACCAGCTCGGAGCCATCTCCGGCGGGGACGACTACGGTCAGGCCAGCCTCGGCGACGCGTTCTACTCGGGCGCCGACTTCGACGCGAATGAGGGACAGGCCATGCTTCAGGGAAGGGACTCGTTCCTCCGGAAGTTCGGTTCTGCGCCTCACCGCATCGACCAGCACGGCGGTCGCGCTGGCGGAGCATCTCACCTGGCAGGCCGTGCGGGACACCGCTGGGGCTGGCTCGTGAAGATGATCGGCTGGCAGAACGCGGAGAAGATCGCGGCACTTCCGCCCAAGCAGCGCGTCCGCGTGCTGAAGGGTCTTCGGGAGAACGCGCTCGCCACGTTCAAGCAGTTGACCCAGCAGGACGTGGCGGCAACGCTGGCTCCTGACGAGTTCGCCGCTATCCCGACGGCAGGCGGAGCAGACGGCGTCCATGGCGCTCACAGCTCCTACGGTTCCACCATCTTCGGGGGCCAGGGCCTGTAGGTCTGGTTCTCTTCTCTCCCGGTGTAGGGCCGAGCAATTGACCCTACACCTCCACCCTCAACGTTCCTGACAATTCACCTCCTTTGGAGTTTTCATGCAGCCCCTCGTTTCTCCCAATTCGGGCCCCATTCCGGGCGTCCCGCAGCACCAGCCCTCGAACCTCTTCCGGTTCGGTGAGATCACCCTGTACTCGACGTTCGCGCTTGGCGTGAACGCGGCCGCCGCCTTCGCGGTAGCCAACACGAGCAACCGCATGTTCGCGACGCCCCTTGGGCAGACCGGGCAGGGTTTTCCGGCGGCTTTGACCGTAACCGAGACAAATCTCAAGGAAGCAGGCCGTATTCCGTCCGGTCAGGCCTACGACGTGTTCGGCGTCGCCGGTCAGGTCATGGGCTGGGATCCGACCACGGACCAGATCGACGTCCCCTTCAACAACCCCGGTGCGGCTGGTACGGCTACTGTGGCGGCGGGCGGCAACGTCTCCGACATGCAGTCGATCATCAACAACGGCGTGTTCGTTTGGGACTTCACCCAGACCCAGGTCTATATCTGCCCGCTCATGCTGGCAGGTGCAGGCGGCGGCGGCTTCGGCGTCCTCTCCACGAACGCGGCAGCGGCCTCGGCTGGTACCGTCGGAAATGGCAACGGCGGGATCTGGATGTATCGTCGTCACCCCGTCGCTCTTCCGGGCAACAGCACGTTCGCAGTGCTCTTGAACTTCGGTTCGCGCGCTTCCCCGCTTCTCGGATCGGGTGTCGCAGGCACCGGCGCCGGTGTTGCGGTACGCGTGGTCCTGTTGGGGTATTACAAGTCGGTCATCGAACTCGGGTAGTTAAAAGCCAGCTTCTGCTGGTGCTGGAATGGAGGGTCGGCCGAAAGGTCGGCCCTCTTGCCGTTTAGGTTGCAGCCCTCTTCGGTCTCGGCGGACGGAACGACGGAATATTTTGGCTCATGCGATACGCCTTTATCGCAGACCTACCAAGACCGGACACTTTTGATACGGACAGATCCGTCATCGTGCCGAGCAGGTGTCGAAACGGCTCCACTTTACTCACATGCGGGGCAGGCCTGTTGTCGGGAACGCCCAGTCGCAGGCGACGCTCGTACACGCACGTTGTCGAGACGCCTGCCATACGAGCCACGTCTGTATCAGATAAATTGCCGATATACTTATCGAAGCCCCCTCGGGCCAGGGGTTTTTGAAGCGCGCGCTGGGTCGCGTGGTGGACAGGAAGACCTGCCTCTTCTGCCATCTGCGTCAGCGCTTTTCCAAAGGACTCGCTTATTGTAGATGACAGGTACATGAGGGACACCCCCAAGGATTCCGCCATTTTTGTCCCAGACATCTCCGCGGCTGCATATAGATCAAGTATTTCTGGCTGCGTGAGACGTCGAAGTCGAGCCGCTGATGTTGTTGCATGCTGCTCAAGAAAAATGCGGATTGTTTGTACATCCTCCTGCGTGTACCAACGCTTATCTCTTTCATATTTGTCCACATCAGGAGAATCCAGCACAGTCGGAACAACGCCGAAATGGTCTCGAAGACCTCTCAAGACGACGACAACTTTCTCCGGAACGGAAGCCGTTACGGGGACATGGACAACAGCCACATCCGGAAGATCCGGCAACCTTTCGTCTTGTTCTACTTCTCGAACGCGAAGCACTCTCCACCCTGTTTCTTTCTGGACACGTAGGGTTCGGTCTCGATCCCAATCTGATTTACGTCCCCTTTTTGACGTAAACGCACCGTCGTCTCTGTGGAACTCGAAACCGTCATACTCGACGATGATACGATCCTCGAGTAAAACAATGTCTGCAGCAAACGTCGTTCCGTCTGAGAAAACTATCGGTATCGGGACACACGCAGGCTCCAGATCGTCGAGGTGCTCCTGTCGAAGTTCTCGAAAGAAAACACGCAGCTCTGCACCAAGGGCGAGCTGCGGGAAGGAGTACACCGTTGTGCAGTTTGGGCAGCCCCATGCTCCGAAAGACACGGCTTCTTCGACACCTACCCCCAAATCGGATAGTTTTTTCCGTAAGAAGTAGTAGCGATTTTTTGGAGATATCGCTTTAGGGAACGGCTTTTTGCAGCCCGAACATCTCCAAAACACTCTCTCCTTGTTTGCGGCAGAAACCTCGTCAGGTGTAGGGGTTCCGTTTCTACAGATGTCCCACTGCTGCTGTAAGACAGCGCAAGCAGGATCTCCAGCAGCGGCGAGTGCAGCGAGGGAATCAACGCGCCGACGAATGCCTCCAGAGGCCATTTGACACGCATTGCACTCGGGACCTCTATCGCTGTTTATACCTCTGTCTTTGTGCATCCAGTTACTGACCTGTCTTAGAAACAGTCTGCCTTTGCACGCGCCCGAGAAACATCTAAAATACGCCTCTACGTGTGTCTTAAATCCGATACTTTCCGGATTCAGGCCAATCGCAGCGTTTTCTCCCTCCGCCCAGCGGGAGATGAGAAGGTCGTATTTTCCAAATTCTCGGCAAGCTGACGCTAACGTTTTTGTAACAGGTCGACTCACGTCTCCTCCACCCGAACAATCTCCCAGGCCTTCGAGAACTCTCGGTCTTTGAACAGCTCCGCTAACCCTGTCACCTGCTTCAACCGCAGCACCTCGTCTGGTTCCATCCCCAGCTCCGTGGCGATCTTCTCATCGCTCCACTTGCGCCGGCACAAATCCACGACGATATCCGACATCTTGACCACGGCGTGTTTCCCTCGTGCGCGATTGTGCCGTACCGTCGACGCCATCCGATCTCCGATCTTGCCGCGATCCGCGTTGATTCCCACGACGGGAAGGTGTCCGTGCAGGCGCTCTCGAACGGCTGCGTCTTCTCGACCCACGCGATTCCTGTGAAAGCCATCTACAACCTCGTAGCTTTCCCCTTCTTTGAATCCTACAATCGGCTGCGTGTACCCGTCAGCCCGAATGGAAGTGCGTAGAAGCTCCATCTCCGGCGGAGCTACAGCGTTCGGATTATACGCGTTCGCCCTAAGTGTTTCTGCAGGAACCCACAGTACGAGGTCTACAGGCTCCTCACGGAAAGGGCTGATATCGTGCAGAGCCGTTCGCACCCTGTTGAGTGCTTCAATACGCTCGGACGTAGGGAGCCCCAGAAGAAGTTGCTTCAAGATATCTGTCGCCTCCGAGATGTGCTCTTTCACGGCTACACCCCTTTCCGTTCGTACCGTTTCCAGGCTCCGCTGCTGCCCGTGTGCGCGAAACCTTCGCGCTCGTACAGCCGCTGAATGATCGCGTTCTTGGACGTCCCTCGCACAGTAGTACCGTTTGTACCCGAAAGGAGTCGCTCTCGAAGCCCTGTGTATATGCCGCGTCTTCGGTGTTCCGGAACGACATACGTCCAATCCACGGTAACGAGCTTCTTCTCGGCGTCGTGAACCCTCGCACCCCAGCCGATGACGACTCCCTCTTCTTTCGCGATAACCCACTCGAAGCGCGCGTCGTCAAAGATGGGCCCGCCTAACGCCTTGTGCACGTCTCTGCTCGTAGCAAAAGGTCCGATGTCTGCCCAGAAAGCAGCATCCTTGTCGTCGTGAGTGTAGGTACGATATTCGATCACGTCGTCTCCGCTTGGGTGCTTGTCGGGAAGATGTTCCACGCATCTCTACGGCGCAACATGTACGTCTTGTATGCCTCGTAGCTCGTGGTCTTCGTGGGCTGGAACCCGAGAGTGATGCACCAATAGTCGTTCTTCAACAGCGCTTTGCAGATGCGCCGCCACGACCCTTTTTCATCTTTCGCTGTCGTGTCCCCCTCTCGGAAGTCTGGGAGCTTCACCACCCCGGCGTCGCGGTACCACTTCAGATACACGCTGATCTTGTTCCGGTAGTGCTCCGCGGTCACTGTCGGCATCGTATCGAGAAGGAATAGCGCGAAACTCTGCCAGGTGTGTCCCTTCGGAAGCTGGACTTTGACGTTTCCCATCACGTTGCCCGACTCCCGCGCGTACAGCGCGCCAGTGTTCGCTCCTGCTACACGAGCGCACACTTTCGGCCAGGACTGCGGCTCGAGCACGTGGAAGAGATGGAGCCCCTGTCGCTGCTCGTTCCCATATGGCTCACAGATGCGCATCTGGTGTATGGAGAGACCTGCCTGATACATCCGGTCGTACACGAGGTTGTAGGGCTTCTCGAACTTAGAGTAGTACGTCCATATGTCGGACACTCTCCAGTCGTAGATGGGGTTGGACGTGCATGTCTTTGCTCCGGAAGAATTTCCAAACATCTCCTCCTTGAGGCGCATGAATACGCCGAGGTACCGGTCATGAGACTCGTCGGCACGAATGCCCGTCAGGACAACGCCGTCAAACCACGCCTCGAACTCCGCAATGAAATGCTCAAACGTCATCGCGGGGGTGTAGAACTTGAAATACTCCGGGTCGTGGATGCCCTCCTGCGGAAGCGGGCGGACCCACAGGTCTTTTTTGTCTGCGTCCCAGCACGTCCACTCCGGCTCTACCTGCGAACACCCGTTCGTTGTGACGAGCGGAAGGCACACCCACAGGGGGTCGAGGCAGTCCACATACATGTCGAAACAGGCACGAACGTACGTCTCCGTCATCAAATATTGTGCTTCCCAGTCGATGAACAGCGCGGAGAATCTGCGTCCCCTACGTCGAGCCTCGTCTGCAACGAGATGCAGGAGTACGCCGCTGTCCTTACCTCCACTGAACGTAACGCAAATGCGTGCATGCGCGGCGAAGAGTGCGGAAATACGCTGCTGTGCTGCCCGAAGTACGTCAATGTCCAACGAACGTCGGGTCGTGGGGATGTCACGAACGGCACTATCAGACAAGTGAGGTTTTTCCCAGAAGGTGTAGTAGATCTCCCGCGGAGACAGGAGCGTCTGGCATTATTTCTGACAGGTGTATGGCGTTTTTCCTCTTCGCCATCTCCCGTGCCAGACGACGCATTTTCCGACAGCCTTCTACGTGTCCGGGGGTATCCTCGTCGGGTACGAGGTATCGCCCGCGTGTGTTCCCATCACCATGGGTTTCGCGCATCCGCCAAAAAGCAGTGCGTCCCTGAGGGACCCCTTCAAGCACGTAGATGAGGTACGTGTCCTGGTCATCCCCGTGTCCCACCCACGTGTCGCTCACGGCCGTACCGAGGGACACGCGGCGCATGCCCTCTACCTGTTCTACATCTACTTTATGTAAAAGCAAGAAGCCTCCAACCTACGTTATTTGTTTGTGTTGGGCAGCGTGCCTCGACGTGCCCATCGCGCTCATCACGGCACCTTCGTCGGGTGTTCTTTCGCGTCCAGCAGCTGCGAGATGATCCAGTCCATTGTCGTGTGCTGCGCCTCCGCCAAAGCCTTGAGCCGGGCATGTGTTTCGGGTCGGAGGCGAACGGCGAGAGTCTGTGTCGAAGTGTTAGCTTTCATGCCTACTCCTGTAGCCTATACGCTATACTGCGTCAAGTGGGGTTTGAACGTTTTCTCCTTTCTGTCAGAAACAGCACGCGCCCTGTGTCACTGGTGAGCCAGTCGAGACGGTCGCTCTTCACGATGTTCTCCTCCCACCACATCGGTTGAATGTTTGTGTAGTGGCACGCCCGAAGCACATCCTCCCGGGACGTCAAGTCAAACGCCGCCAGCGGAACGATGTGGTCCAACGACCACTTTCCGACACCCCTCCCCCAATTGGACCACGTCATGCCCTCCTCGAACTGGGTCTCGATGTGAGACAGAAAGAACGTGAGCGTGCATCCAAGATCCCTCACCGCAGACGCTCCCTTTTTCCCAGGGGTGCCTCTCAGCTGGTTGAGCAGCGCGGCATTGAGTCTGGTTCTCAGTCTCAGCGACGCTTTGAAATGCATGTCCGTGGCGTATTTTCTCACACGCTGCGACAGGATCGCAGGCATGTTTTTGTTACGGTACGCAGCATTCATTTCCGATATTTTATCCTTCCCGAGAACTGCGCGTCGGGAAGCTGCCGCCGCAAGCGCGTCGTCTCTGTTTTCTATATAGCGTGCCGCCATAGACGCCCTTGCAGCATCTCTATTCGCAGCATAGTACGCAGCAGACCGCGCCTTAATTTCCTCTTTGTTCCGCTGATATCTCTGCTTATTGTAGGCGCGCTTCTGTTCCACTTGATCCGCTGTCATGCCTACGGATGTATCCGTCCATGCACACGCCGTCAAGAACAGAATGTATATTACTTCTCATACCGCGCAGCAGTCTTCTGCTCTCCCGCACACTTCTCGCAAAGGTTCCGGATGTAGCCCTTCGTCCTAACCGTGGCAGGGTTCCCGCAGTCCTCGCAGATTCGTGCTGACAGCACTTCTGCCAGCTGGATCATCCCGTACGTCACGGCGTCACCTCCGTCCGTGTAGAAGCGGAGCGATCCGAATTTCTCTTTTACCTGAGCGGCGACAGCCTGCGCATCTTCGCTCCAGCCGTAGGTTTCCGGCTTCGTCCCCAGGGGTGCGTTGTCCGCATGGTGCTGCAGACACAGGCAGAGGCTGTCGATCAGGTCGTACCAGCCATCTCCCACAGCCAGGCCCCAGAACATGCACGTCTCCAGCATGCTTCCTCCTCGTTGCGCGAAGATCTTGGGGTACTTCTCACACAGCTTTTTGTCGTTCTCCGGGGACATCTAATTTCCTCCTTCTGGTGTGTAACCGACTCAGTGCCAGATGTCACTATCTTGAGGCGCAGCCGTATTTGGCCGACGTTCCGCCAGCGTAGCACTTCGTCTTCCCCCGGACCCGTGTTCCCGACCCTTCCTCCGGCTAAGGAGGCGAGTATCTCTACACGTGTCAGGAGTTTTCATGAACGGCGATTCGCAGCGGCAAGCTCTCGTCTCGATGCCAACGTCAGCGCAACTCGGCGGGAACGAGG
>OBEQ012220513.1_pt1 | contig 12648 bp, 13 predicted proteins | sample 1670901 | NCBI WGS metagenome assembly OBEQ01 (sample SAMEA104232315, study PRJEB22302) | groundwater metagenome | biome: forest; feature: aquifer; material: groundwater | place: USA | collected 2011-08-07 | depth 5.4 m
GGCCGGCCCCCCCGTTGCTGCGCCGGCCCCCCCGCCCCCACACCAAAAAGCTTGCCCTCGCTCTCCGGAATAAGCGCCACCGCCTTGCCCGTGTCATTTAATTTCGGCATGGGATTTCCGGCAGTTGAAAGCAGAAAATTTGAAGCGTCATTCAAAAGCCATCTGCCTTTTTTATCAATACCGATAAGCGTTACTTCGTACTTGTCTTTGGCAATGGCATCGGCCACATTTTTAGCCGAACGAAGCGAAACTTCATGTTCCGCCGATTTCCCGCCAAACAAAATTCCAACGCGTATTTTTTTTTGTATATTTTTTGCCATGGTTAAAAAGTATAGCATCAAAAGTTGCAAAATCCCACATACATTAAGCCTAAGCTATAGCTTAGGCTTAATGTATGTAACTTTTGTCGTCCAATCATCGTCTAAAATGTTAAATGTTAATTTTTTTTATTTTTTGGAAACGAACGCGGTTACGGCCATGTGGTCGCTCACGCCTTCGGAAAGTTTTACATCAGTAACTTCATATTGAGGCGTGCTGAAAAGCCCGTCAACCATTAGTTTTGTGATTTGTCCTGCGCGGTGAAACTTGGGGTCAAGGCTTGACTCATACTCGGGCGGAATGTTGTCTTTGTACTTTCTCGCGAGAACACCAAAAATCTCCTGCCCGCGTGGAGCGTTAAAATCCCCTGCAAGAACAACCTCGGGCATAGCATCTAATATCGCAAAAAGTTTTTTAAGATGGATTCGTTGTTCCTCGGTAACGCCTCCATCAGGAGTCCATGTAAAATGAGTTGTTGCAAAAATGTATGAACTGCCCTCAAAAGAAACGCTAATTGAAAGAAGCGTTTTATTGGTATGCACAATTCCCCGCTTTGAATCTTTATAAAAAAGTGGAATGGCATCTCGAGCGCCAACATAATATTGTTCGAAAATATTAGTTACTGGCAACGCTGTAAAAATACCGACACCCGAGTTAACAAGCGAACTTGAAGGATTACCCAAAGTCTTATGTCGGCTATCCATTGGCGCAAAAAAACTTTTCATACCAAGCTCTCGCTCAAACATCAAAACATCAAAACATCAGATTCAAAAAGTTCCTGAAAACAGACAACATCCGGCTGAAAATTTTTTAGATATGAAACAACACCGTCAAGATGTTTATCACATTCTATATTTATTGAAGCAAATTTTAGGACTGGTTTTTTATTCATGCAATTTTTACAAATCAAGATTGGCGAGTTCAAGGGCGGCGGCGACGGAGTCGCCGCCGAATCCCACTCGCTCCTCCGCCTGCGTCAAATTTTCCGTCGTCAAAACTCCAAAGCCCACCGGAATTGAGTAATCAAGCATCACTCGCAAAACCCCCTCTTGAATCATTTTGCAAACGAAAGTGTAGTGGTCAGTCTCGCCCTTTATCACCGCGCCAAGCGCCACCAAACAATTATATTTTTTCGTCTGGGCAAGTCGCGCCAGAACAAACGGAATTTCAACCGAACCGGAAACTTTTACCACTTTGATATTTTTTCCAGACACTTTGTATTCGGCAAGCTTAGTCAAGGCATTTTCCAAAAGTTTCTCGGTAACAGCGCCATTAAAGCGCGCCACGACAACGCCGACTTTCAATCGGCTGGCGTCAAAAACTTTCGGCCTTTCAGTTTTCACTTGCATAATTTTTCCAAATACTTCGCTAGTATATCAAACTCAAGGTTGACCGCGCCACCGATTTTTTTGCTGGCAAAAATCGTGTTCGCCAGCGTGTAAGGAATCAGCTTGACAGAAAAATTTTTTGCAGACACGGAAACGACAGTCAGACTAACCCCGTCAACCGCAACCGAACCTTTTTCCGCAACCAATTTCATAAAGCGTTTCGGCTCGCGGACGGCAATTTCAAAAACTTTTGAATTGCCTTCCGCGGTAATTTTTGAAATCGCGCCAACCGTATCAACATGGCCCATCACAATATGGCCGTGGAATTTCCCCGACACGCCAAGCGAAGGTTCAAGATTAAGCATGTCGCCCGCTTTCAAACCGCCAAGAGTTGAACGGGCAAGCGTCTCCGGCATGTAATCAAACTTAAGATTTTTGCCAGAAAACGCCACTGTTGAACAGACGCCGTTAACCGAAATGCTGTCGCCCGTTTCAGCCTTTAGGGTTTTTTTGGCAATTTCAAGGCGGGCGCCAAGGGCGCCCGCCTTGAAATTCTCCACCTTCCCAGTTGTTTTTATAATTCCAGTAAACATTTTATAACTAGTGCTACACCTTTTTTAACTCTTCACTGCCAGACTCAACCCGAGTCAAAAAATACACCGCTCCTAAAAGCAAAAGCATGCCTTGAATTTGAATGGCGTTAATCGTTGAATTGGGAATAAAAGCCACATTGACCAAAACCGCAGCCACGGGAAAACCAAGCTCGGCAATCGTCGCGACTGACGCTTTAGTATAAGTAAGACCTTTGTAATAAATGAAAAGAGAAACGATACCTGATGTTACGGCAATAATGAAAATATAAAACCAATCGTTTCTAGAAATTTTGCCGATAGCGCCTAAAGAGCCTTGCGAAACATTAAGACAAAACAAAAATAAAAAGGCTATGCAAAAACGAAGCGCGGTCATTGTCTTGAAACTTACGCTTGCCAAAGCATACTTGCCCAAAACCGTTGAAGCGCCCCAAAATAAAACCGCGACAAGGGAAAGCAATACGCCTAAAGTGTTAGGATTCCAAACTTCGCCGGCGTAAAGCTCTGGCGTAAATTTGGGAAAGGAAATAATGTACGCGCCAAAAATCGCAAGCGCCGACCAAACCCAGAAAAACTTCGGCAATTTTTCCCGCAAAAGGCTAACGGCAAAAGAGATAGCAACCAACGGCTGAAGTTTTTGAAGCAAGATGGCGACTGAAGGATTAACATAGTGAAAAGCCTCTGTAAAAGCGAGCGATGCCAAAGCCGAACCGCCGATAGCCACGAGGATAATCGCAAGCCAACCACGCCAGTTGAGCTTTTTCAATTCCGCGCGACCCCAAAAAAGTATCGGCAAAGCAATCAAAGTGTCAAAAAAATGTTCACCGAGAACGATTAAGTTGCTTGGCAAATCTTTTGTCAGGTGCAAGCGAAACGGCGCGTCGGTCGCCCAAAGCATGGCCGCGAAAAAAATTAAATATGGACCAAATTTTTGCAGTGATGATTTCATGAAAATTTTAACATTGAAAAAAATTAAATTTCGTCTCTCCCCTAACCCCCTACTCCTACCGCTTCACTTTAGTAAACTAAAGTGAAAATGGAGTTGCGACCTCCTTCTCCACTCGCTTCACATCTTTTTTAATCTGGGCAATTAAAAGTTTTTCCGTTTTGAAAATTTCAAACGGCCGGAGAAATTTGTAAAGATAGAGGGTCAATTTTTTGCCGTAAAGCCTGCCCGAAAAACCCAAAATGTGCGCTTCTATTTTCGGCACCCGCCCGACCGGACGACTCCGGTCGTTCGGGTGGGGCTTCCGCTTATCCAACGGCCCGATGACAATCGCCGTCTTTCTGATTTTGTTAATGTGATGAAGAAAAACCACGCCCGCGTAAACCCCAATCGGCAATTCCATTTTGTCTTTGACAAATTGCTTCCTGTCCAAATTGGCCGTCGGAAACCCGAGCTTTTTTCCATAGCCATCGCCTTTTATCACCTTCCCTTCAATAATTGGACTCATCATCCCGTTTAGAGGCAGGTCGCGATCAATCCGCGCCCTGCGTAATTACTTTTGTTAATAATCATAAGGTATTGAATATACAATTATAAGCTTTTTTTAAACCGTGACCGTGACCTCTAACGGGATCATAAATCAAGCATAGCACACCAAAAAAGGCTGTCTACAAAACTTGTAACCTAGAACTAGAGCTCCCTTGCCACAGGGCGTCCGCCCGCGCGTGAGTCCGCGCGTACAGGCAGGCAAGCGCAGGGTACTCCCGTCAAGGCGCTGATAGCGCTAAATAAATATTACAATTTAATCTGCGATCGCAAAATATATCGTAAACAGTAAATCGTAAACAATAAGCGGTAGTATCAGTATAACCCTTCGCCCCATACTTTTGCTTCACTTTAGTTAAATAAAGTGAAGCCTGTTACTCTCTCCATTCATAATTCCTAATTCCCGCATAAAAGGCCGGTCGCCGACGAGACGACATAATTCCATTTTTATTTCTCCCCAGCCCGCTTCAAAATTTTTATGGTTCTCAAGTTAAACAGAAAATTCCTTTCCACGATACTTCACCCTTGTCTTTTGGTCATCGATAGAAAATTCAACCATCTCCGTCTCCCCCGCTATGTCTCCTCCGGTCACCCGATTAAACGATTCAAGATCAACTTTGCCTCCACTCGCCAAATAAGTTACCAAAGCGTCTAGGTCCCATTGATGCCCGACCTCACCAACGATCAGAGGTCTGTCTCCTATATACTTTCTAGCAAAATCACGCAATCGTTTTGCCCCCTCCAAATATTCTTCTGCAACTTGTGCGGGAACAGGACCTTGAAGAAGTCTGCCGTCGGATAATTCTAGCTTACCCGCATTGGCAATCCAATCTTTCCCAGCTTCTTCATGACTATTGCTATGCTTCTTCAAAACTTCCGAAAAATACTCAGTTTTCTTGCCCGCTTGGTCCGTCCAACGATTTTTATATTTATAGGCAAGTTGCTTAACCATCAAGGGGTAATCAACGACCACCTTCTTGTCTGGATTAGCCTCAATTATCTCATTGATCTTTTTAACTGCCCGAATGATACCTTGAGGTGAAAAACCTTTCCCTGGATTATCGTTGCCAGCCATGTCTTCAACTTGATGTTTGGACAGAACAATAATGTCGTTATCCATTTCTTTTTGAACGAGGCTTAATCCGTCTCCATATATCTCTGCTGTTTGTTTGGTTCTCGGTTGGTCGGATGTCGCTCCAATAAGAACAACTGCACCTCTCGGTGCATCCTTGATAAGTTTCAAAATATCCCTTTGTGCACGCTCTTTAGCTTGTTCTACTCCAACCTCCGTCAAGTCAGGATATTCTTTCGATGCCAGATCTTCACCTGTTTTATTTCTTTCGGGCCTTGCATGACGAGTCGTAAAAAAAGATTCCTTGGTCATAATTTTAAAATTATTTAATAATAGTTATTACACCTTTATCAGCATTAACTTCCACCATGTCTCCGTCCTTCAAAACCGTTGTTGCAATAGCAGTTCCAATGATACAAGGCTTTTTAAGCTCTCTGGCAACAATGGCAGCATGACAAAGAGTACCACCCACATCTGTTATGATAGCTCCGGCTTTTTTTACAAACGGAAGAAACTCTGGCCGTGTCATGCCGGTAACCAAAATGTCACCTTGGTTAAACAACGATATTTTGTTTGGATCTAAAATAATTCGAACGATTCCTTTTACGACACCCTTAAAAGCGACAGCTCCTTCAATACATCCAGAATTAGTGATTTTTGTAGTTGCAGTAACCGTCTCTATTTGTTCAATGTCAGAACCAGTAAAAATGGTCGGTTCTCCTTTTTTAAAATAAAGAACGCTTTGATCAAATTTATTTTGCAAAATATCCAAATCTGGCAAAATCCCCTTTTTGAGGTACGCCTCAAAATCCTGCTGGGTCATACAAGTTAAAGCATCACTTGAAACAGCTTCTTTTTGAGCGATTACTGACATAACGCCTCGAAAAAACTTCTCTGTATCACTGTAAACATGTTCAGAATATACCCGAGCGTCCTTGAATTGGGGCAAAAAAAGTTGCAATAAATTATCCGGAAGAAAGTCAACCGTTTTTTTCATAAAACTATGGAGCGGTAAATGGAATGAAAAACATTTCAAAAATTCTGTGTATTCATCCCATGTTGGAATTTTGTTCCCGAGTCTTTTCATAATCGCGGTAAGCTTGTCTGAATTCTCTTTTAGCGTGTTAAGAAGTTTCAATGTTCCCGCTTCATCTTTTTGCAATTTTTGGACCATTGCTGTTCCAAAAGCTCGAAATTCGCTTTCAGGCATAAGAAAAGTGACCACCCCTTTCTTATGGATAAAGAGCGTATGATCAAATTGAATCCCAAACTCTTTTTTCAATTCAAAATAATATTGTCTTCCCCAATAGAAACAAGAAATGAAAGTGTAAGAACCCGCCCAACGCTTAACCCATTTAATATTTGCGATTTCTTGAGGGATTTTCATTTGTCTTATTATAGTTGATTACACTAAATCCAGCAAAATCACCCGCGCTGGCGCGCCCTCAATACCGGTAAATTTGAGCGGGAGGCAGACGAGCGTGTAGTCGCCTGCGGGGACTTGGGAGAGGTCAAGACCTTCAATGATGGGGATATTTTGAGAAAGGAGCGAAGTGTGCGGACGAAGGTCTTTGCTTCCTCGCTGTTTGACAGAAAAATAATCAATGCCGAAAAGCGCGATGCCGAGATGGGCAAGATAATCGGACGCGTCGCCGTCAAGATAAATATAATCGTCGCGAAATGTGTCAAAACCTCGGAACGAATTTTGGGTCTTGACCAAAATTCGTTCGTCTTTTTTGACGCCGAGCCTTTGCAGTTCCGCCATTTTAACCGACCCATTACTTCCCGTGCAATCAAGCACGCGACACGGCCCAACAAAAGTTTCAAGCGGAATTTCGTCTAGTGTCAAAGCACCCGGAACAGCATGACTCGGCGCGTCCACATGCGTCCCCGTATGTGAGCCCATAACAATTTTAGAAAGATGAGTCGTGTGTTCCGGCATTTCGTGATGCACGCTAATTTCAAGCGGAACATTGCCCGGATATATAACGGTCTTGTTATTGAGAGGTAGTGAAATGTCGTAAATTTTCATTTTTTTGATAATTGAAAATTGATAATTGAAAATTCTTTCGGAAAAATTTCCTAATTTTTCCGAAAGCTGTGTCCCCCAAATTGATTCCGTAGCGCCGAAAGCACCTGCCCGATGTAGCTCGGCTTTTTGGCCGAAGCCACGCGAAACTTGAATGCGCCTTCAATAATCGGCGTTGGAATCCCAAGCTCTTTCGCAGTCTTGACCGTCCACTCGCCCTCGCCTGTATGCGCGACACTTCCCGAAATCCCCGCTAGGTCTGTACCATATTCTTCATAAGCGTTCGCAAGCCATCCGATAAGTCGCGATTCAACCACACTTTTGTGATTGTACAGTCGCGCAATTTCTTTAAGGTCTAGCCCAAATTTTCCTTTTCCGCGTCTGTCCCCGCCCTGTCCGCGTAAGTCAGCGTAAAGTCTGCGTGAGTCTGCGCAACGAAGGATGGAGAATCCTTCGGCGATTGCCTGCATCATTCCATACTCAATGCCATTGTGAACCATTTTCACAAAATGCCCAGCACCCGCGCCTCCGACATTAGCATACCCGCCAGAAACCATTCCAATATTTTGCAAAATACTAGAATAGTTTTTGTTTCCTTTATTCTGCTTACTCTCGCTATTCTGCGTGAGATCTCTAAAAAGGGTTTCGTATTTTTCGTAAATTTTCTTTTTGCCCCCCGCCATAATGCAAGCGCCTTCGCGCGCGCCTTTCGGCCCGCCGGAAACGCCGACATCAAGAAAATCAATTCCTTTTTTTGAAAGCGTCTCCGCGCGCCTGATTGAATCTTTATAGAAAGAATTTCCGCCGTCAATTATCGTGTCTCCTCGTTCCACGAATTTCAAAACTTCCGCAAGCATCTGGTCAACACCGGAATTGGAGACCATAAGCCACACTGTCCGTGGCCCAGAAAGCCCGCGGACAAGCTCGCCTACCGATTCCGCAACGATGATTCCTTTCCTCCTCGCCTCTTTGCGCGGTTCCTCGCTCCGATTAAAAGCCACCACGCTGTAACCCTTATCGCGCATTCGTAAAACCATATTCACACCCATTTTCCCAAGCCCAATGTAACCAATTTTTAGCTTTTTCATAATTACCATTATGAACGCCTTGATTAAATTTCACAAGGGTACCCCACAATGAACAAAAATTATCAAATCGAAAAACCCATCCTAATCATTCTCGTATTCTTAAGAATATAAGAACGATTAGGGTACAAATATCTGATTGATATTTTGCTACACTTTAGTTAACTAAAGTGTAGCAAAAAAACCATCAGTTGTTTGCTGACCTGTTTAATATTCTTACAATACCCTCGTTTGCCACAGCACCAAAGGGTATTGGTGCTGGACTCCGCTAGTGTTGTAATTATTACAAATTTCCATGCCTTTATCACTTATCATTAGCCTTTTTAAGTATGGTAACTACGCCCCGCTCTGCATCCACTTCCACCAAGTCGCCGTCTTTCAAAACCTTGGTGGCGATTTTAGTGCCGATGATGCAGGCCTTGCCCATTTCACGCGAGACGATGGAAGCGTGCGAAGTAATCCCGCCTTCGTTCGTTACAAAAGCGGAAGCTTTTTGCATGATTGGCACAAAGTCAACCGAGGTGGCGGGCGCAACCAAAATGTCTCCAGTATTCATTTTGTCAAAATCTTTTGGGCCAAAAATAACTTTCACGATGCCGGCAACTTTCCCTTTGCTGGCGCTATAACCTTTGAAGGAACTTTCTTTTGGGACCGAATCGCCTCCGAGCAAGTTTTTGATATGAACCGAAAATTTCAGAGCGTCCTTACGGTCAAGCACATCAAGCTCCGTCTCACTCTTTATTCTAACCGCGACAACAGCCCTTTCTTTCTTTTTGTCAGCAATAGAAATTTTCTCGCCCCGTAAAAGCGCGGTCATTTCACTCGGAGTAAGAAAAAAACAATCCCGCCAATTCTTTGAACCGCCGAGCTCGGCAATTTTTTGAAAAATTGGCCTAAAACCGAGCGAAACTTTTGAAAAAATATCCTTGCGGTATTCATTGAGAAATGTCGCATGGCTAATTGTGGTTGCAAGGTCGGTCAACTCCCTATCTCTGAACAACCGAAGTGTTTCAGTGGCCTTTTTAACTCGGCTGACATGGTCTTCTTCCATTTTTTCAAGCTCTTCTTCCACATTTTTACTTCTAATTTCCTCAAATTGTTTCCGAGCATTTTCAATTGTCCAAGGTTCTCCTGTAAAATTCACCGGAATATGCTCATGTTTGGCCAACCATTTTTGCAATTCTTTTTCTAAATCGGCTTCTGTAATTTTTCCGAGCTTGCTCTTGCCTGCCAATATATACAAGGCTTGTTGCGACAGAAAAAGCGGAGTGTGTTTTTCGGGATAAGTGATTGCGGAAATTGTTTCAGGAATTTTTTCTTCGGCCACGCCAAGCGCTTTCAATTTCTCTGTAAGTGCCGTAGCACCGACTCGACCGAGAATGGCTGTAAGATTTAGGCCCGCCGCATAACGCGCGTATTGATGAGTGAAAGCCTGCCAATTTTCAACTGTAAGTTTTTCTCTACATTTCTCCAGCGAACTCAAAAATTCAGCTCCAAAAATTTCATATTTCTTTTGAAGCTCGGACATACGCGCTTTTCCCAAACACGAACTTAAAATTATATTTGAAGACTTTGTATATGTTGGTTCAAAAGCAAAATGATGGCTTTCGGTTCCATCAAAAGACACCACCAAAAACGGAAAACTTGTGGGTATGCCAAAATCCTTAAAATGAAAATAACTGCCTTTTGCTGAAAGACAATTAGCCCAAAAAGAAACATTTCTTGTTATATAAAGAAACCATTTTTTACCGTCATATAAAACTGTATCCTTGGAAAACATTGGGTTCATTTTACGCCGATTTCGCCGTTTTGAAATTGCTTGACAGTATTGTATATAATATGCTATTATTTTGCAAGTTCAAAACAGGTCGGTAATTAAACCGACCTGAACAAAAGGATAGTTGTGAGCTTAAAAATTGTAGCGGTGTTTCATGCTTCAAAAGTCGTTGGTCTTGGTGGTAGCCTTGATGCAGTTGCGGCCAATCCACCTATGACAATAGACGGGATGGAAGAGATTCATAAAATCTTGCCAGCGATAGAGGCCTACGGGCCATTCGCTTCCATGTATTGCTCTCGCCTCGCTCGCGCAGGCGACGCGGCGTCCGTCATTGCGACGGCGTTTGACATGGACTACCAGACCATCAAAAAATTGGGGCAACATGCCAACATGGATGGAAAGATTCTTCGTTACTATCCCGGCTTTGAGAAAGATAACTTTCTGACTTGGCAAGCCGACGGGATTGAGGCCTTAAAAAGTCTCGCTGGCAAACATGGCAGGAGGGGGGAAACCGTCATAGTTGTCAGTCACCGACCAATTCTCGGTGGCGTAGTCGCCCACTGCCAAGGCGCGAAATCGCCCGAAGAGGTGTATGCAACTGTCTGCGACCAAGCCACCGTCGGCAAAGGATTTCGGATTTTTGAAGTCACCTACGACTCCATCAAGCTCTTGGAGTAGAAATTATTTTAACAACGCCCGCCCCGATTCCTATCGGGGCGGTTTTTCTTTTTCGGAAAATTACTCGCTACTTTTTACCCAATCCTCTGATATAACGAATTTCTTTATTCAACGCTATAGCGTTGAATAAAGAAATTCGTTATGGAGTTTACACTTTTGACTTTTGACATCAATTTTTTGGCATCTCGCCTTTGGCGTATGTGAGAAGTGGCGTGACGACTTTGCGCCAAGCCAGAAGAATCGGCATGATGATGTTCCACTCCGCCACAACTTCGTCGGTTGAAGTGAAAAGCGTTTGGTCGCCGAGGACAGCGTCCAGCAAAACTTTTTCATAGGCGTCAATTTTTCTTTCGCCATTCGCGATTTTGTCGGTTGGAAAAGAAATTTCATCGGGCGCGCAAGAAGGACAAATTATAGAAATTTCCTCCTTAGGTTGGATTTTGAATTTCACCGCCTCGGCCAAGATTAGCTTCCCTGCCACAGGAACTTCTACCGGCTTTTTGAAAGAAACTTTAATTTCCACTTTGGACTCCGACAATCCCTTGCCCGCTTCAAGAATAAACGGAATACCGCGAAAACGCTTTCCCGAAAGCGCCAGCTTTATTTTGAAATATGTTTCGGTCGCGGAATTTTTAGCGACGCCCTTTTCATCTTGGTAGCCTTCATATTGGGCGCGAATTGCGGTCGTTGAAATGTCGTCGCCAAAAATCTTAAAGTCTTTCAGAACTCCAGCCCGTTTGGCGCGAATAGCTTCGGCTGAAAAATTTTCAGGCTTTTCCATGGCAACCAAAGCCGTCATTTGCAAACAATGGTTTTGGCCGACATCGCGAAGCGCGCCTAGACTATCATAAAAAGCCCCGCGACCACCAACCCCCTCTCTCTCCAAAAATACAACTGAAACTTCCTCAATATAATCGCCATTCCAAAACGGCTCAAAAAGTCCTTCAGAAAATCGGAACTTCAAAATATGCTGGAGTGTTTCCTTCGCCAGATAATGATCAATGCGAAAAATTTGGTTTTCGGAAAAAAGTTTGCCGAGAAGAGCGTCAAGCCTCCGCGCGTTTTCCAAATCGCTTCCAAACGGCTTCTCAATCAGAATGCGAGTCCAGCCCGTCTCGCCTCCGTCTTTTGTCGGCGCGCAAGGAATCGCCAAGCCAGAATCAGAAATGTGTTTGAGGATAGTTTCGTAAAAATTCGGCGGAGTGGCCAGATAAAAAAGTTTGTTCATGCAAACGCTCTGCTCTTTATCAAATTTCGCCAGAAGCCCCGACAGCTTTGAGTAACTGTCCGCGTTTTCCAAATCACCTTCAGTGTAAAAAACATGCTCAAGAAATTTTTTTAACACTTCGCCCGAAGCATTTGGCGATTTTTCGGCAAGAGTTTCGCCGAAAAATTTTCTGAACTCTTCGTCACCCCAAGGTCTGCGCGAAAAAGCCACGATACGGAAAACCATCGGCAACTCGCCTGACAAATGCAAATTGAACAAAGCCGGAGCCAGCTTTTTCCTAAACAAATCTCCCGTCGCGCCAAAAATTACAATAGTTGTCGGGTTGGTAGCAACCATGCGATCTATTGTACTACAAAATTTCTTCCTGCGCGTCTGACTCTTTCAATCAATGTCTCCATTTCCTCATGCGTAAGTTTTGTGCAACACCCGGTGTTGCACAAAACAGACCTCTCAACCGCGTTTTCTTTCTTCGTGAACTAGCACCACCAAAGCGGAAAGAACCAGAGTGATATTTTTAACAACAAACTCACCCGAAAGGGAAAGAATCGGAAAATGCGGGCTGAACACCACAGACCAACCGAAAATGAAAGTTGAAAAAGTGCCGAGAAGATGCAGAAATAAAATGCTGTAAGTAAACAGAAGAAACTTATTCGTCAAAATTAAAACGCCAATGACGACTTCCAAAATCCCGAGCGCCAAAAGCCCTCCGCCCGAGGACATTGACGCGGGCAATATAGAATTTTCCACAAGGTCAGAAACAGAGTCATAGCCGGCAACCTTCATCAAACCGAACCAAATGAAAATAAGGGCAATGGACAGGCGCAAAGCCATGATTAAAGTATCCTCGCTTTTTTTGGAATGTAGAAAAGAATAGAGCATAGCTGATAGTATACAGCAAAATTGTTTTAATGCTCAAGTTCTAATCTGAAATGCAACATTTGTTAAATTCCTCTCGTGGTGTTTGAAAGCCCAGCCGTTTTCTCGGTCTGTTGTTCAGCATTCGCACAGCATGTTGAACATCGTATTCTGCAATGGTAGCAAAAATTAAACC
>OBEQ012498923.1_pt1 | contig 12648 bp, 9 predicted proteins | sample 1670901 | NCBI WGS metagenome assembly OBEQ01 (sample SAMEA104232315, study PRJEB22302) | groundwater metagenome | biome: forest; feature: aquifer; material: groundwater | place: USA | collected 2011-08-07 | depth 5.4 m
GTGATTTGTTCTTTTGTACTTCATAATTAAATTATGAAATTACTTAGCGATTTGGATGTTTCCGGAAAGCGGGTTTTTTTGCGGGCGGATTTAGATGTGCCAGTGGAACCGGAAGCAGTACACAACAAACTAGAAACCGAGATTGCGACCAGGCTTACAAATTTAAAATCTACTTTTAATTATTTAATCGAAAAAGGCGCATTTCAAATTATTATTGCGGGACATATGGGTCGTCCTGAAGGATTTGATCTATCACTTTCCACAAAACAATTAATCGAACCATTGGGCCATATTTTAAATTCAGAAATTACGTTTAGTAAAAACTTCGAAAACAAAACAGGTGCGAAGGTTGTTCTCTTGGAAAACTTGAGATTTTGGGAAGGGGAAATAAAAAATGATATGGAATTCGCCAAAAAACTGGCGAGTATTGTAGATGTTTACGTGAATGATGCATTTGGAAATTGCCACAGAGAACACGCTAGTATGGTTGCTTTACCTTCGCTTTTGCCGCATGCGGCAGGTTTACATTTAGAAAAGGAAGTTTCGGAGCTTTCGAAGATTCTTCATTCTGCAGAGAAGCCATTAATTTCTGTTGTTGGCGGAGCCAAAATAGAGACAAAAATCCCGGTTATAGAAAATCTGGTTAAAATCTCCGACCTTGTTTTGGTGGGCGGAGAATTGCCGGTTGAAATTAAAAAATCAAATATAAAACTTGAAAATGAAAATAAGGTTTTAGTTGCGGGGCTAACTTCTGATTTAAAAGACATAGATGAGGAATCCACAAATAGATTTGTTGAGGTGATAAAAGGTGCGAAAACTGTGGTTTGGAATGGGCCGATGGGTTTATTTGAGGAAGGCTTTACAAAAGGAACTTTGGGGCTTGCAAAGGCAATTATTGATTCCGGGGCATATAGCGTTGTGGGTGGTGGAGACAGTACACAATTTTTAGAAAAAGTCGGTTTGCTTTCTAAATTTTCTTTTGTTAGTGCAGGCGGCGGAGCAATGCTGGAGTTTTTAAGCGGCAAAGTTTTGCCAGGGATCAAAGCTTTGGAGTAAAAATATTCTTTTTGTGTTAATCTGAAATTAATGCCCGGCGACACCGAAGATATAATTATTAAAAAGCTTGAGCGGATAGAACAGCGCTTGAATAAGCTTGAAGCTTCTCGCAGCCCAGAAAACATAATTAGGGAATCAAAAAAGATAGAGTTAGAAACACACCATGATGATGAACCATCAATACCAATTGGATCGGTAATTTCGCTAATAATTGGTGGATTAATACTTTTTAATACTGTACCTAATTTTTTATTCAGAAATCTTTTTAACACCTATCAAAGCACTTATAGCAGCGGTTTTGATTTCATTTCGCTTGTATTCATGGCTTTGGGATTTTTCCTGGTTTTTATGGGTGCTCGCGGAATAATGAGATATAGATCTAAAAGGGCGGGCGGTGAATCCCATAAAATAGACTTAACTTCGCAGTCAGCAAAAACGTTAGAAATAAAAAATAGTTCAGACAAAACCCAAGAAGATATACCAAAAACTAAACAGAAAGACTCGATAGAGTATCAAATCGCTTCGCACTGGTTCAGCATTGTCGGAATTATTGCAATACTTTTAGGTGTCGTATTTTTCCTGAAATATGCGTTTGATAATCACTTAATCGGGCCGACTGGACAAGTTTCTATTGGGATAATTTTTGGTTTGATTTTGTTGGCGGCTGGAGAATATTTTCGAACAAAATATGCAAAATATAGTGAAATTATAACTGGTGGTGGACTTGGAGTTCTTTATCTTTCTGTTTGGGCAGCTTTTGGTGTTTTTCATTTGCTGGACGCCAATATTCTTCTTGCTGGGATGTCTCTTGTGACAATTTGCGCTGCACTTTTGGCTGTTCGATACGATGCGATTGCGATTGCGGTGATTGCAGTGGTTGGTGGTTTTGCAACTCCGGCAGTGCTTTCTCGCGGTTTTGATAACCAATTTCTTTTACTTTCATATGTTGTTATTTTGAACTTGGGAGTTTTATTTGTGGCACTTTTTAAAAACTGGAGAACTCTGAATATTTTGACTTTTCTGGGTACATATTTTGTTTTTACAATTTGGTATGGAAGCTATTATGATCCTACTAAATTTTTAACGACGCTTATATTTTTAACGATACTTTTTGTAATTTTCAGCTTAGTTTGGGTCGTTTATAACTTAATTTATGAAAAAGCAGTAGAAGAGCAGGATATTTTGTTGGTTGTACTGAATGCCGTTGTCTATTTTGGTTTTTCGTATACAATTCTTTCTAAAAACTACGTAGATTATTTAGGTTTTTTTGCTTTTGGTCTTGCTGTTTATTATTTTGTTTTTGGCTTTATTGCATATACAAAGTTTAAGGCTGAATCGGCATTGACGTTGGGATTATTAGGAGTTTCGATTATATTTTTGACGGTTGCGGTTCCATTTCAGGTTAAAAAGAACTTAATCACGCTAATTTGGATCGTAGAAGCTGCTGTAATTTTGTGGTTGGGATTTTGGCTTTCCAGTTATAAATTGAGGGTTGCTGCGCTAGGAATATATATATTGGTTGTAATCAGGCTTATATTTTTTGATTCCATTGTTCCTCTTGCTGAGTTTCAATTGTTGGCCAATAGAAGATTTTTAACGTATATTGCCGCCGCAATTTCTGCCGGGATTGCTTCGTGGTTTTATTGGAAGAATAGAGAAAAAACACAAGCTGATGAACATATTATTTTACCCGCACTTTTGATTGGTTTAAACGTGATTTTGGTTGTTGCGCTAACACTGGAATCATTTTCTTATTTCGACGCTAAAATTTCAGGTCTCAATAAAAAATTGTATAAAAGTGAAGTACCGACTGCTGTTTTGGGCACGCAAACTATCACAAAAACTATAGACCGACCAGACAATGATTATAGTGTTGGGTGCGGTTCGACTATGAATAAAGACTTAATGCTAGGAGTTGATACCTCATGTTCGCCGCCTGTCAATGTAATAACAAAGCTAGTGTTTACTGATTTACCAATTCAGCCTAATTCAACAGTAAGTGCTGTGAATATTCTTTTAGCGCCCATTGAAGATGTTCATTATTCTGTGAAATTGAAGATCACGTTGGAAAATACGAAAGGTGGCTTAAGCACTCCTATTGAATGGGAAATTCCAGTAAATGGAAAGGGTAACTATGTGGTTACAACTGATTTAAGTTCGGCTTTGCAGAAAATTATATCAGGTGGATATTGGCAGCTTGGAGATTCATTAATTGTCACAATTGAACCTGTTAAAGTTGGTCAGCAAAGCCTTATTAAAATATATTCATATGAACAGAATCCAGGTTTAGTTGCTAGATTAAATGTTAGTTTTAATTCACTTGAGACAGTTAGCCAACAAGTAGTCCCTTACAATCAAAACAATAGTATTAATAATTATCAAAACAATTATCCAACAATTCCGACTCCGCCTTCTTATCAAAATAATTATAATAATTACCAGCCAGACCCTAAAGTTCAAGCAGAAATTAAGAGTTTGACAGCAGAGCGTAATTTTTCAATTTCTATTATTTGGCTCCTTTATTCGCTAACTTTGCTAATTATTGGTGTAGTCACGAAATATAAACCAATAAGGCTCTCCGCGTTAGTATTTTTTGCGGTAACAATACTTAAAGTATTCTTAGTTGACAGTAGTAATCTTGCTCAGATTTACAGAATTGTTGCGTTTATTGGGTTGGGCACAATTCTTCTGGTGGTTGCTTATATTTATCAGCGATATAAGGATAAGATAAATGCCTTTTTGCTATGAAAAATAAACTCATTAGATTCACTTTTGTAATATTACTTTTGATATTATCGATAAATTTAGTAAGTGCTGATTTTGATAAAAGCAAATGGATTTATTCAAAAGAAATAAGAATTGCTCCATTTAGTACTGCGCAACTTGCGTCTCTAACTTTAGACAGTGATGTTTTTGATAATTCTAAAAGTGGGTTAAGCGATCTGAGGATTATTGATTCTGCGGGTGGTGAAGTACCGTATAAATTGGCGATCGAAAGCAGTGTTAATACGCGTGATACGTTTTCGGTTAGAATGACTAATATTGGATCAAAACCGGGCGAATATACACAATTAACGCTGGATTTAGGGGTTGTAGGAGAAAATCACAATAGTTTCACATTACAGACTTCAAGTATTAATTTTCGACGGCAAGTAGAAATTGAGGCGAGTAATGATTCTGCTAATTGGTTTGTCATAAAAAAGGCGACAGAAGGTGGTTATATTTATGATTATTCGGTAGATTTTAAGGCTCAAAACACGCAGGTTTATTATCCGGAGACGAATTATCGGTTTTTAAGGGTGAAAGTAATTGATAACGGTGAACAGCCTTTAAAAATAAGTGGAGCAACCGTGTACCGGTTCGTTCAACAAGGATCACGGGAAGTCTTTTATACTCCTAAAGTTGTCGACAAATCTGAAGACAAAGATAAGAGAACGAGTTCTTATATTTTAGATCTTGGATCGAAGGGTATTCCAAGTAATAAGTTAACTTTTAGTACCGGCGACGAAAATTACAACAGACAAGTATTTTTGGAAGGGAGCAATGATCGAGAAAACTGGTCTTCTGTTTCGGGACAGGATGTAATTTTTAACTACAATACGCCCAAGTTTGTTGGGGCAAAAAATAGTTTGAATTTTGCCGAAAGTAATTGGAGATATCTTCGATTAACTATTAACAATCGTGATAACTCACCTAAAATTCTTACTGATTTTAAAGTATCCGGCGTATTGCGAAAAGTATTGTTCCAGGCAAAGCCGGACAAACAGTATCGGCTTTACTATGGAAATACTTCAGCAAGATTTGCGGAGTATGATTTGGATAGCTTTATTCAATACTTAGACACAACAAATACTGCGTCCGGAGTTCTTGGACCGCAAGAAAAAAATGCGGATTTTAAGGGGCCAATTGTGCCGGAAAAACCGCTTACGGAAAGATATCCGTATTTGCTGGCCGGAGTTTTGGGGATTGCTGTTTTAATACTTGGGACTATGGTTTTTAAGCTGGCATATCAGGTTAAAAAGGGAAGATAAAAAGATTTATCAATTCGAATTTTCTAACTATTCGCGCGCTAGAATAACTATGATAAGCTGAAAATATGATCCGTGTTGCTATAAATGGCTTCGGAAGAATAGGCAGGAATGCATTTAAGGTGTATTTTGACAAACACCGAGATGCAATGCAGGTAGTCGCGGTTAACGATTTGGTCGATGCCACAGTTCTTGCGGATCTTCTAAAATACGATTCTATTTCCAGAACATGGAACCGAAAAATCGAAGGCGCAAAGCTAATTGAAGACATAAAAACTGCAGTTGACGGGCAACTAGTCGGCAAGATTACCGTCGATGGTGTAGAAGTGGCCACATACGCCACTAAAGACCCCTCTCTGCTTCCTTGGAAAGATTTGAAGGTAGATGTTGTGATTGAGTCGACCGGTCGTTTTACGGATCAAGAGGGGTTGCAAAATCATATTACTGCAGGTGCCAAGAAAGTGGTTCTTTCTGCTCCAGCAAAAGGGGGAACCGTAGGCACATTTTTGATGGGTGTAAACGAAGATACATATAAGGGGGAGGCAATCATTAACAATGCTTCTTGCACCACAAATTCGATTGCACCGGTTGCCAAGATAATGAACGATGCGTTTGGAATTCAAAAAGGAATGATGACAACAGTTCACGCTGTAACTGCGGAGCAGAATTTAGTAGACGGACCTCCGCCCGGTGGCAAAGCTAATGATTTGCGTCGTGCGCGGGCGGCATTTGTAAATATTATTCCAACTACAAGTGGTGCAGCTATTTCAACTACAGAAGCAATCCCAGAGCTGAAAGGCAAGTTTGACGGAATGGCGCTTAGGGTTCCGGTTGCAGTCGGATCAATCAGCGATTTTACTTTTCTTCTCTCTAAAAAAGTGACTGTTGAGGAAGTAAATAAAGTTTTTGAAGAGGCGGCGGCTGATGAGCCGTTTGTAGGAGTTTTGGCGGTAACGCGCGAACCTTTGGTTTCAACCGATATTATTGGCAGAAGTGAATCTTCGATTGTGGATTTGTCGCTGACTCAGGTTGTAGATGGGGATTTGGTTAAGGTATTTGCCTGGTATGACAATGAATATGGATATTCAAATCGGTTGATTGAACAAGTGATCGCTGTTGGTAACCATCCCTGAGTTGCTTTTTCCCAATTAAAGTAGTAAATTTTTGCGCATGCCGGTTCGAGACAAAGAGGGTGGTGGAAAATTTCCGTATACAGTTTTGGATGATGCATCCGCTGTAATTAATACCGTTGAGAGCTTAAATTCTAAAGAGTTTTCTGATTCTTACACTGTGTATCTGGAGTGGATGAATGTTGAGTTTGAAAGATTGCTTCAAGTGGCAAAATTTGGTGAACACCTGCATGAAAGTAGCGACCCTTATATATCTTCAACGAAAAAAGATTTAAATCATAATTCAGTTCTTAAGATAAATATGCTAAAAGGCAAGTTGCACTCACTGGAATTGTTTCAAAACCTCAACGATAAAACCAATACTTTGTTCTTCCTGGTTGATCCAGCTGAAGTTTCAAGGTGTGTATTTATACACGCAACGAGTGTTGAGTCTAAAGTTTTTGATGGGAAAAAGACGTTTGTCGAGCGCAGTGCAAGTACCAGGATAAATGAAGATGGTTCGGTACAATTTGCGCTAGCTACAGGAAAACAAAATCAGCTGATTCTTCCTTAGGATGAAGGTATTTGCTTAAGAGTTTTCTTTCTAATTTGCTTTATCGATTTAATAAATTATGGATTTTGGGGTTCCTCAGAAGGAGGTCTATTTGTACCGAGAATTTCTTGGCGGACGCTTTGAACGACTCCCTGATAGATTTTTGTTAATGAAGCCCAATCTTTTTTGACTAGGCCGCTGGGTTTTAAACGTGGTTCTTGAGATTTTTCAGGTGATGTTTCAAATTCTGCTGCCATAGGATAATAAATAAAGAACGTTATATTTACATATAATAAAAAAACTTTTTTAGTTTTCTGTCAAGCAGGAAATAATTCACTTGAATATTGCCTTTGATTTGCATACACTTGGTCTATGGTTAAGGTTTTCCCCAAGCGGCTGTTTTTAAACTGGCTCTATTTTCTTCTCGGAATACTTTTAGTTTGGTATCTTTACTTATTAATACTGCCTACAAAAAATACGGTTTTGAATTACCTTTATAATCTGGGATATTCATTGGCTTTTTTTACTTCGGCCGGTATTTCTATTTATGGAATAAAAATATTGGGTTTTGGCGCGAAAGTTTCCAAGTCTTTGTTATTTTTTGGTTTGGCTGCATTTTTGTATGCGACTGGGTTGGTGATCTGGGTCTATTTTAATTTGGTTTTAAAAGTTGCGATTCCATACCCTTCAGTTGCTGATATTTTCTTTGTTGCATTTTATCCGGTATTGGGTCTGGGAATTTTGACAGTACTTGGAACGTTTGTGACAATTTCCAATAAGAAAGTGATTTTTGAAACAATGTTTTTGGCGATTGTGGCGGTTTTCTTAATCAATATTTTAAATCGGCCGGATCTTTCTGCTAATCTTCCTGTTCTCACTAAAGTTTTGAACGTAGCATATCCGCTTTTTGACGTACTTTTGATTTCACTAACATATGTTTCTATTAGAATTTCCAGCCGCAAAATTGAGCCAAGTCTAATGCTCATAATTTGTGCTTTGATTTTTCAAGCTGCCGGAAATTTGCTGTTTTCGTATAGATCTGCGACCAATATTTATTGGAATGGAGATATTGCTGATTTCTTTTTGACTATGGCCGGAATATCTATAGCGTTTGCAGTAATTAATATAATCGACCGCGTCCACAGAAACGCGAACTACTAGAATTCCCCTTTAATAATTTGATTTTAGCCTGAATTGGAGTTAGAATACGCCCCTATGAATGCAGAGCGGAACATAGAGTTGACAACTTCGGCTTGGTGGGGAAATACGGAGGAAACATTTCATATTGCTTCGGAAGTTGATAAGTTATTTCCTGATAATTCTAAATTGAGACTTGAGGTTTATCCTGTCGCTCACAGGTTACCAATGAACGAGAAGATTGCGATGAGACTGCCTATTTTTAGGACAATTGTACATGATGGCAATGGATTTGCATTCCGCGACGGACGTGTAAGCGTTGAAAAACTTAAAGAGTGGCAATTACAATATGATGTGCAAGTTGAAAGAGTTCACTTACCGTTTCATTATAGTATTCCTAGCGCATCTTATAATTATATTGTTCAGTCAACAGTTGTTGAACCGGGAACTTTAAAAGATAGGTTTATTGCCACTGCTGTAGGAATGATGACAATGACCGCGATGAACAATTTTGCACAAAAGTTGGTAGGAGAGTTTGAAGGAGCAGGACTTAATTCTCACAGAAATATTGTAGAGGAAGCAAAGAAGAGGAATAAATTAGCAAAAATTAAGGGAAAGGCAGCTTATCTTTGGATTGAGAATGCACTTGATTATCCGCGTAAAGAATCAGATGATATAAAAAACGAAGGAGATCCAGGGAAAGTTATTGACCTTATAGAAGACGATCCAGAAAATTTGGATGGTTTGATTTATGGGGTAGACCATGCTTTTCGGGCCGGTGTAGACCCAAAAGAGGATTTTAATACGTATAGAGATCAGTTTAAAAAACATCTAAGGACGCTGCATCTTTCCGGTTCCAGAAGGGATCATGGATTAATAGAGAACGATGATCATGCTTTTTGGGATTTTATGCATTTTGTACGAGAAAAGATTTCGGATGATGTCAGATTTTGCCTAGATTTAAACCCCGCTGAGATGGACAGAAAAACAACGCCCGAGCAAGTCGATTATGTTAGAAATCTTGTTAAAAAATTAAGAAGAATTTAATTAATACTCTAGAATAAGTATTGCCCATTGATTCGTTTTCTGATATACCTCACTAACAAATAATAAAGTCTGTCCAATGGATCTTTCTAAAGTTTATTCTACTCGCCAGTCTTATGTTCATAAAGGTGCTTATGGATCTGTGCTGGTTGTGGCCGGATCTAAGTTCTATTCCGGGTCTGCCGCTCTTGCTGCGGGTGGAGCATTGCGCGCCGGGGCAGATTTAGTGACTGTAGTTGCGCCTGCTAGAGCGGCAGATGTGGCTGCCAATAAATTCACAGACCTGATTACTTATCCTCTTCGAGGCGAATATCTGAGAAAAACGCACTTAAAAGACATCTTTGATGTTATGGCAGTTCGCAAGGTTAACAGTTTAGTTTTGGGGTGTGGCATGGGTAGGCATGCAAAAACAATTTCTGCAATCAATATGTTAATTTCCAAATTAACTCTGCCTATGGTTTTAGACGCCGATGCGCTCTATGCAATTTCTAAAAAACCACAAATGATTTTGGGCAAACAGGTTATTTTGACTCCACATCTAGGGGAGGCGGCAATTTTATTGGGTCGTGAGAGTATTGCCGACGATTTTGACACACGCTTGGCTACAGCCAAAGAAATATCGGCTAAATATCAGGCAGTTGTGGTTTTAAAAGGACATGTAGACGTTATATCTGCACCGGACATTACAGTTACAAATAACAGCGGTACACCGTACATGACCAAAGGCGGATTTGGTGATATTCTGGCTGGCATTTGCGGTGCACTTTTGGCACGTGGTGCAGGTTTGTTTGAGGCTGCGCATATTGGTGCGTATATAAGTGGAAAAGCCGGAGAAATTGCTTCTAAATACTATGGTGAAGGGTTGTTGGCTTCTGACATTTTTACTTTCATTCCACAGGCTATTCATAATTAATTTATTTATAGGTTTAAATTACCTCGATGCTTTTCTAACCAATAAGAAATATATAGAAATGAGTTGCGGTATTTTAAATTCTAGCTATTGTGTATATCTTATTGAGCTGTATAGAATTAATAGTTAATGGATCCTTTGCAGGAAATTCCCAAGCGTACTAATTTTTGGTTTGATAAAGTTGCGAAGGCAAGTTTCCATGGCAAATTACTGGATAAGGTGACCTTGACGTTCTCACTGTTTTTAACGTTTTTTGTAATCATAGTATTTTGGCCCCTTATATCCCAAATAAAGTTTGAAGAAGCGTTTTATACGCCATTGGTTCCATATTTAATATGGTTTTTTTCCAAGCTTAATCTGGATGCAAATGGTTCTTTGCAGCTATTATTTATCCTGTCGCTGGTTGCTACAGGATTGGGTATCTATCTACTGGTCAGGGATCTTACAAAAAGACAGGTTCCTGCAATTTTGGCTTCTATAATTTACATTATTCCTCCGGTTCCGATTTTTATTCTTACTTTTTTTAGAAAAGGCTTTTATACACAGGAACTAGTTTCTGCAAAATCTTTTTTTTCTATAATTTATGGTGATGGGGCGCTTTTTTTGGCGCTTGCTTTAGTTCCATATGGAGCAATAGTTTTGCTGCGTTATTTGAAGAGTGGTAATTTTATTGATTTATTTTTATGCGTAGTTATAAGCGGATTGATTCTGCTTGCCAACGGATCACAAGCTTTGGGCTATTTTGTTATTTTATTTTTGTTTTTTTTAACCGACATATTTTTAGGAAATGCCAGATTAAAGCTAAAAAGATTTTCAAATGTTATTTTCTTCTCTTTGGGAATAGTATCTTTTTGGTATACGCCATTTTTTTGGCTGATAACTCTAAGAATGGTTTTGACCCAAATATTGGAAAATATTAAGTTTCTTTTCCCGCTACCTTTTATTGCAGGCCTTATTTCGCTACTTTTTGCTTATGCATTTTTTGGAAGAAGAGTAGAAAGACAAGCTATTTTTGCCTCGTTTTTAACATTTATAGCCTTTTTTGCCTTAATCTGGAGCTGGTTATTTACAGGGCATACAATTGTTTTTCATCCTCATCATTTTTTGCCAAATCTCGTTATGTTTGGGGCTATTGTAGCTGCTCTTTCTCTAAGTGCCGTTTTTGACAGGTTGGATATTTTAAGAAAATTGTCTTTTGAAAAATGGTCAAGTATTAAACGTGCTGTCGGAGCATTAACATTTGGAGTCTTAAGTTTTATTTTGTTATCTTCGACTGCTTATATTTTTTCGTCTGCGGCGATACTTGCCGTTTCAGGACCAGTGGGTATATGGACAAAAATTAGAATGAATGTCTTATTAGATAGACATGAAACCTTTGTTTTGGCCGGTGGCAATTTTAAACTAATTAGCAATTCTGCAGATGATTGGCAGCGTTTGATAGGGTTTATTATAAGTTTAATATTTTTGGTTTCGCTATTTTTTTTATTAAAACAAAATTTACCAAGATTTCCAAGAAAGCGGGTTGGTGGTGATAACTAGCCAGGCTAAGAAAATATTTTTCTCTCAAAATATTTTAGATAGACTACTGACAATAATTTTTATAACTGGCATTTGTTATCTAAATTTCTCGCTCATCAAATATTTTTTTATAGGAGAATTTAGTCAAAATCTTGCATCTATAGAAATTTCGTATATTCAGATGGCTAAGTTTTGGGTTGAGGGCGGTGGAATGTGGCAACCACTTTGGTATCTTGGATATCCATGGCATGTGTTCTATACGCCGGTCTTACCGTTTTTGGAGGTAGTTTTGCATCAGGTCAGCGGGCTAAGCTTTGCGCAGGCGTACCGGGTTGTTTGCGCCATGGGATACATTTTGGCGCCGATCTCTCTTTTCTTTTTTGTGTGGCAGATTTCAAAGAGTAAGAGTGGCGCATTTATTGCGGCTCTTTTTTATAGCGTCGTTCCTTCAATTATTGGTTTAATGTTTTCCGGTGTTGCCCAAGATACTTTGAGTGGGATAGGAGAACCCAGGCGTTTTGCAATTCTTGTCCGATGGGGAGAAGGGCCACATACGCTAGGTGTGGCATTTTTGCCACTTTTTGGATTTTTCTTTGCTAGATTTTTAGAAAAGAAAAAGTTTACTGATCAAATTTTAGCCTGCGTTTTTTTGGGCCTAGTGGCACTTACCAATGCGGTTGCGCTTTGGGGTGCAATATTACTTACCCTGTGTTTCTTTTTTAGTGAACTTACAAAAAAATCTCCGGATATTATCTTTCTTTTTAAAAGGTTTATTTTGACCGGTTTAATTAGTTTTGGATTGATTGCTTTTTGGTATAACAAGCCATTTATATCCACTTTTTTTAGAGAAGGTGGGGGAGCTCTGTCCAATTGGTATTCAATGTTTCCTTGGGGGATTATTGCGTTGCTTTTGATTGCTGTAGGTATTTTTTTGATGATTAAAAAGTTTACTGCCAGGTTTAGGGCGATGCCCTTGGCGATTTTATGGTTTGCGACGCTTTTTGGTTTGGTTTTTGCATATTATGCTTCTGGCGATAATCATTTGGAATACGCTCCACAAGTTTTACGTCTTAATACAGAGGTAGACATGGCACTGGGCATTTTATTGGGGGTTATTGTTTCCAATATATATTTACTTTTATTAGAAAGTAGCGAAAAGTTTGCAGTGATAAATAAACTGGTTGCTATAGCCTTTGTTTTAGTTGCAGGTACTTTAATGGTTCCTCAGGCTCTTAAAATGGTTGATAAATTGCCTGCTTTCGCTAAACCTTTTAGCGAAACGGCAGTTGGTGA